>Ga0315910_10000820_pt1 | contig 29622 bp, 36 predicted proteins | sample EdamamesoilMG_FD_204470 | JGI IMG/M metagenome (GOLD analysis project Ga0315910, IMG submission 204470) | Garden soil microbial communities collected in Santa Monica, California, United States - Edamame soil | ecosystem: Environmental > Terrestrial > Soil > Garden | place: USA: California... | reverse complement strand
GCGCCCGTATGGCGATCAAAGAGGTTGTACTCGATATGTGGCCCAAGATTGGCCAGCCAACTCTCACAGTCACACAGATGGAACAATTTGTTGGGTCGCACAATGAGGAGCGCGCGTTGATCGAAGCAGCGAGAATGTCCGCCGCGGAACTATCGACTCAGCCACCTCTTGAGATTCTACGCGATCGTGCAGCGCTACTGGACATACACCTTCGCTGTGGTGGTGGCCTAAAAGGAACGGCTGGGCCGGCTGGTGATTGCCACGCACACATGCGGCAGATTCTTGCTGCCTTCAAGCAGATTGAAGCGAATGCAAATGCCGGCAACGTTTCAAATGCGGTGCTGAAAGAGGCTCATGAAATTGCGGATCCGGTATCGAATCTCTATATGAACGCCGTACGGGCCCGCAGGTGAGCGGTTGAGCTTGGCCAGGGCTGGTTCTTTTCCACTCGCGTCGCCCAAGCAGGGCGAAGCCGCTTCGCCGAAACCCAACTTGCTAAAGCCGTTTTCGGCCGAATCTCCTTTGGCGTCGAACTGAGCACTTGGCGGTTATGGCATTACCGCCTGACGCTCGCAAGCCGGCCTATCTGTTCATCTCATTAGCCACATCGCCAAAATCATGCGCCTCCGCGCCGGTCTTGCAGGTTCTGGCGCAGGCAGGGTCACATGAGTGCGGAAATGCGAGGCTGAGTGGCCATTCCTCGCAGGTTTCGCCTCCCGGCCCCGAAGGGCGATTCCTGGTTGTCCGAAGGGTGTACGGAAACCGCCCCTTTTCGTCGGTCACCTTGGCCAGCATTCCGCCCTGGCGCCCCCGAGGATGCCGATTTTCAAGGTAACCGACGCCCGGTTACACGAGCGTTCGAACGCGATGCGGTTACCTTGCCCAATTGGTTGTTCGATGGTTGTACGCAGGTTGTCCGCAGGACATTGGGAACCGCGCCCCGCCTGCGTGCGTTCAATTGAAACTGCCCACGCCTCGGCGCATCGGACAACTATTAGACTAGGGCCCTGTGCCCCGGCGTGCTATTCTCGCGCAGCGAGCTGCCACTCAATTCCACTAGTCAATTCCACGGCTGACTCGCGTGTCCCCTACTTAGGAGATCGCCGTGGAAGTCAGTCCGAAACCTAGTGTCGTTCCCCAGTCCGCCGGCCTTGTTGTGCGCCGGGTCGCCCTCGACTCCCTGCACCCCGACCCCGCCAATGCTCGGCTGCACGACGACCGCAACCTAGAGGCGATCCGAGGCTCACTCGCGCGCTTCGGCCAACAGAAGCCGATCGTAGTCGATTCCAACGGAGTGATCCGCGCTGGCAACGGCACCTACTTGGCGGCCAAGGCACTGGGGTGGGAGACGATTGATGTCGTGCGCACCGACCTGGCGGGGCTCGAAGCGGCGGCGTTCGCAATCGCGGACAACCGGACCTCGGACCTGTCGGCGTTCGACGACGCTGCGCTGGCGACGCTACTCAAGTCACTGCAACTGGAGGACGCTCTCGACGGCGTCGGATTCAGCCAGGAAGAGATCGACGACCTGCTCGCCGCCGTGGAGGCGGACAACGCAACGCCCGGCGAGGACCCTGGCCCAGAACCGCCCAGCGCCGTGGCCGTCGCCCGCCGTGGCGAGCTGTGGAACTTGGGGCCGCACAGAATCCTCTGCGGCGACTCGACCAGCGCCGAGGACATGCAGCGCCTCGTGGCGGGCGAGAAGTTCTCGCTGCTAGCTAGCGATCCCCCTTACTGCGTCAACTACACCGGCAACGACCGCCCGATCCACAAGGGCAAGGCCTCAGGCAAGGATTGGACAAGCGTCTACCGCGAGATCGACATCGCCGACCTGGGCCAGTTCCTCGACAGCGTCTTCGCCGCAACCCTGCCCCACCTGCTCGAGAAGGCCCCGCTGTACATCTGGCACGCGCACGTCCAGCAGCCCACCGTCGCCGCCGCCTTCGAGCGCCACGGCCTGTTGCTGCACCAGGTGCTCGTGTGGATCAAGCCGTGCGCGGTCTTCGGCCACAGCTACTTCCGCTGGCGGCATGAGCCTTGCGCGTTTGGATGGAAGCAGGGCAGCAAGCCTGATCATGGTGTCGGCCAGCTCGACACCGTATGGGAGTGCGACTGGGAGGGCAAGTCGCGCGTCGTCGGAAACGACCACCCTTGCCTGCATCCCGACGCGCTCGTGCTGACGGATGCTGGATTCCGCGCGATTCAGAGCATTCGGCCCGGCGATCGCGTCTTCGGCAACGACGGCACGTTCTGCGAGGTGACCGCCGTGTCCGCGCACCCCTACCAGTCCGCGCACCTCTACCGCATCCGAGCGATGGGCGGGAACGTAGAGACGCTTGCATCGGACAATCACCCCTTCCTGGTCTGGCGACCGGAGCTGCGCAAGCGACGGATTGTTGGCGGGCAAGTGATCTGGGTACGCGCTGACGAAATGCGTGTCGGCGACTACACGATGACGCCCATCCCGACCGAGGCAGAAGTCGATCCACTGCCCGAGAAGGACGAGGAGTACTGGTTCCTGTTCGGCCTGTACCTCGCGCAGGGCCACCTCCAGCGAGCGGGGCATGGCAAGAACCTGTACCCCACCTTCGCGCTGAACAAGAAGCGCCAAGACCTCGTCGCTCGCATCCACGCTCACTGGTCTTCGACGTCGGAGTACGACCCCAGCGAGTACGGCGGTCCCTCGCAAGGCGTGTCGGTAATGGCGTTTGATGCGGAGTCGGGGGCAGAATTCGAAGCGCTTGGCAGCCGCCTTGCGAAGAGCAAGCGGATCGCCCCGTTGGTCATGCAGTTGCCCCGTGCGAAGCGCCTTGCTGTGTTGCAGGGCTGGCTCAACGGCGACGGATGCCGCGTCCACAATCGCGAGTACTGGCAGGGAAAGACGACATCACCCGATCTTGCGGCTCAACTGCAATTGCTGGGCGAATCAGTCGGGTACAGGACGAGCGTGTTTCGCTATGAACCGCCTGCGGTCCTTGGGTCGATCCAGGGGCGTCAGTTCAGGACACAGCAACCTGAGTTCCACCTGTACTTCTATGAGCGCGCCCCAGACGATCTCGCTCGGCGTCCCAGTTACCTGGAGCACGAGGGGCACACATACCGGCTACGCCGCGTGAAGCGGATCGAGCCGGTTCCGTACACGGGCGACGTGTGGAACATCTCCGTTGACAGGTGCGAGTCCTTCCAAACGGCTGTAGGCATGAGCCACAACACTCAGAAGCCAACGCGGCTCTTCGAGATCCCGATCGAGCTGCACACCAAGCCGGGGCAGGCGGTGCTCGAACCGTTCTCAGGCTCTGGGTCGCAGTTGATCGCGGCAGAGAAGCTCTCGCGCAAGTGCCGGGCGATGGAGATCACGCCGGCGTTCGTGGATGTCGCGATCAAGCGCTGGCAAACGATGACCGGCAGGCAGGCCACGCTCGACGGCGATGGCAGGACGTTCGACGAGCTGAGCGCGGAGCGACTCGGTGCCGAGCAGGGTGCCCAGTGAAGTCTAAGATCCCGCCCGACGCGTTCGATTTCTACGTCGCCCAGGGCGAGCAGCGCAGCTACCAGGCCACCGCCGATCACTACGGCGTCTCCAAGTGCGCGATCAGCAAGTGCGCCCAGCGCGAGAACTGGATCGAGCGCCTGGCGAAGATCGAAGAAGGGGCGCGGGAGATCAGCGACCGCAAGCTGACCGAGACGATCGCAGAGATGCACGATCGGCACGCCAAGGCGCTTAAGGCGATCTACGCGAGGGCGGTCGAGGGCCTGCGCTCGTACCGCATCGACACCTGCATGGACGCGGTGAAGGCGGTCGAAATGGTGATCCGCGCTGAGCGACTGATGGCGGGCGAGGCGTCGAAGCGCACCGAATTGAACATCGAAGCGATCACGCGCCACGAGATGGCGACGTTGCTCAAGGTCGTGCATGACGACGACGAAGACGATGAGCCGCGTGTCGTCGAGGCCGTCGCGATCGGCTCAGGTGCGCCGGACGACGATGCCGACGACGAGGGCGAGTGAAAGCCGCTCGCAACGAGCGAGGGCCGGCTACCTGTCTTGAAAGGATCCTTCCACCGGTACGGGGCCCTCGCGTACGGACGGCGCTCACGATGCAACCGGGTTCGCAGCACACGACCATGAGCGAGCGCAAGGTCCACGTGGACAAGGACGAGTTGTTCCGGCTCGTCGGCTACCAGCCGCACGCCGGCCAGGGGCTTCTGCATCGTTCCAGCGCCCGGTTCCGCGTGCTTTCTTGCGGCGCGCGTTGGGGGAAATCGCTGGCGGCGTCGCTGGAGGTCGTCGCCGCGCTGCTCGAACCTGCCGAAGCAGCACGCGGCTGGATCGTCGCCCCGTCGCGCGATCTCGTGGACCGGATCTTCGAGCGCGTGCTGGCGAGCTTCCAGACGCACATGCCCCACCGCATCGCCATGATCGACGAGCGCCAGCAGCGCCTGGTCGTGCGCAACCTGGGCGGCGGCCTGAGCGAAGTGCGCGGCAAGAGCGCGCAGGACGCCGTGTCGCTGCTCGGCGAGTCCCTGGACTTCCTGGTCGTTGACGAAGCCGCTCGCTTGCCACGCTCGATCTGGGAGAGCCACCTCGCTGCCAGGCTCGTGGACCGCCGAGGCTGGGCGCTGCTCGTCTCCACGCCGAACGGGCCGAACTGGTTCATGCGGCTCTTTCGCAAGGGCCAGCGCGGGCGCGACGCAGCCATCGAGTCATGGTCCTCGCCGTCGTGGGCCAATCCGCACCTCGACCATGAGCTAATAAGTGAAGAACGCCGCCGCCTGCCCCAGGCGGTCTTCGCAGAGCAGTTCGCAGCCGAGTTCACCGAGGCCGCTCCCGAGCCCTGCGAAGCTTGCGGTGGTCCAGATCCCGATCTCGCACGGGCGTCGCTCGTCGTGGCCGACGGAGAGCTTGAACACTGCGCCGAATGCGCGGGCCTCGTCGACCCCGCCGGTCGGACGCTCGTGCGTCTGTGGGAAGACGGCAGGGCGCGCGCCAAGGTCGTGCTGCTGCGGCCCGGCGAGGCGGTGGCGTGATCGCCATGAAGGAGCAAGAGTTCAGGATCAACAAGGACGCGTTCTTCGCCAAGGTGCTATACGCGCCGCACCCTGGCCAGCAGCTCGTGCACGAGTCGCGCGCGCGCTTTCGCGTTCTTGCTTGCGGTGTTCGCTGGGGAAAGACGACCTGCGCTGCGATGGAAGCGGTCTGCGAGCTGCTCGCGCCGCGCAAGCAATCGATGGGCTGGGTGGTCGCACCGACGTACGACTTGACGCGGCACATCATCGAGCGCGTGCGCATCGCGTTCCTGCAATACATGAAGCACCGCGTGACCCTGGACGACACGCGCTCGACGCGCCTTGTGATCCAGAATCTTGGCGGCGGCATTTCTGAGCTGCGCGGCAAGAGCGCCGACAACCCCACGTCGCTCTTGGGCGAGGCGCTCGACTGGGTCATCGTCGACGAGGCTGCGACCTTGCGCGAAGAGATCTGGCCCAGCTACATCGCGCCGCGCCTGGTTGATCGTCAGGGCCGAGCGCTCTTGATCAGCACGCCTCGCGGCATGGGCTGGTTCTTTGATCTCTTCTATCGAGGCCAGAAGCAACGCGATCCGGAGTTTTGGTCGCACCGCGCGCCGAGCACCGACAACCCGCACATCGACTCAGCGATCGTGGACGGCGAGCGCAAGCGCATGACCAAGGACGCGTTCGAGCAAGAGTACCTGGCTCGCTTCCTCGGCGAAGAGAACCTGCCATGCGAGACCTGTCGCCGCCCGAGCCCAGGAGTCTGCGGCGTGTTCTTGACGTTGGACCTCGCGGAAGAACCGCGCTGCCCGTCATGCGGGCACCTGGTCGATGACTACGGTCGCACCGTGGTCGGACGGCGCACTGACGGCAAGCCGCTGCTGCGGCTGATTGACGGGAGCTGCGGCCTGGCGGCGCTGGCGAACAGCGACCCCACGTTTGATGTCGAAGCCTGCAAGGCGGCGTTCAAGGCCGCGAGGCGCGCGCACCGGCAACCTTGACGTGAACGTCGGCTTGGCTGGAAGGCGCAGGTTTGCCTTCCCTGTTCGCAAGACCTGAGCCTGCATGTGCTCCACGCGCGATCGTGCGCGTCAATTCCAAGGAGTACCGGCAATGGCCGCGAAGAAGAAAGCAACGGCGACGCCTGCGGTCGCGATCCCCGCCCCGACCCTGAGCGACGTGATGCAGGGGTTCTTGGCCTGGCTCGACGCCGACGGCGCGGGGCAGGGCACGCTCGACAGCTATGGCATGGAGTGCAAGCTGGCGCTGCGCGAGATCGGCGCAGAGACGCTGCTAGCAGACCTGACCGTCGAACGCGTTCAAGGCTACTTCGAGTGCGCTCGCGTTCTGCGCACGCGCACGGGCAAGCCGAAGGCCAAGTCCAGCGTCGCCAAGTCGCGACGCGTGTTTCGGCAGGCACTCTTGTGGGCGCAGGACGAGAAGCTCGTGGCCGTCGCGCCGCTGCCCAAGCACGCCTCGCCGTCCGAAGTTGTCGTACTGCCCGCGTCGCTGTAGCGGAGGGCGCACATGCAGTTCCAAGACGCGCTGGACGCGTACCTGCTTCAGCTCCAAGCCGACGGGCGCTCTTCGCACACGGTCGGCCAGTACCGACGCCACCTCGCTGCGTTCGCAGCGTGGCTCGGGGAATCGCGCGCACTCGACTCGATCACGGTGTCGGACGTGGCGAGGTTCATGACTGCTCCGGCAACGCTCGAAGGGCGCTCGACCGCGACGCTCAACGCGCTGCGGACTTCGCTGCGCACGTTCTTCGGCTACGTGCACACCTCGGGGCTCGCACCGAGCAACGCAGGAAGAATGCTGCGGCGCGCGATCTGCGCTCCGCCGCCGCCTCGGGGTCTGAGCGACAACGAGGTCGAGCGACTCTTCGCGGTGCTGACCGTGGCGCAAGGCCCTGCGGCGCGGCGCGATCACCTGCTCGTGCACGTGCTGTTGCGCGCAGGGCTGCGACTTGGGTCTGCGCTCGCCCTTGATCGCGCCGACGTTGACCTGGAGCGCGGCGAGCTGCGCGTGCGCGTCGCGAAGCGCCAGCAGCCCGAGGTCGTGATCCTGCCACGCGAGCTTGCCGATCACCTGCGCGGCTTCCTCGCAGAGCGCGGCGAAGGGCCGCTGTTCACGCGCGCGGACGGGACGCGCCTTGGACAACGGCAGGCGCAACGTCGCTTGCAGGGCTGGTTTGAGCGCGCGGGCGTGTCCAAGGGCGCGAGCGCGCACGGTTTACGGCACACGTTCGGATGCCGGGTCTACGCCGCGACGCACGACGTGCTGCTGGTCAAGGTGGCCATGAGGCATCGCAGCATCGCGAGCACGCTGGCGTACGTGCGTTCGAGCGAGCCGGAGCTGCGGAAGGCGTTGCAGGCGTAGGGAGCCGGGGACCGGAGGGACCGGTGGGACCGGTCGCTCGAACTTGGAGGACCGGGGGGAGGGTGAGTTGGCACCGGATCCGAAGGTGGCCCCAGCCCTGCGTGTCGCGCCCGACCTGCAACTGCGTGCGACACACGCGCGGGCCTTGACTAGCAGGAGGACTCAAGAGTGCAGCCCTGGACGGGGCCATCAGGCGCATCGCTGGCGGTATGCTCATCGCTGGAAGGTCACCTGATGTCGCGCAAGAAACCCACCCCGCCGGCACCTGACGAGCCTGCTGCGAACAACAAGGACGATGCATCCCCGGAAACTGCTCCGATCCGCGTGATCGCGCGGCTCGCGAACCTGCTGGGGAACATTCGAGGACTGATGTTGACGGCGGATAGCGTGATCACGCAGCAGCATGGCGATGGCGATGCACTCGCAGTGCTAACGCAGACGAAAGAGGGCTCCTTCATGAAACTGCTTCGTGCCCAAATCGACGCACGCGGGATCGAGCTCATCCTGCCGCAGTTCGTGCCCGACAGGGCCAACGTCGCGTTTCGCACGGAACTGCTCTTCCACCACCTGCTTTCCACCTGGCACCCTCGACTGAATATGACCGAAGCCTATGCGGCTTCACGGCCCTTCTTCGCCGAACTCTATGCCGAGGTTCAACAGCTGGAACCGATCCTCGCCATCGCGAGCCGCATCATGGCCGACGAGTCCTTGAAGCCCTTTGCCTCCAGCGACTACACACACGTTCGCTGGTACGGCACAGCCTACAGCTTCAAGGCAGGGAACCAGGCAGAGAGCGTCCGCGTGCTCTGGGAGGAATGGCAGCGCGGCGGTCGAGGGCTTTCGCAAGCCACGATTGGCGAGGCCATCGGCACAAGCGGAGACCGATACAGAATCGACACTGTCTTTCGAGTCGGAGGCCGGCCTCACCCTGCGATTGGATCGATGATCAAGAAGGACGGCCCGGGACACTACAGGCTTCATGCCCCAGCACTGCCGCCCGTGTTCGCGGGGCCCGGAACACTTCCGCTTTGGTGAGCCAAATAATCACCATCTGAGCCCTCCCGGCGCACCATCCGTGCACATCCCTCGCCCTAAGGTTGGGCGGCATGGCAAGAATAGTGCTGTCGCTGGGTTCCCTGGCAAACAGAACCCACCTTCCGGTCGAGTGGCTCAGGAGGCAGGTTGAGGCAGGGGCAATTCCCTGCCTGCAAGTTGGAGGCGCTGGGTCTTCAGTCTTGATGCTGTCGAGGCTGCACTTGCCGAGATGGCTGGTCGGCCCGTCACACGCAGCGACAACCCACCGGAGCACCTGCGACAGCGCAGTGCCAGCCGGTCGGCTGCCGGGAAGGAGCTGATCACCGAGGACCTTGAGGGCCATGCCCAGGGGGAGGCGCCCCGTGAGCATTAAGGAGGGAGCCGCTCCCGCCGGTACCTCACAGGACCTGGTCTCGTACCCGGTGTCCGAGCGTGCTTCCCGCCTGCGGTCGCCGTTGCCCGAGGGCATTCCGTCGGCGCTTCGTGACACGCCTCGTTGGGTGGCCTGGCGCCAGGACCCGCCGCTCAAGCCAGGGGGCAAGCCCCGCAAGGTCCCCATCAACCCTTCCACGGGTGCGTTGGCAAGTGTCACTGATCCCACGACCTGGTCCTCATTCGAGGGCGCGCTCCAACGGATGCGGGACGACGGACTCGCGGGCATCGGCTTCGTCCTGACGGATGCTGACAACATCGTGTGCGTCGACCTCGACGCCTGCATCAACGTCGAGACCGGCGAGGTGCAGGAACATGCCCTGCGGCTCGTGAGCCGGTTCGCAAGCTTCGTCGAGACTTCTGCGTCGGGCACCGGCATCCACATCTGGTTGCGCGGCGCACTGCCGCCAGGTCGCAACCGCTCTGGCAACTTCGAGGTCTACGCGCGCGACCGATTCATCGCCGTGACCGGGCAGCTGTTCGATCCGCGATTCCCGAGCATCGAGGAGCGCGGCGAGGTGCTGGCCAAGGTCTTCCACGAGGTCTTTGGCAAGCAGCCGGGCAAGAAGCCTGCCGCCCCGGTTGCTCCCCGCGCCGCGAGTGCTGTTCCCGAAGATGATCACGCGGTACTCAAGCGCGCCTTCGCCTCCAAGAAGGGCAGCGCGATCGAGGCGCTGTATCGCGGCGAACTGAATGGCCATGCCTCCCAGTCGGAAGCCGACCTGGCCCTCTGCGCGCACCTTGCCTTCTGGACCGACGGCGATTCGGTCCGGATGGACCGGATCTTCCGCGCCAGCGGCTTGTTCCGGGCCAAGTGGGACGAGCGTCGCGGCGAGTCCACCTACGGCGCACAGACGATTTCCAAGGCGCTGGAGGGCCACACACCCCGGCGCAGGCCGAAGCAGAAAACTGCGTCCGGGCCAGTCCGCCAGTTCGCGCTGACAGACATCGGAAACGCCGAGCGACTTGTGCATCGGTTCGGGCACGACATCCGCTTCGTGTCTTCCTGGGGCTGGGTGCGCTGGAACGGGAGGTACTGGACTTCCGATGAGTCTCGTGGGATTGAGCTGCTAGCGAAGCAGACCGTCCGCGCCATCCTCACCGAGGAGGCCGCTGATCCGTCGCTGTCGGATCTGCAACGCGACGAACTGATCAAGCACGCCCTGCGCTCCGAGGGCGACCCGCGCATTCGCGCCCTGCTAGCGCGCGCGATCCCCGAGCGCCCCGCCCTCGTGAGCGACTTCGATCGCGATCCGTTCTTGCTCAACATCGAGAACGGAACGCTCGACCTGCGGACTGGAACGCTTCGCGAGCATCGCCGCGATGACATGTGCACGAAGCTTGCTCCGGTCGTGTTCGATCCGGATGCAGTCTGCCTTGACCTCGACAGCTTCTTTGAATTCATCGCTGCAAGGGATGTCGAGTTTCGGGCCATGCTCGACCGGCTGTTTGGCTACATACTTACCGGCGACACTCGCGAGGATAAGTTCGGAATGCTGGTCGGGCCTGGCGGAGGCGGCAAGACGACTCTGCTCGAAATGCTGCGGTCGATGCTTGGCCCGTATGCGGCGTCGCTTCCGTTCGAGTGCCTGCTCTCGCGCGAAGGCGATGGTGGCGGGCCAAGACCGGAACTCGCGCGTTGCGTCGGAGCACGTCTGGTCACGGCGTCGGAAGTCGAAGAGGGCCGCAAGTTCAACGCGAGCACGATCAAGGCGATTGTCGGCGGTGAAACCGTCACGGTGCACGCGAAGTACAAGGACCCGTTCGAGTTCAAGCCGCAGTTCAAGCTGCTGCTGGCCGCAAACTGCCCGCCGCGTTTCCTGCGTGGCGACGATGACGATGCGGCGCGCCGCAGGCTCTTGGTTCTTCCGTTCAATCAGCAGCCCGAGCAGGTGGATCAGAATCTGCGCCAGAGGTTGCAGGAGCCCGACGCACGTTCGGCGCTGCTCGCGATTGCAGTGCGCGGCTGCCTCGACTGGCAAGCGCGCGGGCTGGTCTCGTGCGCTGCGGTGTCCAAGGCGACCGCCGCCTACTGGGGCGACGTGGCCCTGTCGGACTGCTTCGAGCGATTCCTCGTCGAGTGCTGCGTCCGCGAGCCAGCCGCGTCAGCACCTTCCAGCGACCTGTACGCGGCCTTCCAGGTGCTCCAAGAGGCAGACGGGCAGCCGCTGATGAGCCAGAAGCTATTTGGCCGGACACTTGAAGCGCGCGGCTTCTGCGGCTTCCAAGCCGGTGGCGGGACGCGGATGCGACGTGGGTTGCGGCTCGTGAGCGCGTCGGAGGGCCAATGACGCGCACATGCGCACAGGAAAAGTGGCCTTCTCGGTATCGCCGAGGCCGATTTGTGCGCATGTGCGCGTGTGCACGTTCCCTAGGATTCACTAGATGCGCGCGCATAAGGGAGATTCCTGGAAAACGCGCACATGCGCACACGCGCACACCCCTCGGTGAACGTGCCGAGCGCGCGGCGCGGCGCGCGTTGGGGAGAGTGATCTCGGCCTGCTCCTGGCAACGCTCATGCGCAGTCGGCCTCGCGTGGCCCAAGCTGGCAGCAACAGTCGCGTGGGCCGAGGGGGCCGGTGGGAGATTTCGCTCGGATCCCCCGCCGTCACGGCCCTCTGCGCCCGCCGCGCCCGCGCTGGATCCGGGGGTGCAGCATGAGTAGCTCGCCGCCGGTCAGCAGGATCGAGTTCTTCCCCGCCCCCACGTACCTGGTGCGCACCGGCCTGCTGGCCTGGGTGCAGTTCACCTACGGCGGCATCCGGCTGCATGCGGTCGAACTGCGCCGAACCAAGCGCGGCGCCTACGCCCTGAGCTGGCCGCGCCTGGCAATGGAAGGCGGCGAGAGTCGCTGCGCCGTCCGCCCGATCAGCGACGAGTCCCGCCGCGAACTCGAGGCCCCCATCATCGAAGCTGCGCGCCGGAAGGGCCTACTTCCGTGAGCCCCCGCCCCGCCACACCTGCGCAGGCGTTACGCCTGATCTCGAAGCCGCGCCGGAACTCTAGGAACCAACTGGATCGGGTTCGCGACCACGATCAATCGTCGTCCTCGATGGACCGCGAACTCGGATTCCCAGCACTTCTGACCAGCGAAGAAGTCGCGCGCGTGATGCGCGTGAACGAGCGAACCCTGCGTCGCCTGCGCACCGACAACCCGACCGGCTTTCCTGCGCCGCTGCAACTGGGCCGCGCACTGCGCTGGCGCGCGAGCGAGATCAAAACCTGGATGGAGGGCCGCGCATGAAACGTCAAGTTGCAGCACGGGCGCGTGGGCCGGGCCGCCTCTACCGCGAAACTCGCTACGGCGAGACGGCTTGGTGGTTGGACTTCACCGGCGCGGACGGCAAGCGCAAGCGTCGCAAGCTGTCGGCTGACCGCAAGCTCGCCGAACGCCAGCGCAACGAGCTGATTCGACGCCGCGACCATGAGTCGGCGGGGCTCGGCGTGATCGGCGGGCAAGAGCGGCTGCTCTCCGAGTTGCGCGACTTGTACCTGGCCGATCTGAAGATCCGCTCTGGCGCAGGGCATCTTGCGAATAAGGGCGCGCGGCTGCACAAGGCGCTTGCCGCGTTGCGTGCTCAACGCGTGCGCGACCTGACGCCTGCCGACGCCATCGCGTTGCAGGGCGCGCTGGTGCGCGACGGACTCGGGAACACGACGATCAACATGAGGCTCGGCGCGTTGCAGGGGATGCTGCGCTGGTCGGTGCGGATGCGGCTGATCGCCGAATCCCCCATCGAGCAGGTCCAGCCGCTGCCTTCGAACGAAAAGACGCTGCGCCGCCGCCGGCGCGCGCTCTCCGAAGACGAGATCCAGCGCCTGATCGCAGCGGCAGAGGCAGAAGACCGCCAGTCCGAACAAGGCAGCCTGCGCGCCGTGCCGCAAGCGCCCTACTTCCTGACCGCGCTCTCGACCGGCCTGCGGTACGGCGAGCTGCGCCTGCTTGCCTGGGGCGCGATCGACTTCGACAACGCGATGCTGCACGTGCGTGGCGAGCACGCGAAGTCAGGCAAGAGCCGCGCGATCCCGCTGAGCAGCGAGCTGCTGCACGCGCTCGCCGAGCTGCTGCGCTTCCACGGACGCTTCCTGGCCCGAGAAGTCGTCGCCGCCGACCGCGTCTTTCTTGCCCCTCGCGGCGCGCCGTGGCTCGTGTGCTCGAACAACGCCAACCGCGTGCTGCTGCGCTTGCTCGAGGCGGCGCAGATCCCGCGCTTCGACGAGGCCGGGCGCAAGATCGACATCCACGGCCTGCGGCACAGCTTCTGCACGCGCCTTGCGCGCTCAGGCGCGTCGCTCTTGCACGCGCAGATCTTGATGGGCCACGCGGACTCGCGCCTGACGAGCAAGACCTATCAGCACCTGGAATCCGAGGCGACGCGCGGCGCAATCGATGCGCTGCCGCCGACGACCGGGCACGCGCCCGCGCCCGCGCTGCGCCTGGTGCAGAGCCCTGAGGAACAGCAGTCCTCCCCCACCACAATCACGTCGCGCACCGAGGTCAAGGCGCGACGCACGACCAACTGACCTGACCACCCACCACCACGAAGGAAGACCGGCAATGGCACAGCGAACGATCCAAGAACGCATCCAGGAACTCGAAGCGAAGATCGCCTCGATCAAGGCGCGCGACGAGCGCAAGAAGGTCCGCGCGCGCCCTGAGGTCAAGCACCTCAACATGGCGCTGCGCTCGATCGACAAGGGCTTGAACGCCTCGGAGGACGCCGTGCTGCGCAAGGCCCTCGACGAGGCGCGCGCGACGGTGTCGAGCTGCCTGTCGCTCCTCGGGGTCTCGCCCAAGGCGGCGAAGGCCAGCGCGGCTCCCAAGCGGCGCGCGAAGGCGGCGCCAACGCCGAAGTCCGACCTCGACGCGGCTGCCGTGCTGACCTACATCAAGAACAACGGCGGCATGAAGGGCGAGGCCATCGCGGCGGAGTTCGGGACCGACACGGCGACGCTGCGGCCGGTGCTCAAGCAGCTCGCGGCGGACGGGGCGATCCGCAGCGAGGGCAAGGGGCGCGGGACGGTGTACGTGGCAGCGGGGAAGCGGTCGGTGGCGGCGGCGAGCTAGGTCGCGACACCTGCGCCTGCGCACCGTGGTCGGGACTTCGGCTTCGGGCGCGGTGTTTTCGTTTCGAAGCGCATGTGCACGGCCCTGGTAGGATGTTGGCCACGCACGAACCGCGCGCGAACCTCAACGCCAATACGACGCCCCCGAGTCACTGATGCTCACGTTTGCCGCGGTAAGCTTAGGAGAGATCATCTTCCGCCTTCTGCTGCCCCTCGGCGGTGTATTTCTCGTGTACAAGCTGATCCAGTCGGCCGCGTATCGAGGAACACGCGACGCGATCAGGGACGAGAAGAAACGCAACGGCTGAGTCGCCGTCGTGAACTCGCAGGGGCCCGGTTTCAGTCGCACCTAGGCTGGTCGCTCGGCGGTTGCTGCTGGCGACTGCGTTCCCCTATCGCCGCGATGCGCCGCGCCTGGGGCTGCGAGGCTCTGGGGGCGGCGCTTGGCGTTCATGGGTGCGAGCCGACCGCAGGTAGAGGGCTACAAGTCCGCTACTCAGCTACGTCAAAGCTGAAGGATGCTTCGGGACACACCCACATGGATGCGTTGCCAATCTGCCAGTCGACCCTGCGGGCTCCGAGGCCCGTTGCGAGGGGGTATGCTACGTTGCTAACCATCATGGACTCGGAGGGAAGCAAGCAGGTCGAACGGCCTGCTCCGAAGGACGCCAGTCTGAAGCCTGCTGTCATGCCGGATTCTCCAACCGATCCTGCAAGTGCTCAGAGGCTTGAGGAAGCATGGGGTAGGGGCGAGCCGTTTGATGAAATCCACGCGCAGTCTGTAGCGCCCGACCCCGCGTATGACGATCTGTGCCGCAACCTGGTTGCACTGCACAACGACGGGCGGATAGACGTAATTGCCGCATACCGGCAACTCACCGTCGAACGCGCGCCGTCACGGTTCTTCGAGATCCGTGCAGTATTTGAAGAAATCCTGGCCCAGCTTGATGGAGACATGGCCGCGACAATGCACTGTGTCATGCACTTGTACGACGCCGCCGGCTCCGATCTTGCCTCGCACACCATTTTCGGTCCATTCGAATCGTACTGCTCAGGACATGCATCGCGTCCGCAGGAAGCTTTGAACTTGATCATTGCAGAGCCTGAGACCTTGGCGGGCCTTCTGCGCTCCGTCTTACTCGCTGGGTGCAGGCATGACACTAGTCGCTACGTCGCCGATGCGATTGGCTTCGTAGGAAACCCGAACATCCATATTCGAAGGCGCGCAACCTCAGCGCTCTGCCACGTAATAAAGGCTAGCTCGAATGAAGCGCATGTTGATCGGGCGTTTGTGGCACTTGAGCAGCTACTATCACAAGAGGAAGACGACCAAGTCCTGGCTGGAATCACTGCATCGGCTTCTGACCTAGCTATGCAGAATCCCGATTCAACCGCTCGAGCGGCACGCATAGTCACTTTCGCGCTGCAAAAAGGGAAAGCGGCTACTCGCTACGCCGCAGCGTTTGCATTGCAGTCGTCCGCCGGCCCCACAGCTGCCGTGCTGGCTCAGGCTCTGTGCGAGAACATCCTTCCCATCGATTCCAAGGCCAGCAGGACGATCGGCTTCATTGATAGTAGCATCGGCAAGCTTATCAAACACCACTACTCGGACTTGGCAATGAAGCTGGTTGAGGGTTTGTTGCTTAGCCCAGTTGACCCGATCCAAATGAGCGCCCTTCCCATTGCGTGTGGGGAGCTTCGAAAAGATCAGTTGCTTCTGGCCAGTGTCGTGGCCCACTGGCTCGGTGGGGGCAAACGTGCGCTTTGCATGGCAATCCAAACCATCTGCACAGATAGGCAGCTGCATGAGAACGGCATGGAGATAAACCTTGACGCATCTCGGATTCGGTCTTTGCCTGAGGGGCACGCCTATTTTCTAGCCCGAAAGGCAATAGGCTTCCTATTCGACACCCCAGTGACTGCATGTTCCATAGTCTTGTCCGCGCTAGCGACGGAGAAACCTGAGCGAGAGGCAATTGGACAACTATTGTTCGATCCACTTCTGCTTAATCACTCGAGTATCAAGGAGTATCTCGCAACGAAAGCGCAGAGCATCGACGGCAAGATCAAAGCGATTGTCGAAGCAGCCTTGAAATCGCTAGAGGACTATCTCTCCGCCCTTCGGGCGATTGGCAGACTCGAGGCATTGGAACCGAGCCTCAAGCACCAAGAAGCCTACGCACGGCAGATGCAGCTAGAGATGACGAGTGCCTTTCGGAAGGCGCAGTCTCAGTCGCTCATCATGCAGCTGGTTACAAAGCGAACGCTCCTATATGGAGCTAAGTCGATCCACTACCTCCAAAGAGAGGGTGGCTCGCCAGTTCGTTCGGAGATCCTCTTACAGCGCCATTCATCATCCTTCTCGATACCAAGGATGCAGGTGATAGATCCGCTTGGAACGGAGTACATGCTCAGATGTTTTCGGGTTGAACAGATTCAAGATGAAACTCATCATTCGTGAGTACTTGAGGTCCTTGAGGGAGAGAGGCGAGCTCGACGTCATACTCCCAGACCTGCTAAGCAAGATAGGATTGAATGTCTACTCTCGTCCGCAGGTCGGCACCCGTCAGAGCGGCGTTGATCTCGCAGCGTTTGGCAGCATCTATTCAGGCGAGGGATCGGTGTACTTGTTTGCGATTAAGGCCGGTGACCTCACAAGGCGTGAATGGGACGGAAGCACTGTGCAATCGCTGCGGCCGTCTCTCAATGAGATTTTGGATGCCTACATTCCGAACAAGATACCTCCCGAGTACCGCGACAAACAGATCGTAATTTGCATTTGCGTCGGCGGCGATATTCTGGAAACAGTTCGGGCTGAGGTCGTCGGATTTCAGAGGAAAGCGACAACAGACAAGATCAGATTCGAAGAATGGAACGGGGATAAGCTTGCCGACCTGATTATTGCGAACTTTCTCGGAGAGGATGTATTCCAAGGGGAGAGTAAGGCTCTCCTGCGAAAGGCACTGGCGCTAATTGATGAGCCTGAGGCATCGTTCGCACATTTTAGAGAGCTAATTCACAGGCTACATTCGCAGTCAGGCGGAGACCAGCTGAACGCCATTAGGCAAATGAGCATCTGCCTGTGGATACTCTTCTCTTGGAGTCGCACTGGAAACAACACCGAGAGCGCCTACAGAGCCGGTGAGGTTTCCTTGTTGTATGCGTGGGACCTCGTGAGAAGCACCATAGGCGACAACAGCGCGGTATCTCGTCACATGGAGAGCGCATTTGCCTCGGTGTTTCAAGCGTACGTACTTATCTGCCGAGACTATCTTGACCGCAATGTCATTCCCCACGTCGGGATCATGCATGGAGTATCAAGTGCGGTGCACGCATCAACAAGTCTGGATGTCAATCTGCGCTTGTTTGATATCTTGGGACGTTTGAGTCTCGATGGGTTATGGACATACATGCTGTGGTCGAGGATGGACTCGAAGAGCGACGAAGCAGAGAGGATAAAGGCCGCACTCGCTGAAACGGCATCGGCAATTACTGAGCTAGTCAGCAACAATCCAATACTGCTTCTTCCCGTCAAGGACGATCAAGCCATCGATGTCGCCCTCGCGTTGCTCGTCCTCAGCTTGTACGGTGGAGACTTGCGATCGATATCAGGCTGGCTGCGGGAAATGGTAGACAGGGCGCGGTTCACCTACGAGGCCAATTTGAGCTATCCCTGTACCTTGCGGTCATATGGTGAGTTGCTATTGCATCCAGAAAGAGACAGTGCTGAATACAAGACAAGAGTTACCTGCTCTAGCGTATTGTATCCAATGATCGCACTGTGGGCGTCCCTGGTCGGTGATCATAAGTTGTGCGGGTTGGTCGCGGAATTCAAAGTCAAGACAATTCCACATTGCGACTTCCAGTTGTGGTATCCCGATGAAAAGTCAGAAGCCGCATTCTATACGAACGCCGATTTGCATGGCGCCATCCTCACCGATGTTCGGGTCGATCAGTCGCCTGAGGAGATCATTCGAACGGCCTTCGCTGAATCGGATCGAGCGCCCGTGTTCGATGAGCTGACCGCTGTAAAGCATGGTTGGTGGCCGCTCATTGCAGTTGCATGCCGTCATTACCGGTTGCCCGTGCCATTGGATATGTGGAAGGGCCTCAGAAGTGAGCAGGAGAGCACGCCTAGAGTAACGGGAGAATCGAGCCCCACGGAGGGGCCGGCGCCCAGCACGGCCTCGGGCACAGCTCCACCTGAATGACAGAGCGGACCGTACACGTGGAACTGTTGCTGAATCCCGCTCGCTGTTCGGTTCATGCCTGTGCGTCCCGAAAATCCCATCCGCGCCTCCACACGCGACTGCCGTATCTCGATGAACCCGCGCATGTGCTGAGCTTGCCCGCTCGCGTCACGAATCTGATGCGCTGGGGATGCAACGCTTGTGCGTCCCGAAAACCCCGCCCAACGTCCTAAGACGGGCTCCGAACCCGCGTCGGCCTTCCCTCTGAGCAGAACCTGCTCGGGCGCCTCGCCGTGACGGCGCTTCAAGCCCTGCCCGACCTTATTGGCGAGGAGGTCTTGATAGGGAGCTTGAACCCGAGTTCCTTGCAGTGTGCGCCGGGTGTCAACGCAGCCCGCCATCGGTGGCGGTCTGCGACAGGCGCTGGCATACTCGCCTCCATGAAGTACATGCTGGCAGTCGCATCCTTGGCGCTTTCCTCGTGTGTCGCGGTGGCTCACTCACGCTTGGACACGACCTGGAGAGGGGAAGCGCACCCAGGAGTGATGTCAACGCTTGCGTTCGACTTGGGCGGCGGCGCGCAATGGACCTTTGAGCTGGCCAGTGGATCCGACGTTTACGATCTGAAGTACGAACTCAACAACCCACCTTCTGGGCACATGCATCTCGACTTCGCGGGATTCACGAAGGGTCCATTTGCCGGGAAGACTTTGTACGGGATCGCCGAATGGGACGAGGAAACGCTGCGCGTTGACGCCAGACCCGGCGATCCCGGCAAGGACGGCGTCGCCGTTCGTCCGAAGGCATTCACGGATCAGACGCGCGTCTTCAAGCGCGTGTGGTAGGGCGACGGGCACGAGTCTAGAGGACCACCGAGGCCCTGTGCGCTCCGACGGGTTTGCTACTTCTGCGCTTGGCATCGCAGCGCCCTGAACGGCAATGCCAGCCGACCGCATGGCGCGCTGGCGAGCATTCCCTACACTCTCACTGCCCTCACCTCCTCTTCCAGGCAATCCACCATGCCCCGCCGCACGACCGAACAGCAGATCCGCGACCTCGAAGCCAAGATCAAGGCCATCCAACAGCGCGCCGAACGCAAGAAGGTCAAGGCCAACCCCGCCGTCAAGTTCATGAAGGCGGCACTCAAGAGCATCGAGAAGTCGATGTCGTCAACCGACGACCAGGTCCTGCGTCGTGCTCTCGACGAAGCACGCGGTACCGTGTCCTCCTGCCTGTCGCTGTGCGGCGTCACGGCGAAGGCTCCGCGTGGAATGCTCACCCCGCGCCCGCGTGCCACGGTGGCCGCTCGCACGCGCGTCGCGGGCACGGAGAACGGGTCGGCGATGGCGCAGCCCGACGCGAACGACCTGGTCGCCTACCTGCGCAAGAACCCCGGCTCGAACAGCGAGGCGATCACCAGGGAGTTCGACACCGACGCCGCGACGCTGCGCGGGGCGATGCGCGAGCTGATCGACGGGGGCAGGGTGCGCACCGAGGGGCAGCGCAGAGGGATGCGGTACTTCGTGGGGGTGTAGCTAAGGCTCGCGCGAGAGATTTAGTCAGGGTCGAAGAGCCAAGTGCGAGTTCTCGAATCGAACCGGAACTCCCTGTCGGAATCGAGATCTAAACGGCCACCTGCAAAGACGACGATTTCCCAGGTTCCTTCCGCTCGCGGGAAATACCAGTAGTTGCAGTCGGATCCTTGGATCGGCTGCGGAATGGAAGAGATGTACTTGGGAATGAGCTGTTCGATCTTGTCGGGCGGTCTGCCTCTTGCATCCGTGTATTGGTCGATCGCATTGATGAGCGGCTCCGCGTTGGATCTGACCGCCGGGAAGTCCTCAACTCCGGCGACTGGCCAAAACGCCCACACTCCGAAGGCGACGCACGAGGCGCCCCCGAGGCAACCGGCAAGGGCGATGGCTCCGAGGCAGCTCGTGTACCAGGGCCGAGGTCTTGAGGGGCCAGAGGGCATGCGGTGCACCGTGAGCCGGTTCGCTTACCCGAAGAGGACGCTCGCAACCTGATCGTGTTCCTCATCAGTAAAGCCCGTCCACCGGATGTCGTCCGACGGCTGGAGTGCCATTCCGTACTCGTCGCGGAGCGCCCGGGCGATCCTGGCGCCCGATGTCTTAGCCGACTCGCCGACTTCGCCTCGATCTTCAAGCAGGGCCTCGGCGGGATTCCAGTAGATGCTCAGAGCTGCGCGGTAGATGAACTGAAGGTCGATTCCGTCGGGTGGGACAACGTGAACGGCAACCTGGCCCGCTTGCTTACGGATGACAGCGTCAACAACCATGGCTCCCCTTCTCACTTCTCGTCTCGCCAACGTGTATTGGACAGCTCTGCGCAAGGACCCGTGCCTCCCGAAACCCCCGTCCTGCCCCCTGGGATGCGCGACGACGACCACATGGGCAGATGCTACACGGCCTTACAGTCGCGCCATCGAACGAGCGTTGCTCGCCGCCGAGCAAGGGAGGCTGCCGACATCACGCCCTTCACGCCGATCGCGCGGGCACCCCGAACCTGCGGCCCTTCTGACCGCCATCTATCTGCCACCGCCTCAACTTCGCCGCGCAAAGCAGAACGGCCAGCCGTCCTAACTCGCGTGCCCAGCGCAGCTTGCGCGCGCCTGTTCTCGAGCAGTGCTCGATAGAGCGCAACCTTGCCAAGGTTGATGTCGAGGGTTCAAGTCCCTTCGCCCGCTCCATCTTCGCACAGCGCCTCGGCAGCCCTCTCGGGGGGTCGCCGGGGCGCTTGCTTTTTCAAGGCCATCCAGGGGCGTTTGGAGCGGTATTTCTCGGGATTTGCGCGTCGCTGGCCGTTGCGGAAGTCGCGCTCGCTGGCGCGTTCCCAGGAGGCCGCCGGAGGGCGGTAGAGTGCAACCCTGCATCGAAGCACTCTTCCTTCACCTGTGCGAAATCGAGCGGACAGGAGCGGACAGGAGCGGACTCTAGCGGACTAGAGCGGGTCTGCTGACCGTCACTAAACTGGCACCGGTCGGCGGATCGGGGGGATTTTTTGGGGCCGGAGGGGGCCCAACCGGGAGGCGGCAGGCGGCCTGGGAGCGCTCAGGGGACGCCTGGGCGCAGGGGCGAGCCGGTGGCGGCGTGTGGCGCGTGGGCGGGCTGGGAGCGCACTCGGGGCGCAGCGGCGGGCAGCGCGCGGCAGGGGCGCGTGGGGGCGGTCAGTGGGCGCAGGCGGCCAGCGGCTCGGAGGCTCTCGGGCGGCCCCCGGCGTTGCCCGTGAGCCTCGTAGGCGACCCTGTGCCGAGGTCTAGACTCGGCTGGCTGCCCCCCATCTACCGACGGTGCCTGCGAGAGACTGCCTATGAACAGTTCGATGCGTGATTGTGCGCTTGTGCTTGCCGTCGGACTCCTCGCGACACGGCAACTCCAGGACGCGCTCGCTGCCGGTGGCAGGGCCCAGGAGTTGCGCTGCACCAAGCTCACTGTCGTCGATTCTGAGGGTCGTCCGCGAGTCGTGGTCGATGGTTCACCGTTGCAGTCTGGTGCCCATCTGAGCGTCCTCGACAGCGCGGGGACGGCGCGAGCGACAATGGCGCTTGAGCAGGAACCCAACGACACGCTGATCGACTCGTCGGTGAAGTTCTGCCTGTTCGACCACGAGGGAGTCCTCGCCCTAGAACTCATCGAAGAAGGCAACCACCACCACGGGCGGTCGTCGAGGCTTGACCTCTACTCGCGGGATCAGGACGGCAAGGCCGAGTGGACCACCATGCTAGGCACTCAGCCATTGCAGGGCTGGCCGGTGCTGGAAATCTCGCCCGAGGGCGGCGGACACATCCGTTTGGGCCTGGGTGACTTCGGAATCCCCGTCCTCCTCATGCGTCAGTCGCCGGTTCAGCCCGGCGTACCTCCGGACCTGGTGGCGGACCGCAAGCCGGAGGACATCGGTGAGTTCAGCCTCGCTCCCGGCGGCAAACACGGCCAAGTCCTTGTCGGAGGCGAGCAGCAGGTAGTGACTGGGCCGATCGACAAGTAGGCAGCGGCGGCTTGAACGGGCTCGGCATCGCTACCGGCGTGGGGCGCATGTCCGGCGCGTGCTTGGGGGCGCTCAGGGGCGCAGGGCTGCCGGTGCCGTCGGCGAGCTTATGCGGACACGGGGCGGGCAGGGCTCGGCGGACCATCCGGAGCCGTGGGCGCGCGGCCTGAGCTCCTCTCGTGATCGAGCAGAGCACAGCCTCGGACATCGCGCTGCTCACGCCCTGGGCCTGGGCTGCGGCGCGCGCCGGATCCGCGAAACGACCGTCAAGCTGCGCCAGCGCTCTGCCGGCATGGATCGGCCGGCCGCTCACGCTTGACCTGCAGATGGGGTTTTTGGGACGCACAATGGAACTGCCGAACCCATGCACTTGCACTATCGCCTGCGGTCCATTATCTCTTGCGCTGTAATCAGGAGTCGGTCCAGTTCCTCAGGTCGAAGCTCCCTCGACTTCTTACCATTCACGTAGAAGCCTGTTTCCCGAATGGGCTCAACACCTGGCTGATGATCGTATTGCACTTTCCCGTTCCGGTCGAAATAGAGCCACGCACCCTCTCTTGTGCCCAGCGAGTTTAGCTCACCGGCGACAACCGAGAGTTGACCGTTGTCCCAGTACCACTGAATCTCCGATTCATAGGTGCAGGAGTACGCTGCCACCGCCAACAGCAAGACGGAGTGAATCCCGCCGCGGATGAGGTGGCATTGAAACGACTGGGCTATCGCAGCCATAGTGGATTGAGTCGGCCTGTGCATTACCATAAATACCCCCAGGTGCTGTCAGTACTCCAGTTCTTTGCGCAGGAGATTATCGTGGTAATTGTATTCACCAGATCCGTCGTAGTCACCCCTGTGCGTCCCGAGAACCCCGTGCAGGCTGCAAGAGCGGGTTTCCGCGGTGTGTAGGCGTTTCTGCTGAGCAGAACTTGCCCGCTCGCCTCTCGGCCATCGCGCGAGCTCTCGGCGACGCGGCTCCAACAAGCCGTCGCATCCCGCGATTCGGGCAACCAGCAAGGCATCGCATCGAGGTCCGAGCATAGCTCAACCGTCCAGCGCGTGCACGGCACAGCACGCGGGCAGAGACGGGAGAGTTGCCGCGTTGGAGCTGGGGATGAGGTTTTCGGGATGGACAGGAGTTTTCGGGATGTACATGTCAACGCGCCTGATGCCCTTTGACGAGCCAGCGCTTGGCTCTTCGGTGACCAAGAGCTGCGGCTCGTCGCATGTACCGGGTTGCTATTTTTAAATTGCCGCTGTTGACGTGGCCATCTCCAAGGTGGTAAAGCGCTTCCACAACGTCTGCCCGCGCAGCAAGACGAAGCCAATAAAGAGCCCGTTTCCGATTGCGTCGAACTCCTTCTCCGAACCTGTACATGATTCCTAAGTCGCACTGCGCCTGATGGTCTCCCTTCAACGCGGCTGTGCGGAAGAGCTTTAGAGCCTTCTGTAGGTCCTTTCTTACCCCTTCGCCATTGCAGTAGCACATCGCAAGATTACAGGTCGCGATAACATGCCCCTTCTGGGCAGCTCGTCTATAGAAATGAACCGCCCTCTTGAGGTTGATCGGAACTCCACGGCCGATTGAATACAGATATCCGAGCGTACACTCGCTCTCCGGATTTCCAGCGGCCGCATTGACCTTTAGCTCCCGGACAGAAGCCGTCCAAATAGTGTCGCCACTCTTGATGCGAACGCGGTCCCTGTGTGCCTGCAACTTTTTCGTTGCTTTCATTACCGATGCTCCTCCTCTTAGTGCAGTCCTCCGCCTTCCACGCCCAGACACCTGATTCACTATGCCTCATACTCTGACACATGGCAGGCAATTCTTCGCGACGATGGACGCGATTCGACATGCCGCGCGGGCTACTGACTCACCGCGCGGCGACTTCGCGGTCCATGAACTTGCGACCTTCGTGAGCAGGAACGGCACGGCGAATCGGATGGACGAGTGAGGTCACGGCGTCAGGGATCGGATCGGGGTTTCGGGACGGACAGGGGGAAAGTGAAAGTCGTACTACTTACCGGTTGAGAATACCGGTGAGTCGCCCTTGCCGTGGATCGTGAGTCTTGGATCCGCTTGCCTTTCAAACCTCAGTTCTATGCTCTTTCCTAAGGCAGTCAGGACGAGTGGCACTGAATCCAGACTCTCTGGCGAGTGAAAGCAAGGCGCAGCCAATCGCAGGATTCCAGGTAGGGTCGGCGCTTCGGATGTCGCGGGCTTAGGAGCGGTTTCAGCCTCGAAGGACAAGCTCCGCATGATCATTTCAGGGGCCACTCCCCTGATACCCGCACTCAATCCGATCACTTCGTCGCCAGAAGGGCCGAACATTGCCAATCGTGCACCTGGGTTGGCGAAACCATGGTCCTTTTCCAGCACGAGTAATGGCGCTTCCGGCCCGACACTGAGTTCAATGCTCGGATACGGGCCATGATGCACGTCATCATCGCATTGAATCCGCACCACTGCCGTCCCTAGTGCGTCAAAAATCGTAATCTCGGTTTTTCCGTCGGCTTTCCCATCCCCGTCGGGGCACGCAATCACGATCTGCTCTCGGCCTGCCTTATCTTGGATTGTCATCCCAAATCTGTTCGGCTCAAGGCGTCCGAGCAAGATGCGGGAGTGCCCAGCTTCGTCGACGATTTCCAGCCGAGCACACTTGAAAACACCATTTTCTGCAGCCTGCCCCTTGACTACGCCCTCGCGGTCGGCACGTGCCAACCACCCTAGTGCGATTGCCAACGAGAATCCGCCTGTCAAAACCAACAAGTCGCGATGCTGCATTATAGTAGTACCTTCGGTTTAGTGCTATCCCGACTAGAATCCACAATCATGGACGCAGCTCGCCTCCATTGACTGCGCCGCGATTTCAGTCTCGCTCCTCGCTCCGCCAGCCGTGTCCTTGGCAATCTGGTCCCAATCCTTTTGGGATTTCTTTGCCTTGCCCTTGTTGTCATGAAATGTCTTTGCGTGGCTCATTTCGTGCGCCATCGTCTTGATAGTCGACGCCGTGCCAAATGCGGTAGCCGTGTTTCCGCTAGCCGTATGCGATTCGCCGCTCTTCGTATACTCGTGCTGCTCGTTAGGGTCATGAGTAGTGGCGGTTTTTTTGGGATTCACATGCCCCTTCTTGCTAAATGTCTGCGTAGTCGAATCTCCATACAAGGAGTAGACGGCGTTGGCGTATTCTTCACAGCAGGCAAGCAATTCATCGTGCCATTTCTGGATTTCGACGTCTTCGGGGGGAATATAGACCTTCGCCCCCGAAGGGTCAAGTTCCGCTTGCGGCGAACTAGTTACGTATTCATATAGTGAAGGGGTGTCTGATGATTCAAGGGTGTCACGCGAAATCCATCGCCCCAAAGCGCTCGAATAGTGACGTGCGCGGGCGCAATAGAAACCTTGAGGAGTCGCTGCATGATAGCCCCCAATTCCGAAGCTCCCTCCCACCGCTCCCGCCGTCAACACTCCCCGTCCCAGCGTCACGCCCTCCCAGGTATCCCTGACCGCATCCTTGTCCGTAGAGTCAACGTCGCCGTCCAAATCGATGTCGCCGCGCACGTCGTATGCCGATCCCGTGATCCACGCCTGGACCAAGCTGCGCTCGCCGACCTCGCAGTCCCCATCCGAGTCGCAATCGCCGACCGGCAGACCGAACGGCACACCGTAGGCCGAGTACCGCACCATCTCGCGCTGCTCGCCCGCCGCAGTGATCAGCGCGACGACGTCCGCGTGCTGGTTTTGGCAGTAGTAGAGGCGCTCTTCGAGCGTGCCGTCCGAGGCCGAAGTCCACGCCGTGTTCGCGTCCTTCTCCCGGAACGCGACCAGGTCAATGTACGAGCTGCCGCCAAATCCGCCGTCGCCCGCCTGGTGGTGGACGAACCGTTCCTTGGGAGAAGTGTCCGAGCTTCGGTAGGTCGCGACCATGCGCCAGCGTTCGTCGTACGCAGCGTAGTACCACAGGTCCGAACCGTCTACGTCGGAATCCGCGTCGGTGTCCTCCCACACGCCCACCCGGTAGCCCAGCCCGTTGTAGCGGTACTCGGCGATCAGGTCGTTGGCTTGGTTCCGCACCCGCCGCAGGCGGTAAAAGGCGTCCCACTCATACTTCACGTCCGACGACGGATCACTGGTCAGGTTTCCGGCGGGGTCATAGACGAGGGTGTAGTTGTCGCCGCCTGTGCCGGAGTTGCCGTCGAGGTCGCGGCCGGTGATCTCGTTCACGGCGTTGAACGCCTTCTCGTCCTGCCACTCGTCGGCGTCGCCCCAGTCGCCGTCGCCGGGTGAATGGCATTCAAGCTATCGCTGGTTTCCCGTGGCCTTCTCAAATTCAGCATCCGACAGTCCGCCCCGCGCCGCGATGGGACACGCAACTAGATCCTGCAACGAACACTCATCACTTAGCGACGCAGTCAAATGAACTCGCGAAGACCATCCTGGACCTTCACTCAATGGGACAAGGTGAAACCCTATATGATCTAATCGCTGCCCATTCAGTCGGAACGCGATGTGCGGTACCGTTCCCAAGTTGCCGTCAAATACGCTGGCGGCTTGCTTGTCCACCTCGGCACACATAATCCTGGATGATCCATCCGGGCGATCACTAATGTGGATAGAATAGACTGCAAGCGGCCGACCATCATAATCGACCTGCACGTCACAGGCCAGAGTATCACGTCCTCGCACCGGAGCAGGGACTGTGTCCGCCGGGTGGGTGCAGCCCCCTACGGCAAATAACACGCTCGCCCACTCCCGATATCTGGCTGGGTCCATGAGATGGCGATCTCCGTGAGCAGGAACGGCACGTCGAACCGGATAGACGCGTGAGGTCACGACGTCAGGGCACGGATTGGGTTCTCGGAACGGACACGAGGTTTCCTGGAGGAAAGTGACAATACACACGCAGGCGAGTCGTGTCCCCTTATTTGCATCGAAGCTCGTCCAGAGTTGCGTCCTGAAACGCAAATTTCTGATACCATACATCGTGAACAATTGTCGCGTGACGACCATCTTGGGGGTTGTAGGCTTGAAAGCTCCACTTTGCGCTGGGACCACCAAAACCGCGCACTCGGACCTGGTCTCTGCCGTGGGTCGGGAGCGCTTCCATTAGCACTATCCCATTACTGTCCATGAATGAGCTATCGCCGAAGTGCATGCCCACCTGTGCCACGTCCCCCGTCGGCCAGTTCTCAGCATCCGCGCTAATATACCGGCACTCGAAGGCGCCATTTGGTCGGCACACTCCAAGTTCGGCCCGCGGCCCAAAAGCTGCCCACAGTGCTTCTGCTACAAACACGAGCTTGCGGCTGCGGAGCGAGTATTGAAACAAACCGTGCTCGTATGTTCCTGATCCAATCGCCGATTCGGCACTGCGTGCGCGGCTGCCGGTTACAAGAATACTCCCCTCGGTGTGCCACACCGGCTTGCGGGCGTACTCGAGGTACACCACGCTCTCCCCAATTTCCTGCCACTTGCCATTCACGAAGCTCAACTCAACGACGTGATCGTTTTCGAGCCACAGAATCAGCGAGCAACGGTCTGGCGATACGATCAAGAAGCCAGGCGAACTCCACCCAGAATGTGCCCAGATCGTCTCGCTGGAGCTAGACTCTACGTCTACCAACTTGATCTCCACGCCTTCTTTCCTGGAACCGGGCGCGGACTTGCCGCAGGCAATTGCAATTCTACCGCCGTGGACGAACCCTCCTACATCGAGCAGTTCTGACTCGATGGTGAAATTGAGGGACTGTTCCAGGCGCGGGCCATGCTTGATCTGCACCGTCGCTCCACCTCCAGCGTTCTTGCCTACAAGTAGCGTCCCCCGCAAGTTCTCTAGCAGCTCCGGACTCTCTGGTCCTGCATTTGTCGGCAGTGGATCACCAAGGGGAAGGCAGCCTAGGTTTAGAACGGCTCCGAGGACGAGCATCAGAATTGGGGCTCCTCCGCAGGACTGTGCCTTCCGAATCCTCCGCCCAAGGAATGTATTGCCTGTGAGGTTCACGAGACTCCCTCCGCCTTGAAGCCCTGCTGCTGGCTGACCTGTGCGTCCCGAAAACCCCGTCCAACGTCCTGAGACGGGTTCCGAACCTGCGTCGGCCTTCCCTCTGAGCAGAACTTGCCCGCTCGCCTCTCGGCCATCGCGCGAGCTTTCGGCGACGCGGCTCCAACAAGCCGTCGCATCCCGCGATTCGGGCAACCAGCAAGGCATCGCATCGAGGTCCGAGCATAGCGCTGCCCCGGACTCTCGCTAAGAATCCGCGTCGCGAATCCGCCTCAGGCCACCCAGCGGTACCTGTGGTGCAGCCCGCCGAGGTGTTCGAACGAGACAACCCTGCCGCCAATCACCGGCGCTTCCGCCCTCGGCACCGGCGAGTCCCCGCCCAGCGCCTGGTGCGCGCGCTCCTCGACGTAGTAGCCCACGTACTCATCAAGGATCACGCGGCCGTGCCGCTGCCCCAGCACGATCACATGGTCAAGGCACTCGCGCCGCAAGGTGCCGATCACGCGCTCGGCATACGCATTCTGGAGCGGCGCGTGGTACGCACTGACCATCTGCTGCAATCCGAGGAGCTTCATCACGGCTTTGAATTCCGCGCCGTAGATCGCGTCGCGATCGCGCACCAGATACTTGGCGCAGCCCCCGGCGGCGAGGACTGCGCGCTGCACAACGCTGGCTGCCCAACTCGCGGTCGGGTGCTCGGTGAGGTCGCATGCGACGATCCTGCGGCGGCCGAGTTCGATCACGACGAAGCCGATCAGCGTCTTGAACGACGCCGTCGGCACGCTGAAGAAGTCGCAGGCCAGCATTTCGCCCGCATGGTTCTTGAGAAAGGCGCGCCACTTGCCCGACGGCGGGCCATTCCGACGCACCATGTATTTCTCGACGGTGGACTTGGCCGCGTGGAATCCAAGACGCTCGAGCTCGGCCTGGATGCGCGGCGCTCCCCACAGTCGGTTGTCGCGCGAGAGGCGGCGGATCAGCTCGCGGGTCTCCAAGTCCAGCGCGGGCCTGCCCGGTTTTCCACGAGACCTCCAGCGCCAGAGCAGTCGCCAACCGCGCCGATGCCAGCGAACCACCGTCGAGGGCTGGACGAGGATCAGGCTCGCTCGCCAGTCGCTCCAGAATCGACACAGCAGCACCCACCAGATCCGGTCGATGTCACGGACGCGAGGTCGCGGCGTGCTGCGCTTGAGCACGGCGAGTTGCTGGCGGAGGGCGATGTTCTCTAGGGCCAACGCGGTGCGAGGAATCAGGAGTGCGCGCAACAGTTCCAGAAGCAGCATGCGGAGGTCATCGGAGTCCGCTGTCGCTGGGCTTCAGCGCGGGCGGTCGAGAACGCCCGTAGGCCGCCAGCAGCGTTGATCGGTGGATGGGAGGAGGTTCTCAGGATGCACGGGCGCTTATCGTCGCTGCCCGAACCGACGGCGGGTAGACGGCCTGCTCGTCCGCTGATCGACTACGTCAAACCGGAAGGGTTTTCGTTACACCCTACAGGGCACGGTA
>Ga0315910_10000819_pt1 | contig 29659 bp, 21 predicted proteins | sample EdamamesoilMG_FD_204470 | JGI IMG/M metagenome (GOLD analysis project Ga0315910, IMG submission 204470) | Garden soil microbial communities collected in Santa Monica, California, United States - Edamame soil | ecosystem: Environmental > Terrestrial > Soil > Garden | place: USA: California... | reverse complement strand
CCGCAAGGGTACCGTGGGTTCGAATCCCACCCTCTCCGCCAGTTTTTGGGTGGGATTTGAACCCACGTGGGTTCGACGGAGTCCCGCGAATGTGGGACGGAGATGGGGCGCGCTGTCAGGCGCGAGTGCGCAGCACCAGTCCGGCAGGACTGCCAATCCCACCCTCTCCGCCATTGCCATGCAATGGCAGTGGCGGCGGACCGCGCAGCGGTCCGGCAAACGCGGAGCGGTTGCAGGGATGGAATAGGGCCAAATGGCCGCCATCGCGGCGGTTTGGGGCGAAGCCCCGAGCGCAGCGAGTCAATCCCACCCTCTCGGCCAGCGCTTCACTTGGCCCGGGCGGCACGGATGCCTCCGGGATCGACTTCGGATTCCAAGACGCTTGCCTCCGGGTTCGCCAGGCCCGTCCCCATGTCTTCCTCATCCGTCCGCACGGTCACTCGCGATCAACTGCCCGCCATCGAGATCGATGGCCCACAGGCGCGCGTCGCCGCCACGCTCCATGGCGCGCACCTGCTCGACTGGACGCCGCAGGGCGCCCGGCCGGTGCTTTACCTGAGCCCACGCAGCGCCTTCACACCGGCCAAGGCGATCCGCGGCGGCGTGCCGTTGTGTTTTCCGTGGTTCGGACCGAAGGCCGATGATCCAAAGGCGCCGCAACACGGGTTTGCCCGCACGCGCTCCTGGAAACTGGAGCGCGCGGAAGTCGCGCCCGACGGCGCGGCCCGGATCGAGTTCTCCCTGCACGCGGACGCGATGACGCGCACCGCGTGGCCGCATGCGTTTGCCGCGCGGCTGTCGATCCGCGCGGGCGCGGAGCTCGAACTGGCGCTCAGCGTCCTGAACACCGGCGCGTCGCCACTGACCTTCAGCGCCGCGCTGCACACCTACCTCGCTGTCTCGGACGTGCGCCACATCGCGATTCGCGGCCTAGAGCACACCGACTACCTCGACAAGGTCGGCGGAGGCACCGGGCGCCGCCGGGAGGGCGGCGCGCCGGTCTCCTTCACCGGCGAAGTCGACCGCGTCTACCTCGACACCACGGCCACCTGCGTGGTCGACGACCCCGGCTGGGGCCGGCGTATCCACGTGGCCAAGACCGGTTCGCGATCGACCGTGCTCTGGAATCCCTGGGAGCACAAGGCCGCCGCCATGGCCGACCTCGGCGCGGACGCCTGGCCGGGATTTGTCTGCGTCGAGACGTGCAACGCCGCGGACGACGCGGTCACGCTCGCGGCCGGCGCCGCGCACACGCTGGCCGCGAGGATCCACGTCGAGGCGACGTGACCAAACACGGCCGCCACGCAGGGATCGCGCGGCAGCGTGCGGACACCGCGCTCACCCAGACTAAGGCGTGTCGTCAAACCTCAGTTCACGAGCGGAGGGCGGCGCTCCCGCGCCGCCGCGAACCCACACCGATGAACGTGTGCCGCTCCACGATCGCGGCCGGGCGGGAGCCCGGCCCTCCACTCCAGACAAGACGCGAAGGGCGGACCAAGGGTTTGAAGACATGCCATCATCCAGTCCGAGGTGGCCGGCCGTGTCCCACGGCCGGTCGGGTGCGGGCATTCGCCGCGTCCTTGTCGTGGCGCGGCAAATGCCCGCACCACGCGCCTGGGGACAGGCGCGTCCACCTTTCAGAGCCGATGGTTTCACTCGGAGCCCACGCCCGGCAGCGCGAGTCCGGTTCAGAGATGGGCCCCGAGAAACGCCTCGAGACGTTCGAGGAACTTGGTTTCGTTTCCCGGATTGTTGAAGCCATGGCCCTCCTCCTTGAAGAAGAGGGTCTCGTGCGGGATCTTGTTCTTCTTGAGCACGCCGACCAGGGCCTTGGTCTGCTCATCCTCCACGACCTGGTCCTCCTTGCCGTGGACCAGCAGCACCGGGATCCTGACCTTCGCCGCATGTTTGAGCGGTGAGATCTCCTCGAACCGCTCCTGATCGGTGCGCGGGTCGCCGACGTCGCGCTTGCGCAGGTAGCGCAGGTATTGGTTCTCGCGCTTGTAACGGGTCTGCTCGACCAGCTTCGCCCAGTCGAAGACGCCGGCGAATGACACCGCGCACGTGAACCGGTCGGGCTCGAACGCCGCCCCGGCCATCGCGAGGTAGCCGCCGAAGCTTGCGCCATAGATCGCGACGCGCGCCGGATCGATGAACCCGGACTTGCGGATCAACTCCGTGCCATCGACGACATCGTTGTACATGGCGCGGAAGTCACTGCGCTCGCCCGACACCTCGGCCCTGAAGCCCGAGGAGCCCCGGTAGTTGGGCTGAAACACGGCGTAGCCTCGGTTGGCGAGAAACTGCACCTGGGTGTTGTAGCCCCAGACATCGCGCGCCCAGGGTCCGCCGTGCGGCATCACGACGAGCGCGGGCTTGCGTCCGTCCGCGCGCGGCGCCGGCAGCGTGAGGTAGCCCTGGAGTTGCAGGCCATCACGCGCCTTGAAGCGCACGGTCTGCATCGGCTGCATCTGCGCGGGGTCGACCCACGGCGAGGCCGACGGCAGCGCCGAGATCGCCCCGGTCGCGACGTTGAAAAGATAATACTGGTCCGGCTGGCGGTCGGTCTCGGAGGCGACGACCAGACGCGTCTCGGCATCGTCCCAGTCGGTGATGTGGTTCACCCGGCCCGGCAGCCGGGCATCGATCGTCTCCTGGTATTTCTTGAAGCGGTCGCTCATCCAGTGCGTGGTCAGGACATCGCGCTCATAACGCACGCCGACCAGCGACTGGTCCTTGCGGGCGCGCAGGATCCACGAGTCCTCGAGACTGAAATCCGGATCGCGGAAGACCACCGGACCGAGGCTTCCGGTCTCGACGTCGTAGGTGTGCAGCGCGTCGGTCGCGTTTTCCTGGTCGGAACAGACGACATAGAGCTGCCTGCCATCGAAGCTGAGACCCTTCGCGCTCGTGTATTCCCACTCGAAGGGCAGCTCCTTCCAGGGTTCTGTATCCGAAGCGTGGATCCAGCGGCGGCGCTTGCCGTCGTGAAAGGTCGTGCACAGGCGCACGAAGCCCTCGGTGTCCGGCATCCAGCCGTGCACCTCGCCCGGCGGCGCGGAGATCCAGCGCACGACCATGAACTCCTCGTCGAGCCGGCCGGGACCGCTGGCCTTGCGACGGTCGGTGTCGAGCAGGGCCAGGCCCTTCATGCGGTGTTTTCCGCCCGCGAGGTACCAGACATACATGCGGGTGCGGTCGGTGCGGAGCACCGAGACGATGTCGGTGAGGTCGCGCTCGTTGATGCCGGCCGCGAACTTCTCGCCCAGCGCATAGGTGTAGAGGCCGCGGGACCAGCGCCAGTTCATCGCGACGTTGAAGGCGACGCTGTCGTCCGTGAGCCAGCGCACGTCGTAGACGTCGTCGCCATCGAGGGTCATCGCGAACGGACGCATCGTCTCGAGGTTCACGCCCGCGAGTCCGGTGTGGTTTTTCTCGTCGGAGCTGAGGTAGATCAGGTTGCGGCCGTTTTCAGAGAGCGAAGCACCGCGCACCGCCGGCTGGCGGACGAAGTGCTCGATGGGCAGCGGAGCGGCGGCCGCGGGCACGGCGGACGCCGCGGCGCCCATGCCGACGACACAGGCAAGCAGGCAGGTTCGGAGGTTCATGAGCCTCCGAGAAAAATCGGCGAGCGAACCGATGGCGCGAAAATTGTGCGCCGCGCAGGCGCGACGCAGGTGGACCGTTCTCCACGCTCCGGACGGGCTTCACCGTAAGTGAAGCGCCGGTAATACCCCCGCGCCGGGTGGCCCCGCGATTTGCGCGACGACGCTTGAGGACGACAGTGGCACTCCGCATTCGTCGACCGAGCCCGTCGTCGCGAGACATCGCGCCCCGCCACCCTCCTCCCCGTACGCCCAAGGTCCCAAGTCTTCGGAGGATATCATGATACTCGTCGTCGGTTCGACCGGCCTCCTCGGCCGTGAAATCTGTCATCAGCTCAAAGCGCGCGGCCTGCTCACGCGCGCGCTCGTGCGCGCCACGGCGGATCCCGCGCGCCTCGACGCCCTCGCCGGCCTTGGCGCCACGCTCGCGCCGGGCGACCTCGGCGACCGCGCCTCGCTGGCAGGCGCCTGCCACGGTGTCGACACCGTGATCTGCACGGCGTCAGCCATGCCCTTCGCCTACCAACCCGGTGTGAACGACATCCAGTCGGTCGATCTCGAAGGCGTGCGCCGGCTCATCGACGTGGCGCGAGAATCGGGGGTGCGGCATTTCATCACCACGTCGTTTTCGGGAAACCTCGAGGTCCCCAGCCCGCTGCACGACGCCAAACGCCAGGTCGAGCATCACCTGCGCGCGAGCGGCATGTGCTACACGATTCTGCGCCCGTCCTACTTCATGGAGGTGTGGTTTTCCCCGGCCGTCGGATTCGACGCCGCCAACCACCACGCCACGATCTACGGCGCGGGCGACCGCCGGATCAGCTGGATCTCGCTCTTCGATGTCGCGCGGTTCGCCGCCGCCTGCACGCAGCACGCCGCGGCACACAACGCCACGCTCGAACTCGGCGGGCCCGATGCGCTCACGCCGCTCGAGGTCCTGTCCATCTTCGAGACGGTGGCCCGCCAGCGCTTCGTCGTCACGCATGTCCTCCACTCCGCCCTGCACGTCCGCTACGCCTCCGCCACCGATCCGATGCAAAAATCCTTCGCCGCACTCATGCTCGGCATCGTGCGCGGGGATTGGATACCGATGGGGGGGCTGCTGCGCCAGATCCCGGTGCGGCTGACGAGCGTGCAGGAGTATGCCGGGTCGCACGTCGTGCCGGTCGCGCAGCCCGCCGAGGCCTGAGCCGGCCTCGGGCCGTCGTGGCCTGATTCTGCACAGGGACGACGGGATCTCCATGGTGGACGCGCCTGTCCCAGGCGCGTCGTGCGGGCTCGCCGCCGCAATGAGCCCGCAGGACACGGCCGATCCCCTCCTCCTGCACGAGCCCGGCTGGGCTCGCCGTGCCGGCACGGTCCGAACCGGCCCTCCCGCCACCTCCGCGCTTGCCGCCGGGCGCGGGGGATTCGCATGCTCGGCGGCTTCATGAACGACACCCGCGCGCCGCACCCGGTCTCCCGCCTGCTGCTGCGCGCGTTTCCGTTTCTCGTCGCCGCGCTCGTGGTGGCCGGTTGGTTCAGCGTGCAGCTCGAGGGCGGCTACCACGATCCGCTGCTCTTCGGCCGCGTGTTTCGCGACCGCGCCATCCCGGAGGTGAAGGCCCTCGTGCCGGTCACGCCGTCTCAGGAGTTTGGTTACGATGGCCAGTTCTATGTGCAGATGGCGATCCGCCCGCAGGCGGCCGACCCGGACCTGCAGGCGGCGCTCGACAACGCGCCCTACCGGCTCCGCCGCATCGGATGGCCGGCCCTGCTCCATGCCATGGGCCTCGGCCACCCGGCCGCGGTGCTGCACCTCTACCTCTGGTCCAATCTCGCGCTCTGGTTCGGCGTCGCCTGGGTGTTGTGGCGGCGCCTCATGCGCGAGCCGACCTGGCGCTCCGCCACCGCCTGGGCGCTGCTCATGACGGGCGTCGGCGTGCTCAGCTCGATCCGCTGCGCGCTGCTCGACCTGCCGGCGCTCGCGCTGCTCATCGGCGCCGCGGCGGCGCGCGAGCGCGGGCGACTCGGCGTGTGCGCCCTGCTCGTCGCCTCGGCCGCGCTGGTGAAGGAAACCTCGCTGCTCGGCGCGGTGCTCCTCATCCCCGACGACCCGCGCCGGCTGCGCGCCTGGGTGCGGCCGGCCGCGCTCGCCGCACTCGCCGCGGCCCCCGTGATCGCCTGGACCGCCTGGCTCGGCACCCGCTTCGGGTGGGACCTCGTCGCCGGCCACGACAACCTCGCGCTGCCCGGCACCGCCGCCGTCGCGCGCATGGGCTCGATCCTGCACGAGTGTGTGGCGGCTGGATACACCCGCCCGTCCCTCTGGCCGCTCGTCACGTGGCTCGGGCTTGCGTTCCAGCTCGTCTGCCTCCTGCGCTGGGCCGACCCGCGGACGGCGATCGGCCGGCTCGGCTATGTCTTCGCCGCACTGCTCCTGTGCTCCGGCCCGAATGTCTGGGGCGAAGTCGTCATGGCCGTGCCGCGCGCCGTCCTCCCGCTCAGCTTCGTCGCCGTGCTCGTCGCGGTCGAGCGTCGCGCGCCGTGGCCCTGGATCGCCGGCCACGCGCTCCTCGCGCTGCACGGGTGGGACATGCTCAAGCTGCCCCTGCTTCGGCACGTGCTCTGAGCCTCACTCACGCCCCGGCGCGCGGGATCGCCTCGAAGCGTCCGGGGCCTCGAGGCCGTCGCCATCGGTGCGTCGTCGCAGCCGCCTCCTGACGTCGGCCGCTGCGCCAGGCCACACGCGTCCCGCCTGGCCCGCACGCGGACGGCGCCCGGTCGGTGTCGAATGTTCCGCGGCGATTTGCATCCGCGCACCGCAACGGATAAAGTGCTTCGCCGCGGCGCACGGTGCCCGTGGCGTTTCATCCACCCTCAACCCAAACACACGATGCACACACCCATCGAGATAACCAAACCCCTGGCTGCGGCGCTGCGGATGTCCGAGGCGTTGCCCAACACGCAGGAGATCGGTTCCGGCAACCTTCACCTGCTCTACGGTGAACACTACGCGCCGGTCGGCTACCTGGTCGAAAAGCACGCGGTCGACGATGCCTGGGAGAGCCTCGATCCGAGGTTCTTCATCACGACGTCGCATGCCGAGGCGATGCGCCTGCTGGCCACGCCGTTTCGCGAGTTGCCCGTCCGCGAGGAGATGACCGCCTGAACGGGTCGGCATCTGTCCACACCAATCCTGGAAACCACGGCGCCGGCGACCCCGGCGCCTTTTCGCCGTACGGCGTGCGCGAGAAGGGTTGGCGAGACTCCGGCGATCCGCTCTACTGCACGCTCGTCCGCCGCTTCCCATGGTCTCGTTCGATCCCACCCGCCCCGACTTCACGCCGTACGGCTTCACCTGCGTGCGCTGGAGCCCGTCGCCGATGCGGCGGCCGGATCACCACAACGAGATCGAGCTGAACTTTCTGCACAGCGGATGGGTCACCTACCTGCTCGGCGGCGAGAAGGTGCGCATCGAGGCCGGCCGGCTCAGCGCGTTCTGGGCGGCGATCCCGCATCAGGTCATCGACTACGGCGACGAGACCGACTACTTCGTCGCGACGATCCCCTTCGCGTGGTTTCTCCAGTGCAGGCTCCCGGATCGCCTCGTGCAGCCGCTCCTGCAAGGTCGCGTGATGGGCGAGTCGGGTGACACGCGCACCGCCTCCGACACCGAGCGGTTCGCGCAATGGGAGCGCGACCTGAAGTCGCCGTCCGAGGACGTGAAGCGGCTCGTGCTCCTCGAGATGGAAGCCCGCCTGCTCCGGCTCGCCCTCGGCCTGCCCGCGCTCGCGGCCACGCCCGTGCGCACGCGCCGCCGCAAGACCGTGATCCACGACGGCGGCCTGAACAAGGTCGAGCAGATGGCCTGCTTCATCGCGCAGCGCTACCTGGAGAAACTCACCGTCGAGGACGTCGGCCGACACGTCGGCCTGCATCCGAACTACGCGATGAGCCTTTTCCAGAAGACCTTCGGCACGACGCTGATCGACTATCTCACGCACCACCGCGTGTCCCACGCGCAGCGGCTGCTCGCCACGACCGACGAGAAGATCGTCGAGGTGGCCTTTGGCTCGGGTTTCAGCTCGATCAGCCGGTTCAACGAGGCCTTCCGCCGCGCCTGCGGGTGTTCACCGCGTGAATACCGCGAGCAGCACCGGCTGGCGGAATGAGGCCGGAAGGACGAAGCCTTACCGACGGACCAAAGGAAAACCGCCGGTAGGCGCAGACCAGCGGTGCGCGCCCTACCTCGGACCCGCCGCGGCGCGCACGCTCTCCGGCACGGCCGGGCCGTTGACGCCCCACTCGTTGCCGGGGCCGTTGGCGTTCTTGATGAACTTCTCCCGCGGGCTCCAGTTGTCGCGCACGGTGGTGAAGGATGAACCCTCGTCGAGGTAGACGAATCCCCAGTGCTCCGGATCGTGCACCCAGCGTCCGATGACGGGTTCGTCGATGACGTTTCCGCTCACCACCGAGCCCGGCTGCGCCGCGACGAGATAGATGCCGCCACAGTCGGCCATGCGCGTCGCGAACGCGCGGATACGGTTGGCACGCACGACGTTCTTCCGCGCGGCGTGCGGCGTGCGCGTCCACCCCCAGCCCACGCTGATCCCGGTGTAGGAGGTGGAGACGATGTCGTTGTGCTCGATCACGACCTCGCGCGCCGTGCCCACGCCGATGGCGACGCAGCCCCAGTCCTCGTTGGCGGTGTCGATGAAGCGGTTGTGCGCGATGCGCTCGCGCGTGCAGATCACGCGCTCGTCGGCGGGATCGTTCGGCAGGTGGATCTCGAAGCCTCCCTCGCCGTAGCTGCCCACCTGGATGCCGTTGCCTCCGATGTCGCGAAACTCGCAGTGCTCGACGCGGGTGTCGCGCGTCGCGCCCGCGAGGTCGAGCCCGCTCATCGCGGTGTGGACGAAACGACAGCGCTCGAAGGCGACGTGCTCCGCCCCGCTCACACGCACGGCCGCAGCCGCCCGCACGACCCAGGCCTGGTTGTCCAGGCTGCGCCAGTCCGGCGTGCCCCTCGGCGTGAGCCGGTAGGCGTCGACCATCGGCATGCCGGCCTGGTGCGGCACATGGCCCTCGCGCGATGGACGCAGCCAGGTGCCGTGCGCGAAGCCGATCCCCCGGAAGACCACGTGCCCGACCGGTCGGTCGACCGTGCCCGCGACCTCGACCAGCGTCTCCAGCACCGGGACCGTGACCACGGCGCGCGCAAGATCCTCGCCCTCGCGCGGCCAGTAGAAGACACGGCCGCCGGGCAGCTGCTGGTACCATTCGCCCGGCGTATCCAGAAACTCGAGCGCATTGGCGAGGAAGAAGGCCGAGGTGCGGTCGGGGTTTTCCCGGTTGATGACCGGCTGAGGCCACGGGTGCTCGAACTGGATGCGGCTCTCCGGCGCGTGGAAGGTCAGGCGCGCGCGGCCGTCGATCCGGTCGAGCGACTTCACCCGCAGCATCGCGATCTCCCACTGCTGGTGCACGATCATCTCCACGCCGTCGAGACTGCCCAGCCCGGCGCCCGTGTCGGCCGGCACCCAGGCCTCCTCGCGCGCGCGATCCCAGTCGAGGAGTCGCACCATCCCGTCGCCCTCCGGCGTGCGCGCGCGCACGGCCTTGGTGTCGTCGACCCAGAGCTGGCGAAACTCGACGATTCGCCCCGCCCGCCGCGGGGCCTCGGCCACCCAGACCCGGCCACGCGCCACGTCCGGCAGGCCCGCGACCGGTTCGTCGAGCCGGCGCCAGCCCTCCAGACGCATGCCGCCACTGAGCACCGGAGATTCATCGGGCGCGGCGGCGATCACCGTCGGCGCGTCCCGCGTGCCGGAATCCTCAGGCCGCACGAGCAGCGGCTCATCGAGCCGATGCAGGCCACCCCGCACGAGGATATTCACACCCGCGGCGGCAGCCGGATCGTGGAGCCGCCGCAGTTCGCGGGCCTTGCGCAGCGCCATGCGCAGCGTCGCGAGGGGCGCGTCGCGCGTGCCCACCGCGCTGTCGGCGCCATCCGGCGCCACCCACAGCTCCGCGGGCGCGGCGCGCAGGCCCGGGGTCACGATCGTCAGCGCCAGCGCGCTGATCAGGATGAGGGGACATCCACTTCGCATGACGTCGACGTTCGCACACGTCCGCGCCGGCCTTCAACCATCGAGGCGCGAAAGCTTAGGATCCCGGAACAACCCCGCCAGATCGCGGGAGATTCCTCGCCGGCCTCACCTATACTCTCCAGCCTCCTCTCACCCCACGTCCGACATCCCCTCCCGGTCTCCAACTGTGTTCCTCCGTGTCCATCCGTGGTTGATGTTCCGAGCCGTCGTCGCCACCGCGGCACTTTCCTCCGGCCTCCTCGCCGGTGAACGCGCCCTGGTCGACACGACCCACTCGCCGCACGCCGCGATGTACATGGTCGACCTCGACGACGTCCGCTGGGACGGCGGGCTGCTCGGCGACCGCTTCGAGGTCTGCCGCGAGACGATGATCCCGCACATGTGGACGATTTTTTCCGACGTCCACGAAAGTCACGCCTGGGCCAACTTCGAGATGGCTGCCGGCGTCGGCGAGGGCCGCGGCACCGGCAAGGCGCACGGCCCGCCCTTCAACGACGGCGACTTTCTCAAATGGCTCGAGGCCCTCGCACAGGTCTACGCGATCACGCGTGACCCCGCGATCGACGCCGAGATGGACCGCCTCATCGCCGTCATCGCAAAAGCCCAGCGCGAGGACGGCTACCTGCACACGCAGAAAATCATCCCGCAACGCCGCGCCGCGGCCGACGCGAACAAGCAGGAGTTTGAAGACCGCGAGCATTTCGAGACCTACAACATGGGTCACCTCATCACGACGGCGTGCGTGCAAGACCGCGTGACGGGCAAGACCACCCTCCTCGACTGCGCCCGCAAGGCCGCCGACTACATCGACGGGCTTTGCCGGAACGTGCCGGAGGATCTCGCGCGCAACGCCATCTGCCCGTCCCACTACATGGGCGTGGTCGAGCTCTACCGCATCACGCGCGAGCCGCGCTACCTCCGGCTCGCCGAGCAGCTCATCGAGATCCGCTCGCTCGTGCCCGAGGCGATCGCCAGCGACCACAACCAGGACCGCATCCCCTTCCGCGATTCCACCGAGGCGGTCGGACACGCCGTCCGAGCCAATTACCTCTACGCCGGCGTGGCCGACATCGTGGCCGAGAACGGCGACACCTCGCTCCTCGCCCCGCTGCGCGCCATCGATCGCGACATCGCCACGCAGAAACTCTACGTCACCGGCATGACCGGCGCGCTCTACGACGGCGCCTCGCCCGACGGCGTCGACCACCGGCAGCACCGCTTCATCAAGACCGTCCATCAGGCCTACGGCCGCGACTACCAGCTGCCGAATCTCACCGCCTACAACGAGACGTGCGCGACGATCGGCTACGGCATGTGGCTGTGGCGCATGCTCACGCTCACGGGTGAGGCGCGCTACGCCGACCTCTTCGAAAACACGCTCTACAACGGCATCCTCCCGGGCATCAGCCTCGAGGGAAAACACTACTTCTACGTCAACCCGCTCAAGAAGCTGCACGACCTCCAGGTCCCGCTGCGCTGGTCGCGCACGCGCATGCCCAACATCAAGGCCTCGTTCTGCTGCCCGCCCAACGTGGTGCGGGTGATCGCGCAGGCGCACAACTACCTCTACACGCTCTCGCCCGACACGCTCTGGGTCCACCTCTACGGCGCGAGCGCGCTCGACACGCAGTGGTCCGACGGCGCGCGGATCCGCCTGCATCAGGAAACCAACTACCCGTGGCCCGGCGCGATCAAGTTCACCATCGACGAGGCGCCCGCCCGCGAGATCGCGCTCAAGCTGCGCATCCCCGGCTGGGTCCGCGAAGGCGCAGCGACACTCCGCATCAACGGCCAGGCATGGCCGGCCGGTTCTTCCATTCCGCACTCCGCACCCGGCACTCCGCAATCACCCTCCCCCGGCTCCTATCACGAGATCCGCCGCACCTTCCGCGCCGGCGACGTGATCGAGCTCGCCCTCGACTTCTCGCCCGTGCTGCTCGAGTCCAACCCGCTCGTGGAGGAGACACTCGACCAGGTCGCCGTGCGCAACGGCCCGATCGTGTATTGCCTCGAGTCGAATGACCTGCCCGAGGGCGTGCGCCTCTCCGACGTCGCGCTCCCGCTCGCCGATCCGCACCGCTCGTTCACGGCGCAGACGGAGACGATCGCCGGGGCCGAGGTCGTGAGCCTCACCACGCCGGCAGTTGTGCTGCAGCGACCCGCCTGGAAGGCCGACCAGCTCTACCGCGAGGCCACACCGACCCAGGCGCGCCCGATCGCGCTGAAGTTGGTTCCCTACTACGCCTGGGGCAACCGCGGCGACACCGAGATGACCGTCTGGCTGCCCGCGCGTTGATCCGAACATTCTCCCATGATCCCATCCGCCCCGACCGAATCCGCGACGTCGCCCACCGGGCACGACGACCAGGCCGTCACGAAACAACAGTGGAAATGGTCCGCGCTCGCGGGCATGGCCTCGTATCTCGACGCCGGATCGATCGTGGCGCTCGGCGCGGCCATGGCGCTCTTCGAGATCGAGTTCGGCCTGAGCAAGGGCGCCGTCGGCACACTCGCCGCGATCGGCCCCAATGCGATCGGCTGCGCGATCGGCGCGGTCCTCGGCGGCTGGCTCGGCGACCGCCTCGGGCGAAAGTGCATCTACCAGTACGACCTGCTCGTCTACGCCGCCGGCATCCTGCTGATCGCGCTCTCCGGCAACGCCGCGATGCTCTTCATCGGCACGTTCATCGTCGGCGTGGCGGTCGGCGCCGACGTGCCGACCTCCCTCGCGCTCGTCGGTGAGATCGCGCCGCCCAAGGCGCGTGGCAAACTGCTCGGGTTCACCCAGGTGGCCTGGTGCCTCGGCCCCGTGGTGGTGCTCATCCTCGCGGCACTGGTCGCCCCGCTCGGCATGCTCGGCGTGCGCGTGCTGTTCTTCCACCTCTTCGTCGTGGCCATCGTCACGTGGGCCCTGCGGCGCGGGTTGACCGAATCGGTGCGCTGGAAGCAGGCCGCGAGCGCGGCGAAGTCCGCGAAACACCAGCTCGGCACGCTGTTCTCCGGGCGCAATCTCACGGCCCTGCTCTGGACCGGCACGATCTATCTCTTCTGGAACCTCGCCGCCGGCACGGCCGGGGCGTTCAACCCCTACATCATCCGCACGCTCAACGCGGGTGGTCAGGCCGCGAGCGTGGCGCTCTCCAGCGCCGGTTTCATCATCGCCATGGTGGTCGTGGTGACGGTGTTCATGCGGTATTCGGACCGCGATTACGCGACCCGCCGCCTGCTCTGGGGCATCGGCGCCGTGGTGCAGATCATCGCCTACGGCATGCTCCTGTTCCTGCCCTTCAACGTCCCGGTCGTGCTCGCCAACATCGTGCTCTTCGCCGCCGGTGGCGCGCTCGCGGGCGAGGCCTTCTACAAGGTCTTCAGCCAGGAACTCTTCCCCACGATGCTGCGCAGCACGGCGCAGGGCCTGACCTTCGGCGTGGCGCGCGTGCTCCTCGGCATCTGGAGCTTCTTCGTCCCGATGCTCGCCACCGCCAGCATCACGACGATCGCCGCCCTGCTCACACTCTTCCTCATCATCAGCGGCGCGGTCGGCTTCTTCTTCATGCCCGACACCTCGGGAAAATCCCTCGAGCAGATCGAGGCCGAGCGGGCCTGAGGACGGCGGAGTGACACGTGCCAAACGGCACATGCCGAGTGGAAGACGGTCCCCAGCTCCTCGAACATTCGGCATTTGGCACCCGGCATCCGGCATTTTCCCCTCCTCACGTGTCCGCCCTCCGCCTCTCGAACCTTCGTTGTGAGTATCTCGTCGCGCCGCTCGGCATCGACGAGCCGGCGCCGCGCCTGAGCTGGGAGCTCGACTGCGGCGACCGCCGCGGCGCCCGCCAGGAGGCCTACCGCATCCGCGTGGCCAGTACACCCGCGCGTCTCGCACAGGATCGCTGCGACCGCTGGGACAGCGGTCGCGTCGAATCCTCGCAGACCACACATGTCGTCTACGCGGGGATCGAGCTCGGCTCGCGCGAGCATTGCGCGTGGGACGTCGAGGTCTGGGACGACACTGGTGCGAACGTTCGCTCCGCCCCGTCGGCCTGGTCGATGGGCCTGCTCGGAGCCTGCGATTGGGAGGCGCAGTGGATCGCCGCCGACCCGGCGATCCTCGCGCGCGATCCCGAGGCGATCACGCCGACGCTGACCGAGCCCGGGACACCCGCCCTCTTTCGCCGCGAGTTCGACGTGCCCGCCCCCATGGTGCGCGCCACACTCTACGCGAGTGCACGCGGCGTGCTGGAGCTGCGCGCCAATGGCCGCGCCGTCACCCGCGATCTCTTCGCCCCGGAGTGGACCGACTACGACAAGCGCATCCACTATCGCACCTACGACGTCTCGGGGCTGATCGCGCCCGGTCGCAACTGCCTCGCCGCCACGCTCGGCGACGGCTGGTGGAGCGGCTTCATCGGCTGGCAGGAGACTCGCGGCCGCTACGGTTCGCTCGAAAACAGCCTGATGCTCCAGCTCGAGATCGAGCTCGCCGACGGACGGCGCATGGTTGTGTGCACCGACGACCGCTGGACCTGCAACACCGGCCCGATCCTGCAGAGCGATTTCCAGATGGGCGAAACGTACGACGCCCGACGCGAACGCACCGGCTGGGATCAGGTGGTAGGGCGAGGCGTCCCCGCAGAGCCGCGTTCGACGGAACGGCTCACCGAGACGGTTCGCCCTACCTCGCCCCTTCCCTGGCTCCCCGCCCGCGAGGTCGCCGCACCGCGCGCCGCGCTGGTCGCGCAGCGTTCGGAACCCGTCCGCGCGATGGAGTCGATCGAGCCGCGCGATTCCCGCATCGTCGCGCCGAATACGGTCATCCACGACCTCGGTCAGAACATCACCGGAGTCGTCCGCCTCCAGATGAGCGGGCTGGCGGCCGGCACGCGCGTGACCCTTCGCCACGGCGAGCGTCTCTCGCCCGATGGATCGCTCTACACGGCCAACCTCCGCCGGGCCCGGGCCACCGACGTCTACATCGCGCGAGGGGACGCGAGCGAGACGTACGAACCGCACTTCACGTTTCACGGATTCCAGTACGTCGAGGTCTCCACCGACCGGCCGATCGAGCCGTCGGGCCGGATCGTCGTCTCCGGCCGCGTCATCCACTCCGCCACGCCGCCGGCCGGGCACTTCGAGTGTTCGCACGCGGGGGTGAACCGGCTCTGGCTCAACGGACTCTGGTCGCAACGGGACAATTTCCTCTCCGTTCCCACCGATTGTCCCCAGCGCGACGAGCGGCTCGGCTGGATGGGCGACGCGCAGGTCTTCATCCGCACCGCGACGTGCAACATGGACGTGGCGGCATTCTTCACCAAGTGGATGATCGACGTGGAGGACGCGCAGACCGCCGACGGCATTTTTCCCGACGTGGCCCCGCGGATACGCGAGGACCTGCGCTTCGTCGGGCTCGACGACCTCTGCGGCGGCGCGGGCTGGGCCGACGCGGGCGTGATCATCCCGTGGACGATCTGGCGCGTGTACGGCGACACGCGCATCATCGAACGGCACTGGGGCGCGATGGTCCGCTGGCTCGAGTATATCGAGCGGACCAACCCCGACGGCCTGCGCACGCGCGAGCTGCACAACAACTACGGCGACTGGCTGTGCATCCCGACCGACACGAGTTTTCGCACGCACTCGCCGATGAAAAACCTCCTCGCCACCGCCTGCTGGGCGGACGACGCGGCCAAGGTGGCGCGCATGGCCCGCGCGCTCGGGCGCGAGGCCGAGGCGGCGCGGTTTCAGGCCATGTTCGAGCGGGTGCGCGCGGCGTTTCAACGCGAGTTCGTGCGCGAGGACGGACGGCTCACCGTCGAGACGCAGACGGCCTACCTGCTCGCGCTCGCCTTCGACCTGCTGCCGCGCGACCTCCGTGCGCGCGCGACGGAGCATCTCGTGGAGAACATCCGCGCACTCGACTGGCACCTGAGCACGGGCTTCATCGGCATCGGCCACCTCAACCCGCAGCTCACGCTCAATGGCCGTGCCGACGTCGCCTACCGCCTGCTCCTGCAGGAGAGCCACCCCTCGTGGCTGTTTCCGGTCATGCAGGGAGCCACGACGATCTGGGAGCGCTGGGACAGCTGGACCATCGCCGGCGGCTTCCACAAGGACGGCATGAATTCATTCAACCACTACTCGCTCGGCTCGGTCGGCGAGTGGTTGTTCCGCCATGTCGCGGGCATCGAGCTCGATCCGGAGGTGCCGGGCTACCCGCGTTTCGTGCTCCGGCCGTTCATCGGTGCCGGGCTCGATCATGCGCGCGCCACCCTGTGCACGATGCACGGCGAGATCGAGAGCGCATGGCGCCGCGAGGGCGACACACTCACCTGGACGGTTCGCGTGCCGGCCAACACGAGCGCGCGTGTCTTCATCCCGAGCGATGCGGGCACGCCGGTCGAGAGCGACGGCCTCGCGGTCCTCGCGCACGAGAGTGGCTTCGCAGTCTGCGAGGCACCGGCCGGGCGATACACCTTCCGTGGCTCGGTCAAAGCGAGCCTGAGGTAGGGACGCACGCCGCGGCGTCCGCGCGGGCCACGCGTTCCTTCGTTCGTCTCTCGCGGAGGCCTCGCCGAGGCCTCCCTTCCCTACCCGGCGCAGACGCGGCGGTAGACCGATTCGTAGCGCGGGACGATCACGTCGGCGGAGAACAGCGTCCGCGCGCGCGTCCTCGCCGCGGCGGCCATCGCCGCGCGCCGGGCCTCGTCCCCGAGGAGTTCATCCATCGCGGCGGCGAGATCGTGCGGTTCGTCCGAGTCGACAAGGATGCCCGACACACCGTCCTCGATCACCTCGGGTATGCCACCCACGCGGCGCGCCACGCAGGGGACGCCGAGCGACATGGCCTCGAGCGCGCTCAGGCAGAAACTCTCGCTCTCCGAGGTGAACATCGCGGCGTCGGCGACCTGGAGGTAGTCCTCGATGTTGACCACCTTCTCACGCACGAGCACGCGCTCGCGCAGGCCGCGGCGCTGCACGTGCGGCACGTACGGCGAGAAGTCGGCTCCGGCGAGGACGAGCAGCTTCGCCGGCACGGCGCCCCGCAGCCGGGCGATGGCGTCGAGGAGCAGGTCGACGCGCTTGACCGGACGCAGGTTGGAGGCGTGGAGGACGACCCGCTCGCTCCCGAGCCGCAGTTCGCGTCGCACCTCGTCGGCCGGGCGCGACGGTGGCTGGGGCTCGAAGAAGTTGTGCACGACATCGATCCGCTCGCTCACCCCGAGCAGGCGCACCGTCTCGACGCGGAGAAACTCCGACACGGTGGTGATCGCGTCCGACTCCGCGAGGGCGTGCCGGATCGCCGGGCCGTAGCCGGGATCGCGGCCGAGCAGCGTCGTATCCGTTCCGTGGAGCGTGGTGACGACCCTGGGGCGCCGCTCCTTCGGCAACATCGAGCGCGCCAGGATCGCCGCCGTCGCATGCGGGACCGCGTAGTGCACGTGCAGGAGGTCGAGCTCGTGGTCGCGCGCGACCTCGGCCATCTTGACCGAGAGCGGCAGCGTGTAGTCCGGGTACTTGAAGAGCTCGTAGTCGTTGATGACGACGGCGTGGAAGTAGATCCGCGGCGCCGCCACCGGCAGCCGGAACGGCCGCTGGTAGCTGATGAAGTGCACCTCGTGCCCGCGCCGCGCGAGTTCCTCGCCGAGTTCCGACGCGAGGATGCCGCTGCCCCCCACGGACGGATAGCAGGTGATGCCGATGCGGAGCGGTCGGTCGGTGGTCATGAGAAAGGACCGATTCGAACCACAGAGGACACAGAGAGCACAGGGACCTGATGAGCATGAACCCTCATGCGCTGTCCGAACACGCCACGTCCGAAGGACCAGGTCAACGCACGCACCTTCTGCATCTCTCGGTTTCCTCTGTGTTCGCTGTGGTTAACATCAGCTTCAGAACCGCCGCGCCGTGCGGGCGAGCGGTGCGAGCGAATCGAATACGAGCGGATCGTTCGGGAAGAGCGGCACGGCGTGGCGCACGCCGCAGCGCAAGCCGTTGGCGTGCGCGCGCGTGAGCACGAGGTCCGCGTAGTCGCGCGTCTTCGCCTGCGAGCCGTGGGCCTGGATCGCCGCTGTCCAGGCCTCGACGACTGCGGGCTCGGAGACGTCGATGAAGACCGGCGAGATGTCGCGCGGCTCGGCATCGGGCGAGACGGCGTAAAAGTGCAGCGCGTCGATGGCGTGCGGCGGCAGTCCCCTGAGCTCGGCCACGCCGCCGTAGCGCGCGAGGCGCGTCGCGTCGCGCACCATCGCGCCGACGCGCGCGTGGTCGGGGTGCTGGTTCTCCACGACGCTCGGCGCGAGCACGAGCGAGGGACGCACGCGACGAATGATGACCGCGAGCCGGAGCGTATTCTCGACCGTGCGCTCGATGTGGGCGTCGCCGCCGAGGTCGACGAATTCCAGCGTCGCGCCGAGCGCGGACGCCCCTTTCTGCGCTTCGAGCGCTCGCTGCTCCGGTGTGCCGTGCGTGCCGGACTCGCCGCGCGAGCCGATCACGAGATGGACGGCGCGGCCCGCGCGCGTCTCCCGCGCGACCACGCCGCCGCAGCCGAACTCGATGTCGTCGGGATGCGCGCCGAACACGAGGAGCGAGGCGGACGATTCAGGCGGGGGCATCGGTATAGGCTTCATCGGATCGATCGATGGGATCGCGCTTCACATACACGATTTCGGGCGCGTCTTCACGCCGGAGATAATCCTGCTCGCTCGCGCCCGCGACGTAGTGCGTGCAATGCAGCACCGACTGCATCCAGCGCAGGCGCGAATCGCGCGTCGGGCTGACCTGCGCCTGCGTCCACGTCGCCGGCGGCAGGTCGATGAAGCGGTCGCCACCCTCGTGCAGGCAGAGACGGCCATCGCGCAGGCGGGCGCGCACGATCTCGCCGTCGTGCGGCACGTCGACGAAGCAGTCGTCGATCGCGCAGGCGGCGCAGCGCAGCTCCGGGTCGCTCGAGCGCACCACGCGGATGCCGTCGAGCAGTCCCATGCGACGGTACATCTCCAGGCAGAAATCCGCCACGGTGTCGGCATGCACCGCCTTGAACGCCTCGACCCAGCGTGCGTCGACGTAGGCCGGCAGCTGGCGGGCGGTGTTTTCCTGCCATCCGGGAGCGATACGCTTGAGGCGGAGCGGCGTGAACTTGCGCTGCACCTTGTTCACGAACGCGAAATTCATCTCGAACGGCTCACCGGTCTTGCGATGGCGCAGGATCGTCTTCGTCTCGCGCGGATCGTGATCGGCATCGTGGAAGAAAAACACCACCTCGCCGCCGAGCTCCTGCTGCATCCGCCGCGCGGTGACGATCTTGGCGTAGAGATAGCGTCGCGGGAAGAAACCGCACGGCTGCTGGCCGAAAACGATGACGGGGTCGGCGCTCATGCGGTCGCGCGTCTCCCGCGCGCGCCGATCAGCGCCTGCAGCACGAGGCTGAAGAGCACACACGCGCCCACGCCGATCGGGTTGAGCCAGAGGTAGCCGATCTCGTGCGCGGGATTGGCCTTCCCGTAGAAGTAGATGCCGATCACCACGGTCTGCGCGGCGACCGCGGCCCAGAACACGGCCGAGCCGCCGACCTTCTTGAGGAAGAAGGCCACGACGAACACGCCGAGCAGCGCGGGGTAGAAGATCGAGGCGATGATATTGAGGAACTCGATGAGGTTCTCCGCGAAACTCACGAGCAGGGCGAACCCGATCGCGAACAGGCCCCAGAGCGCGGTGAACCACTTCGCATTGCGCACGTTCCTCGCCTCGTCGTGGGCCGCGAGCGGACGGAAGTGCCGCCAGATGTCGATCGTGCTGGCCGTGCCGAGGGCGTTGAGCTCGCCGGCCTTTGAGGACAGCGCGGAGGCGAACATCACGGCGATGAGCAGGCCGATGACACCGTGGGGCAGCTGGCCGAGGATGAAGGTGATGAACACGTAATCGGAGTCCTTGAGCTTCGCGCGCGGGTCCGCGTCCTTGAGCGCGGCGCGGGCCTCGGCGCGCACGGCGTTGACCGCGGCCTGCGCGGTGCGCATCTCGGCGCGGGCCTGCGCCTCGAGCTGCGCGTCGCCGGAATCGCGCGCCGCGACCCAGGCGCGGATTCTCGCGAGCTGCTCCGCATGGCGCACCGCGTGCTCCGCCTCGATCGCGCGGAAACGCTCCGCGTGCGGCCCGGCGGCGTGGCGCTGCCACTCCGTCTGGTTGAAGAACACCGGCGTGTCCGGCTGGAACTGGTAGAAGACGAAGAGCCCCGCGCCGAGCAGCACGATGAACAGCTGCATCGGCACCTTGAATACGGCATTGAACATCAGCCCGAGCCGGCCCTCGCGCACGGACGCGCCGCCGAGGTAGCGCTGCACCTGCGTCTGGTCGGTGCCGAAGTAGGACAACGACAGGAACAAGCCGCCGAGCATGCCGCTCCAGAACGTGTAGCGCCGCTCGAGGTCGGGCGTGAAATCGACGGCCTCGAGCTTGCCCATCGCGCCGGCGATCGGCGCGGCGTCGGCCGGCAGCCGCATGATCAGCACGACGAAGGCCGTGACCATGCCGCCGAAGATCACGGCCATCTGCCACTTCTGCGTGAGGTTCACCGCCGCGCTGCCGCCGGTGACGGTGTAGACGATGACGAGCAGCCCGGTGAAGAGGATCGTCAGGTCGAGGCGCCAGCCGAGCACGGTCGAGAGGATGATCGACGGCGCGTAGATCGTGATGCCGCTCTGGAGCCCGCGCTGGAGTAGGAAGAGAAACGCACCGAGCAGCCGTGTCTTGGTGTCGAAGCGCCGGCCGAGGTATTCATAGGCCGTGTACACCCCGAGCCGCCGGTAGATTGGCAGGAAGACCGCGCAGACGATGACGAGCGCGAGGGGCAGGCCGAAATAGTTCTGGATGAAGGCGATTCCGCTCTCGTAGGCCTGGCCCGGGAGCGAGAGGTAGGTGATCGTGCTCGCCTGCGTCGCCATGACCGAGAGGCCGATCGTGCCCCACTTCGTCGTGCGGCTGCCCTTGAGGTAGGTGTTGAGGTTGTCGGTGTGGCGCGTGCGCCACGTGCCGTACGCGGCGATGCCGAGCATCGTCCCGAGCAGCACGAGCCAGTCGAGGGCGTTCATCGGAACCACCGCGTGAACGCGGCGAGCAGCACGACATCGAGCACGAAGAGCCCGAGCACGAACGCATAGACTCCGCGCCAGCTGCGGAAGCCGGGCACGCCGGGCTCTTCGGCCCCGTCCTCGGACGCGGGCACCTGGGTGGGATCATCCTTCATTTTCCGAGAGAGACGAGATTGGCGAGCAGCCGGTAGGCGCCGGGCACGCCGGCAGGCAGCTGCCGGAAGAAGGCGAGGCCGGTGTAGACGAAATGACCCTGGCCGTGGCGCGCGACGAGCAGGCTGCCGTTTTTCGGCGCCTCGCCGGGGTCGGCGCACGCGAGCAGCGCCGTGTATCGAGAATCCCACTCCGTGGGGAAATAGAGCCCGCGCTCCTGCACCCACCCGGAAAAGTCCGCGGGCCCGAGCCTGTTCGGCTGGTTGAGCGCGGGATGGTCGGGCGCGAGCAGCGTGATCGCCGCGTTCTCGTCGGTCACGCGCTCGTTGCGCGCGATCCGGACGTTGAAGGGCGCGAAGCTGGTGAGCGTGCGCTCGGGCGTGTTGTACTGCACGATGACATTGCCTCCGGCCTCGACGAAGGCGGTGAGCGCGGGCAGGCGCGCGGCGAGGTCGGGACGGCTGCTGAAGGCGCGGATCCCGAACACGACCGCGTCGAACTCGCGCAACCGCTCCGGCGTGAGCTCGGCGTCGCCAAGTTCCGTCACGAGGTACCCGAGCCGCGCCAGCGCCTCGGCGACGGAGTCGCCCGCGCCCGGCACGTAGCCCACGGAGCGGCCGCGGATCGCGACTTCGACGCTCACGGCCTTCAGGCGAGCGACCGGCTGGAGCAACAGCGGCGGAATGTGATCGTAGGTGATCTCGACGCGCCGGTTCTGGAAACGCGCACCGCCGACCTCGACACTCGCCACGATGTCGGCCGCGCCTCCGGCCGCCGGCGCCGTGACGGTGAAGGCCACCCGCGCGCGCTCTCCGGCCACGCCGAGGCGAAACGGCTGCTGCGCCGGCGCGACCGACCAGCCCGAGGGCACCTCGAGACGCAGCCCGCCGGAGGTCTCGGCCCGCGCGGCCTCCAGCTCGACCTCGATCTCACGCGACGCGCCGGGCGCGAAGAACTCCACCCCGCCGACGAAATCCAGCGCAACCGGCGCGATCACCTCGAGGCGCCGCCGGATCTCGCCGCGCACGCGGTCGTTGATCACCTGCACGGGTTCATCCGCGACCACGAGGGTCTGCCCCTCGATCTCGAAGACGTGCTCGACAGGGAACACCGGCGGGTTCTCCGGCTGCCCGATGAGCGCGGGGTCGTCGACCCGCGCGAGGCCGAGCGACCCGCCACCACGAAGCCAATACGGCTGGCTCAGCGGCGTGTCGCCGGGCAGTGCGCGCGCCGACTCGACGGTGGCGAGGGCATTGGGCTGGAGGTCGACGCCCGCCGGCTGCGCGACCCCGTGGCCGGGATAGCGCGTCTCGACCCAGCGCACGCCGCGCGCGGCGGCGGCGCGCACGATGGCGCCGTGCTTGAACTTGAGTTCCTCGCCCGCGACCGCCTCGGCCTGCGGCACGATCGTCTCGACGTACAGCCCGAGGCAGGCCTGGAGGATGCGGTCGAGCTGCGCGCGTTTCGCCCGCACGGTCACGCTGTCGTCGGCCAGGGCCGCCAGCTCGCGACGCAGCGCAAGCAGCGCCGGCACGCTCGCGGCGGGCTCGGAGGGATTGAACTGCGCGAGCACCTCCGCCGCACGGGCGTCGATCGCCTCGCCGCCGCGCACGCGCCGCCAGCTCGTATCGATGTCGGCGAGAAAGTCCCGCTCCGCCGGCTCGCCCGCGATCACCTGGAATCGCGTGATCTGCGCGCCGCGGGAGCTGAGCGTGCCCATGCCCTGCGACTTGTGCTGGCTGCGACTCTCCGCCGCGATCTCCCCGAAGGAACGTCCGCTCAGCGGATCGAAGCCGCCGACGTCGATCTCAATCGCATCCTGGGTGTCGCCGCCCCACCAGCGCGCGAGCACGACGCGGCGCGGCGACCACGGCCGGAGTGCGTCGAGCTGCTCCGGATACGCCGATGGATCGCCCGCGAGCCTGAAGGCCTCGACCGCGAGGATCGCCGAGGAGGTGTGGTGCCCGTGCGTCTCGCCCGCGCTCTGCGGCGAGAAGGCGACGAGCAGCACATCGGGCTGGTACTTCCGGATGAGGCGGACGACGTCGCCGAGCACGGCGGCGCGGTCCCAGATCGCGAGCGTCTCGGTCGGCGTCTTGGAAAACCCGAAGTCGATCGCGCGCGAGAAGAACTGCTCCGCACCGTCGACCCGGCGCGCGGCGAGCAGCTCCTGGGTGCGGATCACGCCGAGCGCCTCGCCGAGCTCGGGCCCGATGAGATTCTGCCCGCCGTCGCCGCGCGTGAGCGAGAGGTAGGCCAGCCGCATGCCGCGGCCGCGCGTGAGCCAGGTGATGACGCGCGAGTTCTCGTCGTCGGGATGCGCCGCGACGTAGAGCACGCTGCCGAGCTCGCGAAATGTGCGCAGCTCGTGCGCGATCTCGGAGGCCGAGCGCGGCGCGGCCGGGGCCGCGCCGGCGACACCGCCGACGAGCGAGGCCATGAGGGCGATCGACCAGGCCCGCCAGCCCCGCGAGCGTGCCGGCCGCCCCGGCAGGGCGCGCTCTCCGGGCGCGCCCCGACGACAATTCGATGTTCGCGGCGGAGTCGAAGACCCCGCCCCACCCCGGGCGCCGATCCGATCGTGCATGCGTGCGTCGTGCGTCTCCGTCACGTGGTGACCGCGAAGGCCGCGGTGAACGCGACCACGGCGAGACAGGTGTGCCGGAGGGCTTTCATCGTGGAGAAGGTGGGCGCGGGGTGGTGGCGGCGGTCACTTCAGTCGTGCGATGAGCGCCTCGTTGAGCCGGGTGTATTCGTCTTTCAGCGACGGCGGCGCCTTCGCGGCCATCTCGAGCGACTGCTTCGCGGCGGCGAGCGCGCCGGCCTTGTCGCCCATCTTCTCGAGGATGAGTCCCTTGCGATAGACCATGTAGAACGCGTCGGGCTGCGCCTTCAGTCCCGCGTCCATCCAGGCGAGGGCCTTCTTCAGGTCGAGGTCGTGGGTGTAGTAGAACATCGCCGCCTGGAAGTACGGCTTCTTCTCGGCATCGGAGGCCATGAGCGCCTCGATCTTCGGCTGAAGCGTGGCCACGAGCGGGATCTCGATCTTCACCGACACGCGGGTCTTCTCCCACGCGATGTTCAGCGTGGCCGACTCGTCGCGGATATCGTTCACGTCGATCGTGAGCGTCTCGACGAGGTCGGCGAGCTTTGCGGGCGTGGCCTTCACGCGCGCGACGTCCTTGGCCTGGTCGTAGCTGTAGGAGCCCCACATGCCGGCATCGGAGTTGAGGATGACCGTCCACTCCGTCTGGCCCGGAATCGTGTGGAGGCTGTAGGTGCCGGCCGCGACCTCGGCGCCGCCGAACTTCACCGGCGTGCTGAACGTGACCTTCGTCGCGTTGTTCGCACCGGTGCGCCAGACCTTGTCCCAGGCCTCGAGTCCGCCGAAGATGGTGCGGCCCTTCACGCCGGGGCGGTGGTACTCGATCTCGATGTCGGTGATGCCGACACGCTGGCTGACCTTGCCCTTCGGGCTGGGCGCCGGGAAATCGACGCCCGGGGCCTGGGCGAAAAGGCCCGCGACCGGGAGGACGAGGGCGGAGAGGACGAAACAAACGAGGGAACGGTTGGGTTTCATGGCAATCGACGAGGGTGGATGGATCGTCAGGAGTCGGGTTGGATGCCCGAAGGTCCGGACGGAAGCGGGCAACGAACCCCGGGCCGGCGAAGTTGCAAGTGACGCCGCCGGTGCCAAGCGAGTTTCATCGTGCTTCATCAGGCTTATGTCGCGACGCGCAAAAGTGTGACGGTGATTCCGTTTTTTCCTGCCGTTTTTCCGGAGTGTCCGTGACGATTTCGCGTCCCCGCCCCGCGTGCATCGCCTCACCGCCACCTACCTGATCGAAACCCCGCTCGCGCTCGACAAGGCCGCCGCCACGCTCGCGGGCGAACAATCGTCGGGCACGTTCGTCGCCGTGCCGGGCGAGACCGATGAGCTGAAGGCGCGCTTTGCCGCGCGCGTCGAGCGGATCACGGAGCTCGAGTCAACGCACGCGCCGTCGCTGCCGACCGGTCGTCCGGTCGCGCCGGGCACCGTGCACCGCCGCGCCGAGATCGAGGTCTCGTGGTCGCTGGAAAACTTCGGCGCCAACCTGCCCACGCTCGTCTCGACGATCCAGGGCAACCTCTACGAACTCGCGCAGTTTTCCGGCCTGCGCCTGCGCGACATCACGCTGCCGGAGATCTACCGCACGGCCTTTCGCGGTCCGGCCTTCGGGATCGGAGGCTGCCGCGACCTCACCGGCGTACACGGACGCCCGCTCATCGGCACGATCATCAAGCCCTCGATCGGCCTCTCGCCGGCGCAGACCGCCGATCTCGTGTGCACGCTCGTCGAGGCGGGCATCGACTTCATCAAGGACGACGAACTCATGGCGGATCCGCCGCACTCGCCCTTCGACGCGCGGGTCGACGCCGTGATGCGCGTGATCCGCACGCATGCCGAGCGCACCGGGAAGAAGGTGATGTACGCCTTCAACATCTCCGACGAGCTCGACGCGATGCAGCGGCACTACGACACGGTCGTGCGCGCCGGCGGCACCTGCGCGATGTTGAGCCTGAACAGCGTCGGCCTCGTCGCCGCGAAAAAGGTGTGTGACCTCGGTGCGCTCGCGATCCACGGCCACCGCAACGGCTGGGGCATGCTCAACCGACACCCGCTGCTCGGCATGGAGTTTCCCGCGTATCAGAAACTCTGGCGCCTCGCGGGCGTCGACCAGCTCCACGTCAACGGCATCGCCAACAAATTCTGGGAGCCCGACGACAGCGTCGTGCGCTCGATCGAGTCGTGCCTCGCGGCCGAGCCGCTCGGCAAACCCCTGCTGCCCGTCGTGTCCTCCGGCCAGTGGGGCGGCCAGGCGCCGGAGACCTGGCGGCGTACCCAGACTGTGGATCTGCTCTACATGGCCGGCGGTGGCATCATGGCGCACCCGGACGGTCCGGCCGCGGGCGTGCGCTCGCTCCGGACGTGGTGGGAGGCGGCGGTCGAGGGCCTGACCATGAGCGCAGCCGCGGAAAAATACCCGGAGCTCGCGCTCTCGGTGCGGAAGTTCGGCCGGGGCGGGTGAACCCACCTCCATGCGCGCATCCGATTCCGTCCTGCAGCTCGCGTTCTACGGCGACGACTTCACCGGGTCGACCGATGCGCTGGAGACGCTCGCGTGCGCCGGGCTGCGCACGATGCTTTTTCTCGACGTGCCGACGCCCGGGCGACTGGCGGCGTTTCCCGGGCTCGACGCCATCGGCGTGGCCGGGCTGACCCGCGCGCTCGCGCCCGCGGCGATCGAAGCCACGCTGCGACCCGCCTTCGCCGCGCTGCGCGCGCTCCGGCCGCGACACGTGCACTACAAGGTGTGCTCGACCTTCGACTCCTCCCCGGAGACCGGCAGCATCGGCCGCGCGATCGACGTCGGTGCGGAGGTCTTTCGCGCGCCCTTCGTGCCCGTCGTCGTCGGCGCGCCGGCACTCGGGCGGTTCTGCATCTTCGGCAATCTCTTCGCGCGTTTCGGCATCGGCAGCGCCGGGGCCATCCATCGCCTCGATCGACATCCTTCGATCAGCCGGCACCCGGTCACACCGATGAACGAAGCCGACCTGCAGCTGCATCTGTCGAAACAGACAACGCGGCGCATCGGGCTGATCGACGTGCTCACACTCGATCGCCCGGAGAGCGAGTCGCGTGCGACGCTCGAGGCCTTGCTCGCCGCGCACGCGGAAATCGTGTTGTTCGACGTGCTCGTGCCCGCCCATCTCGCGCGGATCGGCACGCTGCTCGATCCGCTCGGCACGCACGAGCGCCCGTTGTTTTCCGCCGGCTCGTCGGCGGTGGGCTCCGCTCTCGCCTCGCCGTGGTCGCAAGGTCGCGTGAGGCCTCCGGCCGGGCCGCCCGGCCCCGCCGTGCCGCTGCTCGTGGTCTCCGGCAGTTGCTCCCCCGTCACCGCCGGGCAGATCGACCACGCCATGGCCCACGGGTTCGAAGGCATCGCACTCGCACCCGACGCGTCGAACGAGCGCGTCGTCACGACCGCCGCCCTCGCCGCGTTGCGCTCGGGCCGCCACACCGTGGTCTATTCCAGTCGCCGACCGCAGGACCAGGCGGCCGGGCCCACGCCGGCCAGCGTGCTCGGCTCCGCGCTCGGCCGTCTCGCGCGCACGGCCGTCGAACACGCCGGCGTGCGCCGCGTCGTGCTCTCCGGCGGCGACTCGTCGAGCTACGCCGCACGCGCGCTCGGCATCGAAGCCGTCGAGATGATCGCCCCGCTGACCCCCGGTGCACCGCTTTGCCGTGCCCACGCGCCGGATACGCCGGTCGACGGGATCGAGATCGTGGTCAAGGGCGGGCAGGTCGGCGCTGAGGACCACTTCTGCGCGGTCGCCGTCGGCCGGATCTGACCGCAGCCTTCCTCCTTCATGAAGACCCTCGCCCTCATCCACACCTCCGCGACGCTCGTCCCGGTCTTTGCACAGCTCTGCAAGGACCACCTGCCCGGCGTGGCGACCTTCAACATCGTCGACGACAGCCTCGTGCGCGCGATCGGCGCGAAGGGCGCGCTCACGGCCGACATCGCGCGACGCGTGGCCGGCTACATCGCCTCGGCCGAGGCGGGCGGCGCCGACCACATCCTCGTCACGTGTTCGTCGATCGGACCGGCGGTCGAGGCGGCGGCACCGTTCGCCGGCGTGCCGGTCCTGCGCGTCGACCAGCCGATGATCGACCGCGCCATCGCCGCAGGACGGCGTATCGGCGTGATCGCGACGCTGCCCACCACGCTCAATCCCACGACCGACCTCGTGCGCCACCGTGCCGCGCTCGCGGGCCGCGAGATCGCGCTGACCTCGCGGCTGTGCGACGGCGCGTTCGAGGCGCTGATGGCCGGCGACGCGGCCCGCCATGACGCGCTCGTCGCCGCGGCCCTGCGCGAACTGGCGACCCAGGTCGACGTGATCCTCCTCGCCCAGGCCTCGATGGCCCGCGTCGTCGACACGCTTTCCGCCGAGGATCGCCGCGTGCCGATCTTTGCCAGCCCGCCGATCGCGATCGAGCACCTCGCCTCGGTCCTGATCTAAGCGCGTTCTTTCCGGATACCCCTACCCCATGCTCCTCCTCCGTCGCCTCGCCCTCGCCGTCGTCCCGATCGCTCTGATCCTGCTCTTCGCCGGCCTCGGCCTGTCGCGGCCCGACCTGTGGCGGCCGGCGTCGGTCGCGCTGGGCGTGTCGCTCGCGATCGGCATCGGCGCGTTTCCGGCGACGCGTGGCTACCAGTTCACCGTGTGGATCATGACCACGGTCGTCGCTGGCATGACGTATCCGAACGAGATCCTGCATCCCTGGGGCGACTTCGACCTGCGCAACAAGTGGGTCATCCTCATCGCCATCCAGACCGTGATGTTCGGCATGGGCACGCAGATGAGCATCCGCGACTTCACCGGCGTGCTGCGGATGCCCTGGGGTGTGGGCGTGGCGTTGATCTCCCAGTTCACGATCATGCCGCTGGTCGGCTGGGGGCTCACCCGGGTGTTTCACTTTCCGGATGAGATCGCGGCCGGCGTGATCCTCGTCGGCTGCTGCTCGAGCGGTCTTGCCTCGAACGTCATGTGCTACATCGCGAAGGCCAACATCGCCCTCTCGATCACGGCCACGGCGTGCACGACCATGCTCGCGCCGCTGATGACGCCGCTGTGGATGAAGCTCCTCGCCGGAACGCTCGTCGAGGTGAGCGTGCTCAAGATGATGACCGACATCATCAAGATCGTGATCGTGCCGATCGGCGCGACGCTGCTGCATGACTACCTGAAGTTCGCCGCGCCGGGCCCGCGTCGTCTCATTCACGGCGTCGCCGTCGCCTCCGCGGCATGGATCGCGTTCCTCGTCCTCGGCGGCTGGTCTCGTCTCCTCGGCGGGGCCTCGCCCGACGTGCAGCTGGCCGTCGAGCTCGTATCGTTCCTGCTCGGCGCAGTCGCGGGCGGGGTGCTCTATCACCGGCTCACACGCGTCCTCCCGGGACTCGACCGGTGGATGCCGGTGGCGTCGATGGTCGGTATCATGTATTTCACGACAGTCTCGACCGCGGCCGGCCGCGACAACCTCGTGCAGGTCGGCGCGCTCCTCTTCCTCGTCGCCGCGATCCACAACGCCGCGGGCTACGGGCTCGGTTATCTCTTCGGCCGGGCGGCCGGGCTCGACCGGAACTCCGCGCGCACGATCGCCATCGAGGTGGGCCTGCAGAACGGCGGCATGGCCTCGGGCATCGCCGGAGGCATGGGCAAGCTCGCGACCCTCGGCCTCGGCGGCGCCGTATTCGGTTCGTGGATGAACATTTCCGGCTCGATCCTGGCCAACTACTGGAAACGGAAACCCGTGCGCGATTGAACAGAAGTCTTCCCACATCGATCACGATCCAGCTGCGAAACCCCGTCACACAATCCATCGTCATCCCCTAAAACTCCGCGATGCGCTCCCCCCCCGGCGCCACGGACTTCGAACCGACTACTGCCATGCCTGAACCTCTGCCTTCATCTCGCCCGACGGTGGTGCGCGGCCTCCTCGGCCTGCTGATCCTGCTCGCCGGCGCCACACCGCCGGCCATGGCCGAGCCGCCGCCCGCGGCGACGGAACAGATCCGACCCGCGGACCGCTTCTCGGGTTTCTTCGCGCCGTTTCGCACCGAGATCGCCACGCTCTCGCCGGACGGTCGGATGCTGGCGTATTCACTGCGCGAAG
>Ga0315910_10000818_pt1 | contig 29671 bp, 26 predicted proteins | sample EdamamesoilMG_FD_204470 | JGI IMG/M metagenome (GOLD analysis project Ga0315910, IMG submission 204470) | Garden soil microbial communities collected in Santa Monica, California, United States - Edamame soil | ecosystem: Environmental > Terrestrial > Soil > Garden | place: USA: California... | reverse complement strand
CGGGTGCGACACCTCCGAGTGGCCAGCAGTAACGCCGTAGCTCACCCGGAGCAAGCCCGCGGCTCAACCAGGATCATGTTGGCCGGTTTGATGTCGCGGTGAGAGCGTGATGCAGCAACCGGGTGTTGCGGTGTCATGGTGAAGTGACCCGTGGAAGTGATGCGATGAAATGATCCGATCAGGGTTCCTCGCGGTGTCTCGAGGAACCCGCGTCGGCCAAATTCACTCTAGGTTCGCTTCACTCTGGGGCGGGGCACGCTGCCCCGCAGAAGAACCCCAGATCATCGAGCCAGAAGTCAAAGTCGCCGCCACCTTCGCCGACGATGAAGTCGAAGCTCGCGACGGCGTCCTCGGGGCCCTTCCACACATCGAACGGCACGACGAATTGCTGCCATTCGGCCGAAACGCGGAGCTCGACCGTGGGCACTGCGTCGGGCGCATCGAAGTAGTAGACCCCCGGATTCACCCCGACCAGCAGGCGATCGCTGGCGCCCTCGAGCTTCGCCCAAAACACGATGCCCGCGTACGTGCTGCCGAGATCCAAAGCGGCGCCCTCGGGGTGCTTCAGCTGCGCCCAGAGATCGACACCGCGGCTGTGCCCGGTCCCCTGCACGCGATACGCCCAGGTGCTCTCACCGCGGGGTGGTTCGATTTCGGCAGACACGGCGTCGGTGCGAATTCGGTTGGGTTCGGGTGCATCGAGGAACCAGTTGCCGACACCCCATCTCCAAAAGAAGTACGCGGACTCAGGATCTGAATCCAAATCCGTACCGTCTACGTCATCGATGGACTCGACGGGCCCCTCGAACTCGGGAACGCCGCCTTCGCCAGTGCCAGTCGTGGCACCACTACCGCCGCTGCCCTCGTCGTTGTTACCGCCGCTACCGCTGTTACCACCGCCACCGCCGCTGCCCGCGTCGAAGTTGCCGTCGGAGTTGTCGCTCTTGCCACCACAGGCGCCGAGCACGAGCCCAAGCGCCAGTATCGCCCGTCCTGTCTGTGACCCCACGTGGCTAGCTTAGCAAAGCCGCTCGCGCTCGGCCAATGGCCTTGCGAGCCCCCCTGGCAGCGCGATACCGTGACGCTGGGCGAGTGCGGAGGATGCGATGACACAGCGATCGGTTCGGAACATGGCTCTGGCAGCGGGCTTCTTGCCCTGCGCGCTGGGGTTCTTCAGCGCCTGCGGAGGCGACTCGAAGTCGAGTGAAGACGGCTCGGACAGCGCGACCGCGTCGGACGGATCCGGCGGCTCAGGTGCCTCGGACGGCTCCAACGGCAGCGGCGGCTCGCACGGCAATACGACAACCACGGGTTCGACGGGCGGCCCAGACGACCTGAGCGGCACCTGGGACGTGATCGTGTCAGCCGCGGATGGCGAAGCGGTGACCAGCACCGTCACGCTCTCACCGACGCAGCTCGGGGTGACCGGGGAGCTCGAGGTCCTAGCGCTGATTACCGATGACATCATCGACATCGCCTTCGAGGGGGAGTCGATCCGCGCGACGCGCGAGGCCGCGGGGGACATGGATCTCGGCGTCCTTCCATTGCCACTTGCCGGGGCACTGTGGTTCGCCGGCGTGCCCGACCTGAACAACGGCTGTCACCACCGTCTGGACGAGAGCGAACTCAGACTCGAGTGCACCGACGACATTTCCACGCCCAGCGAGTTCCCAGAGCTCGAGAACGCCGACCTCACTGCAGAGCGAACCGAAGCGCGGAATTCGATCTTCGGTGACCTGGGCGGGCGCTGGCGGGTGACCGCCCAGGCACTCGATTGCTCCGTGCTGTTCGAAGCCAACAATATCGACGTCGACTGCGCGCGAGCCGACTCGGATTCGGGCACGATCAGCATCACGGTCGACAACGGCCGCATCACCGGATCGACGAGTGGCGGCCTCGAGTTCACGGCGCAGCGTCGTTAAAGCGATTGGCCTTTGCAGCGGCGTGGCGGCTGCGAGCACCCTCGGCGCGTTGTACTGGATGCGCGCACGTGACAAGCCTGCCGCGTTGCCGCGCTTCGCGTTAGCGCACGGCGCAGAGGTAACCTGCTTACCCCCCGACGCTACGGCGCGCCAGCGCGAGCTCCAGGTAGCTGCTTGGTTGGCGTTTGCGACCTTGGCCCCGTCCGCGCAAGGTCGCTTGTTGACCGCACTCGAGAGCTTACTCGATTCGCTGGAGGCGCGACTGCACCCCCTGGGCGTCGACCTTTTGGAGGAGTCGCCGGAGCAGATCGCGCGTCACGAAGCCCCCTGGCTCTTGCCGATCTGGACAGCGGCGCGCACTATCGCACGCCGTTGCTTCGTCGCCGGCGACCACTCGCTGGTCGTGCTGGTCGGAGGCGTGGCAACGCCGCTGCCAGCGGCGCATGCGCGCTTCGACCCGTTCGATACCACGAGCGAAGATCCCAAGCTACGGCTGGCTCGCTTTCTGTGCTGGCCCATCAGCGCGGCGGTGCGGGTAAAACTAGGAACCGATCCAGCACGCGCGCTGCGCGAGCGCTGCGGAGCGCCTGCATCGAAGCTGGCGCTCGTCATCGACGGCTCGGCGCAAACGGTGGATGCCGGTGCGATCCAGCGCGACACCCGAGAACGCATGCAGGCGCTGAAAGAGCGCTTGTCGCGCCTGGTTCGCCCGAAGTGCAAGGACTGCGAATCGATCGATGAGGTGGTGAGCGCGCTCGCGCGCGGACTGCCCGCCGCACCCGCGCTCGATTGGCTCGAACTCGGTGAGGGCGAAGCCCTCGCGGTGCCGCGCCTCCGCGCAGTGTCCGAACGCGATGCTTTCCTGCGCGAACTCGAAGAGCTTTCGATACCAATAGTCGCGCACCTGGGCTGAGTTCAGCTCAGGGCAGCTCATGGGCTTCCGCCTCGAGCCACGCGACCACGGGCTCCGGCTGACGCGGCTGACTCAACAGGTTCTCGACGCCGAGCCCGACCCGCAACTGGCTTTCGAACATGAGTTGGTAGCGGAGATACAGCCCTGAGCGAGCGGGGTCGAGACTCCGCTCGTTCGCACGAAACGCGGCGAGCGCTTGCTCGTAGTCGAACCGTTGCTTGGCGAGGTAGTCGGCGTACCCTTCTTGTTGCCACGCCGCGAGACGCAGGTACGTGACGCGACCGACTCGACGCGCGACCATGGTGTGCGCCAACTCGTGCGCGATGAAGTACACGAGATCGCGATCGCCCGAAACCGGGTGACCCGCAGGACCGATCAGGCGATTTCCAGGAATATCCGAGGGACGCACGAACGCGTGCCCCGTGAGACCCACCATCGACAGGGCGCCTACGTCGCGCTGGCTACGCGCGAACAGCGCGAACTCTGCAGGCGAGCTGCACAGGTAGACGTCGTACTCGTGGCTCGGCTCGTAGAACGGCGAACGCTGGATGCGTTCGAGCACTATCTTGGCAAGGCGCTCGGTCCCCTCGGGCAGGGCTTGGAGGCATGCAAGGCCAAGTTTTGCACGCGAACTTCGTGCGCCAGCAGCACGTCTGGGTTCAAGAGGAGTGCGATGTAAGCAGCGGCGATCGCTGACACAAGGGCAGCAACGCGACGCGCGACGCGGGGAATCCTGCCGAGCCACGCACGCGCCCGCCGACGACCCTGGATCATGGGCCCCATTCTAGCTTAGAGTTCAGCGAGTGCGCCCCCTCACGACACCGGTAGGGCTTCTCAGCTTGCTCGCGCTGGTCGAGCTCGAAGCCTGCCGATCGCACGCCGATAGCCAGCAAGCGCCCGACCCCTCGGGCTCGACTGGTGGAACGGGCGGTGCGCCGGAGCACTCGAGCAGCGGCAGTAACGCTGGCGCGGCCGGCACGGACGCAGGCGCAGGCGGAACCGCCGACGATACCCCCGCCCCGTGCCCCACCTTCGACCCCGACAGCGATGTCGGGCTGGGGCCCCAGCTCTTGCATCCGGCGGACCGCTTCGAAATCTACGTGCTGGGGGCTATCGGAGATCTGGTCTACTTCATCGAGGGCGAAGCGTTGCGGCGCATCCCTGTCGAGGGCGGCGTGGCAGAAACCGTGGGACCATGGGCTGGCTCGTGGGTGCGCCTCATCGGCGACGACGCGCTGCTCTGGGCCCGGCCCAACTCGAGCGCGGATACGCAGCAGATCGTGCGAGCACCGCTCACCGATCCGGAGGACATCAGCATCGTCGTCGAAAGCACGCCTTACGTGCAGCATGTGGTGCTCGACGACACACACGTCTTCTGGGCGACGGCCACGACCCCACCCGACGTCTATCGAGCGCCGCTCGAGGGCGATGAGCCCGAACTCCTCGTCGCTGGAGCGCAACCTCTCGGCGCCGTCTTGCACGATGGTTACTACTACTGGATCGACGCCATTTCCGACCAGCTCGAGCGGGTGCCCGTGAGCGGCGGGGCACGCGAAGAGCTGGCGCGGGTCTTGTTTGGGGGGCCGATGGCCGCGAGCGCTGGCGCGATCTTCTGGGGTGACACCGTGCTCAGCACCATCGAGAAATGGTCGCCAGGTTCTGGCCGTGTCCAGCTCGCCGCCGCGATCGATCCACTCCAGCTCAAAGTCTGGGAAAACACGCTCTACTGGTCCCAAGGCTTGCTCGCGGGCGCCGTGCGCTCTGTCGGCGTCGACGGTGACGACCCGCGAGACGTACTGTGCCGCCTCAGACCACGCACGAGCTTCCACGTCACGGACGAGCACTTGCTGGTCGGTGGTGGCAGCGGGCTGCTCAGGATTTCGCGCTAGCCTATGGACTCGTCAGAGCTGGAGGCGCTCTTAGCGCGGGTGCTCGCGCTCCCCATCGCTTGGACCGAGCATCCCAACGCCGCCTTCAATGACCCGGCGTTTCGCCAGCTGTTCGACGGTATGCGCTCGGCAACGCCCGAGCTCCGCGACCAAGCGATCACTGGGCTCGCCTCGGGCCTCGACGCCCCTGACGTTTACCAGGCCGCCCGCATCGCCCTGACCCTCGGAACGCTGGTGGAGTACGGCTCGAACCCGGAGCTCGCGGCGGAAGCAGTGCTCCGTCGCCTGCATGGCGAATTGACGCAGCCCTCGCCTGACAGCGCACGCCACCAACGCAGCGTGAAGTTCTTCGGTCTCGCGAGCATGGCGATGCTGTCGCGCTCCGCGTCGGTGCGCGCTGCGGCTCGCCGCCGGCCGGGCTTCCATAGCGCCCTGAATGCGTCGGACGTTGCCGAAACTGGCTTCATGGCGCGGACGCTCGAGTTGGTCGACGACTTGCCGCTGCTCGTGCTGCACGTGGAGCGGCCCGAGGCGTTCCGCATCCGCCTCGACGCCGTCGCTTCCATCTTTCACTTCATGACGCTGCTCGCCCATCGCTTTCCCGAATGGTGCAACGACGATCCCCCCGACCCTGAGGTTTGTGCCATCGCCCGTGGCGAACAGCCCCTAACCGAGCTCGTCAGCGACCACGCGCGCTTTCACCTGTTCGACTACTCCGGTCTCGATCGTCACCCCGGTTCGTCGCTGTGGGGCGAAGCGTCACCCGACAGCATTCCGATGCTGGACGGCGAGCGCGTGGTGCTCGTCGGAAAGCAGCTCTTCGGATCGCGCTCGTGGGACGCCAACTTCTTTGCGAACTTCCATGACGCGCTGCGCTCCGACATTCGCGTCGACGCGCGCCTCGACCCGGCGGACTATGAACATTGGGTGGAACGCGTGCGGGCGCAACTGCCGGCGCCGGGCTGAGCGATCCACGTTGATGCTTGGCGCACTCGCTCGAGCGGGGTAAATTCCGGCTCGTGAAAACGCAGTACTACACGGCTGCATCGCTGGACGGGTTCATCGCCACGCTCGACGATTCGCTCGAGTGGCTGTTCCCACTGGGGAACATCGAAGACACGAGCTACCCGGCATTCATCCGCGAGGTCGGTGCTCTCGCCATGGGCTCCGCCACGTATGAATGGATGCTGCGTCACCTCGTGAACGCCGAACCGCCGGCAAAATGGCCCTACGAGCAGCCCACTTGGGTGTTCAGTTCCCGCGAGCTTACTCCAGTCGCAGGCGCCGACATTCGCTTCGTGCGCGGCGACGTGCGCCCCGTCCACGCACAGATGGTCCAAGCGGCTCGCGGCAAGAACGTCTGGATCGTGGGCGGCGGAGAGCTCGCAGGGCAGTTCTACGATCAGGGCCTGCTCGACGAGCTCTTCGTCCAGGTCGGCTCGGTCACGCTCGGCAGCGGCAAGCAGCTCTTGCCTCGCGCCATCACCAGCCCGCCGCTGCGCCTGCTGTCGACGCGGGCGGTGGGCAGCGGTTTCGCCGAGCTGCACTACGAAGTTCCGCGCCGCTAGCCAGCTCTCGAGGGTGCGTTCGGTTCTGAGGCGGGCGAGACATCGGTGTAGACGAACGCCACAGTTAGACGATCGGGCGAGGCATCTGTGCACCGCGTCGCGCACAGCGGCAAAAGATGCCGTGAACGGCCCCCGCCGGTCATATGACCGGGTTTCGGAAGCTCAACAGCGCGCTGAACTTAGGCCGCCGCTCCGCCGCCAGCTGACATTCGCCATCGGCATGAACGCCAGGGAAATGCTAGCTGGTGAGAAGCTCGCCGTCGTCAGGCGTCGACCGCAGCGCTTCGAATCATGACTCAGCGACACCGGGCAGCTTCCGAAAACGTGCCGTTCTTCTCCGGTGGGGGAGAGATGGGAGCACGCATGCGCGCGTTCGATTGGGACGCGACGCCGCTAGGCCCACCGCAGTACTGGCCCCAAAGCCTCAAGACCGCGGTCCGCATCATGCTCACTTCGCGCCAGCCGATCTGGGTCGGATGGGGGCCCGAGATGATCTACCTGTATAACGACCCCTACCTCTCCATCATTGGGGGCAAGCACCCCGAGGCGCTGGGGCAGCCCGTTGCCAAGGTCTGGCACGAGATCTGGGGCGAGATCGAACCCATGCTGTCCACCGCGATGAGCGGCGACTTGGGCACGTTCGTCGAAGAGCAGCTCTTGATCATGGAGCGCCACGGCTACCCGGAAGAGACGTACTACACGTTCTCCTACAGCCCGATTCCAAACGACAACGGCGTCGGCGCCGGTGGGATCATCTGCGCCAACTCGGAGGACACTGCGCGCGTCTACAGCGAGCGTCAGATGGCGCTGCTGCGCGAGCTCTCGGCAAGGACCGCCGACGCTCGCACGTGGCGGCAGGCGTGCGAACTCGGGGCAGAAGCGCTTAGCATCGCGCAGCGCGACATCCCCTTCGCGCTGCTTTACATGGCGGAGGCGAAAGGGGACCAGATGACGTTGGTAGGGTCGAGCGGCATCGAGCCCGACCACCCTGCGGCGCCAGCGGTGGTTCGCTTGGAAAGCTCGCTATGGCCCCTGGCGGAGGTGTTGCAAACGCAGCAACCGAAGCGCGTGACGGAGCTTCTCGTCGAGCCACCGCTACCCACCGGCGCCTGGGGCACGTCGCCGAGCAGCGTCGTGCTCTTGCCGATCACCACCGCCGCCCACTCGGTGCCACCGGGAGTGCTGGTCGTGGGGTTGAACCCGTGTCGCCTGTTCGACGACGACTACCGAGGGTTTCTGGACCTAGTCGCTCGCCAACTGACGGCGAGCATCGGCAACGCGCAGGCCTATCACGAGCAGCGCGAGCGTGCCGAAGCCCTCGCCGAGCTCGATCGTGCGAAGACAGCCTTCTTCGCCAACGTCAGCCACGAGTTTCGCACCCCGCTCACACTGATGCTGGGGCCGCTCGACGAACTGCTCGCCGACACCATGCCCCGCGAAACGCGCCAGCTACTGACGATGATGCGGCGCAACGTGCTGCGTTTGAAGAAGCTCGTCAACACCCTGCTCGAATTCTCCCGGCTCGAGGCAGGGCGCGTGCGGGCATGTTTCGAGCCCACCGATCTTGCCGCATACACGACCGATCTCGCCAGCACCTTTCGATCGGCTTGTGAGCGGGCGAGCATCGATCTCGTGGTGAGCTGTCCCACGCTACCAGCGCCCGTCCACGTCGACATCGAGATGTGGGAGAAGATCGTGCTCAACCTGATTTCGAATGCTTTCAAGTTCACCTTGGAAGGCAAGATCGAGGTGACCCTCGCTGCGGACGACGACCTCGTCGAGCTACGCGTCGCCGATACGGGCGTGGGCATCCCCGAAGAAGAGATACCCAAGCTGTTTCAGCGCTTCCACCGGGTCGAGGGTATCCAGGGCCGGACGCAGGAAGGCTCCGGCATCGGGCTCGCGCTCGTGCACGAGCTGGTGCGCTTGCACGGCGGCCATGTCGGCATCGAAAGTCGACGGCGCCAAGGGACGACCTTCTCCGTGCGTATCCCGTTCGGGACGGCGCACCTCCCCGCCGATCGCCTGGCGGGGGCCGCGACGCTCACGCCCACTTCGATCGGCGCAGCGCCCTTCGTCGAAGAGGCGCTGCGCTGGATCCCGGACGGGAAGTCCGACTCGCCGCCGCCGCTGGCGTCGGACGAGCCCGGACCCGAGATGCGCACGGCGACCGGCTTTCGACCGCACATCTTGCTCGCCGACGACAACGCCGACATGCGGGACTACCTGCGCCGGTTGCTCAGCCTCGAGTACCAGGTGACCGCGGTCGCCGACGGGCAGGCAGCGCTCGAGCGGTTGCAGCAGGTCAAACCCGATCTGGTGCTCAGCGACGTGATGATGCCGCGCCTCGATGGCTTCGAACTGCTCGCGGCGCTGCGCCGTGACCCGGCCTTTTGCGACTTGCCGGTGATACTTTTGTCCGCGCGCGCTGGGGAAGAAGCTCGGGTCGAAGGTCTCGAGTCTGGCGCGGACGACTACCTGACCAAGCCGTTCAGCGCCAAAGAACTCTTGGCCCGGATCACGTCGCATCTGGCTCTGGCACGCTTGCGGCGGGAATCCGCCGCGACGCTGCGCGAGAGCGAAGCCCGCTTTCGCAACATGGCCGACAACGCACCCGTCATGATCTGGGTAACCGACGTCGACGGCCAGTGCACGTACTTGAACCATCAGTGGTGCGAGTTCACCGGCAGCAAGCCCGAGCAAGGGCACGGCGTTGGTTGGCTCGACTGCGTGCACCCAGAAGATCGAGCAGCAACCGCGGCTGCCTTCGAAAGCGCGTACGCCGAGCGCACGTCGTGTCGCCTCGAGTATCGCCTGCGGCGGGCCGACGGTGAGTACCGTTGGGCCATAGATACGGCGGCGCCTCGCTTCAGCGACGGCGAGTTCCTCGGTCACATCGGCTCGGTCATCGACGTCACGGAGCTGAAGCACATCGAAGCCCAGCTGCGCGATGCCGATCGACGCAAGGACGAGTTCCTTGCGACACTGGCGCACGAGCTCAGAAACCCCCTCGCGCCGATCCGCACGGGGCTCGAGATCATGCGACTCGCCGGCGACGACCCAACGACGACGGCTCGCATCCGGGGCACGCTCGAACGACAGACGCAGCAGATCATGCGTCTGATCGACGACCTGCTGGATGTGTCGCGCATCACTCAAGGCAAGTTGGAGCTGAGGAAGAGCCCGGTCGATCTGAAGGAGATCATCGACAGCGCCCTGGAAGCCACGCGACCCATGATCGTCGAGGCCGGCCATCAACTCGAGGTAGAGCGCCCCGCGCGCACGGTCATGGTCAACGCCGACCCTTACCGGATGGCGCAGATCCTCTCGAATTTGCTTAATAATGCGGCCAAGTACACCCCCGGAGGCGGCCACATCTGGCTCACGGTGAGCGTCCACGACGACAAGCTGTGCTTGTCCGTCAAAGACACCGGCCTCGGCATCGAGCCCGCGCAACAAGAGCAGATCTTCCAGATGTTCACCCAGCTCGACCGCTCGAACCAACGCGGAACGGCGGGCGTCGGCATCGGCCTCACCTTGGTGCGGTCGCTCGTGCAGCTCCACGGCGGAACCATCGAGGTGTACAGCGAAGGCAAAGGCAAGGGTAGCGAGTTCCGCGTGCTCTTGCCGGTGCTCGCCCGCCCCCTGAGCGAACCCGCGACGCGTGATTCTGTCCCGCAACCGCCGTCGCGCACGCGGCGAGTACTAGTCGTCGACGACAACAAGGACGCCGCAGACACGTTGGGCGCCGCACTCGAACTGATGGGCAACGAGGTATTCACCGCCTACGACGGAGCGTCGGCGCTTGGTCTCGCACAACGGCACCGCCCCGAGATCGTGCTGCTCGACCTCGGCATGCCCGAGGTCGACGGCTACGAAATTGCCCGGCGCCTGCGCGCCGAACCCTGGGGCAACCAGCTCACGCTGGTGGCGCTCACCGGCTGGGGACAGCTGGGCGATCGCCAACGTTCACGCGCTGCCGGATTCGATCAGCATCTCGTCAAGCCCGTCGAGCCCGACCTGCTGCGCAGGACGCTCGCCGAGCTCCCCGAAACCTAGAGGTCGGTGTCACTCCGCAGTGTGCAGGGCCATGTTTCGGTGACAGGTACGAACCCGAGACGTTCCAGGATCGGAAGGCTCGTGGGCAGCGCGTCGACGCGCAGATAACGCGCGCCGAGCTCGCGCGCATCGCGCGCGCGGCGCGCCACACCGGCGCGATAGAACCCACGTCCGCGATCGCCCTTCAGCGTGGCACCGCCATAGAGTCCGCCGAAGCTGCTCTCCGGATGCGTATGCAGGCGGCCAATACTCACCGGCCGCTCGCCATCGAGCACCACGTAGCCGAGGTGTTGCGTGGAACCCAGCTCGAGGGCGCGCGCCAACGCTTTCACGATAGCGTCGATCCCCACGGGCGAGCGATCTTCGGACACTCGTCGAGCGACGGAGCCAAAGAGCCCGAGGTCGGCAGCATTGGCGACGCGCACTACCTCGACACCCAGCGGGGCTGTCACCCACTCGGGCGGTGCTTCGAGATCGAGGACCACGACCACTTCCTTCGGCCCGATCTCGAATCCTTGTGCGGCCAGACGATCGAGCAGATCCGGCGGAGCATCGTGCGAGTAGGCGGTCCACTCCGCCGGAGCCGCAAGCTCGCGGTAGTGAGCCACGGTATCTCGGATCACGACATCTGCCCGGTTCGGTGTCAGTGACGACCACGCGATACAGTGCCAGTCCCCATCGACGCCCCGCACACGCACGCTCTCAGACAGCACCTCACCCACGCTGCCTTCGTGAAAAAGGCAGCGCCTTTCCCGGTCGAGTTGCCGCAAAATCTCGGTTTTATCCATGTTCGCTGCAGCCTCGTCGTGCGATGCACTATCCTTCTTCTTCCGGTCGAGGTCCACTCGACCAGCCCGTGCCCCCAAACTCGGGCAGGGCTGCCCGACTCCGCCTGAGCGAACCTTGCGCCCGTCGGAACAATGTTCCGTCGTTGGTTACGCCTAGGGTCCAGGAGGCAAATCGATGCGCACGAGCGTAAGCCCAACTTCGACCCGCGAGCCGTGGGAGGCAGAGAACGCGCCGGGCGAGGTGCAGGTGCGGCTGGGGAACCGCTACCACGGACAGCTCGGGTTCCGCCGGCTACTCTTGGCTGAAACCCTGATCCACCTGATGCAGCAACAGCTGCCGGCCCAGAGCTGGCGGCTGCGCAGCGCGACGCTCAAGTTCACCGGCTACGCCACGCGCGCGCCGGCCTCGGTCATTGCCGTTCACCGAGCGGTGTTTCCCGGCTCGCTGCTCGCGAGCGTGCGGCTGGTTCAGCACGGTCGCATGCTCGGCACGTGCGTGGGCGCGTTCGAGCGCGACTGGCGCCCCGCGGTCGCCCCACCCCCAGTGCCGCCGGCGTTGGGTGCTCCCCATCGGCTGCCGCCGCTGCAAAACTGGCCCGAGGATGCCGAAAACGATTGCCGCGATGCTTCCAGCCGGCTGCAAGCGCAGAGCGCGCTCGCCGTACTGGGGGGCTTTGCGCGCCATCAGGAACCTCGGCGCCTCGGAGCCGAGCACGTCCCCACGCTGCTCGAACCCTGGGTGGCAATGCCCGATCCGCTGGGTCGCTGGCGCGAAGTGGATGAAATCGTCCTCGAGATGCACGCGCACCGAAGCTCGAGCGACGTGCACTCGGAGGGCTACTATCAGGTCGTGGTCGAACGCCGCGAGTGGTCGTCCGAAGCGGAGCGACTCGTCGGTTCGATCTGGAGCCCCACGGGTAAACCCTTCGCGACCACACACCTGGTCACGCGCTTGACGGACCTATGACGATGCGTGATGACCTAGAGCAGGGTCATCAGCGCACGCACGGCTTGCTGCACGTTGTCGTGAACGTCGCCGATCGACGCTTCCATCATGTAACACGGCGCGGTCACGACTTTGTGCTCGCGATCGATGGCCACCTCGCGCACCGTCCTTGACACCGGGCGCGCGCCCAGCGACTGCATACCCGCGTCAATCGCGGCGATGTCGTAAGGCGAGGGCTCTGCCGTCGTGCCCACCGTCAGCTCGACGGAGGGCGCGCGGCCGAGCGCTTGAGCGATCACGGTGGGCCCCATGCAGAGCCCGCACAACGGTTTACCCGCAGCCTGAAACGCCACGATGACCTGCTTGACGTCGGCGTCGATCTCGCCGTCGGGGCCTTTGATCGCCCATTGGTTCAGGTTCTTGGCGGCGCCGAAGCCACCCGGAATGAGCAGCGCGTCGTACGCGTCGACGGAGAGTTCCGCTACTTGCTTGACGTTACCGCGAGCGATGCGCGCCGATTCGACGAGCACGTTGCGCTTGTCGGGAACCGCTTCGCCAGTCGTGTGATCGATCACGTGAAACTGATCTTTGTTGGGAGCGAAGCATTGGTAGCTTGCACCTGCTCGGTCGATCGACAACAGGGCAAATACGGCCTCGTGGATCTCGGAACCATCGTAGACGCCACAGCCCGATAGCAGCACGGCAATCTTCTTCATATTGCGAGTATATGTCGCTACGCTTGCGCTTGTGAATCGAAAGCGCGCCTGTGAATCGAAAGCGCCGGCTGCGGCGACCTGCCGCAGCCCGTGAGATAACCGACGGTTGACCGTTGCGTTCGAACGGGGCAGTACCAAGAAAGCCCTATGTCGGACCTGTTCGCGGCACGCTGCCAGATGGCCTTGTCCCTGGGGTTTCACATACTGTTCGCAGTGGCGGGCATGGCGATGCCGCTCTTGATGGTGATCGCGGAGGTGCTGCACCTGCGCACCGGCAAGGCGGTGTATTACGAGCTGGCTCGGCGCTGGGCCAAGGGCACCGCCATCCTGTTCGCGGTGGGCGCCGTCTCGGGCACCGTGCTCAGCTTCGAGCTCGGTCTCTTGTGGCCAACCTTCATGCGACACGCGGGGCCCTTGATCGGCATGCCGTTCTCGCTCGAGGGCTTCGCCTTCTTCCTCGAAGGCATCTTTCTCGGGCTCTACTTGTACGGTTGGGATCGGTTGTCCCCCAAGTTGCACGTGCTGAGCGGCGTCGTGATCGCGCTCAGCGGTTTGTTGGGCGGCATCTTCGTCGTGGCCGTCAACAGCTGGATGAACACGCCCGCTGGGTTCAAGGCGATTCGCGTACCGCAGGCCGACGGGACGCTTGGCTGGCAGCTCGTCGAGCTCGATCTGTGGCGGGCATTCTTCAACCCAGCGTTTCCGACGCAGGCCGTGCACATGGCGCTCGCCGCCTACACGAGCGTTGCCTTCGCCGTGCTCGGGATTCACGCGTGGCGCCTACGACAGCACCCTGCGAGCGAGTTTCACCGCGCCGCCGTCAAAGTCACGTTCGCCGTGGCCTTGGTCGTCACGCCGCTCCAGGCACTGAGTGGTGACTTCGCGGCCAAACACTTGGCGCACGCGCAACCCGCCAAGCTGGCTGCGGCAGAGGCGCTCTTCGAAACGCAGACCCGCGCGCCCCTGAGCATCGGCGGGTTCGTCGACAGCGACAGCGAGCGCCTGGTGGGTGCCCTCGAAATCCCCGGACTCCTGAGTGTGCTCGCCAAAGGCAGTCTGGACGCCGAAGTGATTGGTCTCAACGACATCCCCAAAGAGCACCGACCACCCGTGAACGTAGTGCACCTGGCGTTCGACCTGATGGTGGGCTGCGGCTCGGCGCTGCTTGGATGGCTCGGCCTCGCGGCGTTCATGAGCTTGCGCGCCCGCTCGTTCGCTGCGTTCTTGCAGCAAGATTCGAAGCTCGCGCGTCTGCTGGTGCGGTCGGCGGTCTGGGTCGCGCCGCTCGGTCTCGTCGCAACGGAAGCGGGTTGGGTCGTCACCGAGGTGGGCAGGCAACCCTGGATCATCCACGGCGTGATGAAGACGAGTGAGGCGGTCACGCCAATGCCCGGCCTCGTCGTCCCCCTGATCGCGTTCGGGCTCCTCTATGCATTCTTGGGGGTGATCGTCGTCATCCTGCTCAAGGCACACGTGTTCGCCTCTGACGAGAAACCGAAGGACGCTGCCACGAAGTTGGCGGATGAGGCGACCACATGAGCCCAGTCCTGGCAGCCCCCTGGACCCTAGAGCTCGTCTGGTACACGCTCGGAGCAGGGCTTTTGGCCTATGTGCTGACAGCGGGCGCAGACTTCGGTGCAGGTCTCTGGGATCTCTTGGCCAGCGGCCCACGCCAGAAGGCGCAACGCGCCGCCATCGAACACAGCATCGCGCCGATCTGGGAGGCGAACCACGTCTGGCTCATATTCGTGATCGTAGTCGTGTTCACGGTGTTCCCCGACGCGTTTGCGACGCTGTGCATCGCGTTCCACGTGCCGCTGCTCTTGGTGCTGCTCGGCATCGTCATGCGCGGCTCGGCCTTCGTATTTCGCGCTTACAGCTTGGCGCCGGAAGCGAGCAAGAGCCGCTGGGGTCATGTCTTCGCTTGGGCCAGCATCATCACGCCGGTATTTCTGGGCATGACGCTGGGCGGGATGTCGAGCGGCCTGATTCGCGTCGAGAACCAGGTCGTCACCAGCGGGTACTTCGCCGGCTGGACCACGCCCTTTGCCATCGCCGTGGGTCTGTTCACGCTGGCGCTCTTCGGTTTGCTCGCGGCGAGCTACTTGTGCGCCGACGGACCTCGCATCTTGCAGTGGGATTTCAGGATCCGAGCCTTGGCTGCAGAATTCGTGGCGGGCATCTTCGCGCTGTTCGCGCTCTGGCGCGTGCGGATCGATGCGCCCCTCTTGTGGGAAAGAATGTCCGAGCTCGGTTTGTTCTGGCCCGCTCAGATCGCCGCCGGCGTGCTGGCGCTGGTCGTGTTCGCGTCGCTTTTGTCCGAGCAATTTCGCTTGGCTCGCATCGCCGCCGTGCTGCAAGTCGCGTTGGTCGTGGTCGTGTGGGGCTGGGCCATGAACGGCGACTTGATCTTGAACGCGGCCAACATTCACAGCTCTGGGGCTCGAGCCGAAACGGTCGAGGGCGTGCTCCCCGTGCTCGTGGTCGGGTTCGCCCTGTGCTTGCCGTCGCTCGGCTACCTGTTTCGCGTGTTCAAAAGCGCCTCGGCGGATTACGAGCGTCAGGTGCTCGAGTCGCTCGCCCGCTCCGCGGCGGGGCTACCGAAGGGCAGGGCGCAGCCCGAGCCCGCCACAGCCGAAAGCAGCGCTCAACCAAAACGTACGCTGTAGATGGGCGGCAGCGTGCTGGTGACGGTCTGCCAGCTCTCACCGCGATCTTCGCTGAGGTAGAGGTTGCCCGTGGTGCTGCCGAAGGCCAAGCAGTCACCGCTGATGTGCAGCGCATGGCGGTAGATCACGTCGAACGCCACCTCTTGCGGTAGTCCACGACGCAACTGCTGCCAGGTCTCGCCGCCATCTTCGGTGCGCGCCACGAACAGTCCGCCGTCGATCGCCATGCGTTTGGCGTCGGAAACACCGGGGACGACGTAAGCGCAGCGGCCATTCGTTTCGTCGACGGCGATGGGGAATCCGAAGTGAACCCCTTGATCGGGATGACTCACCTTTTTCCAACTGGCGGCGCCGTCGGAGCTGTAGAAGACGCCGCAGTGGTTCTGCTGCCACACGTGATCGGGCTCGGCGCGACACATCTGGATGAAATGCGGGTCGTGGCCCCATTCGGCCTCCGCGTTGGGCAAGTAGTCGTTGGTCATGCCCTTGTTGCGACTGCGCCAGCTCTGACCGCCGTCGCTGCTTTCGAGCACACCAGCGCTCGAGATCGCCACCAAGATCCGGAGCGGATCGCGTGGGTCGACCTCGATCGAATGCAGGCCCGCCGCAAACTCGCCCCCTTCGGAAGCGGGCGTGCCGAACCAATGCGTGATGCCCGAACCCTCTGTCTCGAAGAGGTCGCCGCCTCGCGAGTCGTGGTTCCACAACGGGCGATTGAGCTCGAAGCTTTCACCGTTGTCTTGGCTCGCGAACAGCCCGCCCGGAATGGTGCCCACGTACACCTGCCCTGGCCCACCGAAAGCGATCGCCCAGAGCTTGAGCAGCGTCGCGGGCCGGAGCTTGTGCCGCTCACCCTCGACGGTTTCTTCGCCCGGGTCGGGCGGCGAGAGGTAGCGCGCCCCCTCCGGATACTTCACTTGAGCGGCGTCCGCCCAGGTTGCCCCTGCATCGTCCGAGCGGGACATCTTGGCCCCCCAGTGTCCGTGCCCGAGCGCCGCCCACAGCGTGCCGCTGTGCGGATCGGCCGCCACGAAGTTGACCCCCACCCCTGCGTGTCCAGCGAGGCGAGGTTTCCACATACCGTTCTTCTCGACGATGAATGTGCCTTTGCGGGTACCGATCAGAATGCGCTTCGTCATACTCGGGCTCGTGGGGAGGGGAGTGAGGGTTGGGTGCGGACGCTCAGCCGCCGCTCAGGGCTTGGGCGATGAACACGCGTGATTCGGTGCTTAGCCGGTCGCTGAGGCGTTGGCGATCGACGATCATCTCGTCGTCCACGAACACGTTCACGTGTTGGCGTAGCCTGCCGAGCTCGTCGCAGACGTAGAAGGCAAAGCCCGGCGCGTCGGCCTCGAGCGCCTGCACCAGTTCGGCGACGCTCGCAGCAGGCAGGCTGAGCGGCGTCGCCGCAAGCTGCGGGAAGTACTCCTTCAGGTGTCGAGTGACCTCTACCTGCGCCACGAGCAGAGCATGCAACCTCGGCCAAGGTACGTCTAGCCCCCAGGCGCGAGCGAGGCATGGGTGCGCCAGGTGGGTGGTAGGGACGACCTTCTCGAGAGGTTCGGCACGTTTGCGACAGCTCGGCAATTTTCGAACACTGGGGTGCCTTTCAGCACGCCGTTTGAAGTATTTGTGAGGGAGCCCCCCTTCCTTCTCGGATGGCCTTTGCTAAAAGTGGAAGGCCGTTGGCGCTATCCTATGTTCACCTCGAGTACCCTCCGCCTCGGCGCGGCCATTCTGTGCACCAGCGCCGTCGCCTGCTCGGCGTCCGACTCGGACGAGAGCGGAGACACCTCGAGCCAATCCTCGGCCGCGAGCAGCAGCAACGGCAGCGGCAACAGCACGACCAGCACCACGGCCGGGGCGTCGACGACCAGCGGTGCTTCGAGCTCGACCGCGGCAGCCACGGGGTCTAGCAGCAGCTCTGGTACCACCGGCACAGCGAGTGACACGGGCGGGGCGAGCGCGAGCGCTGCCAGCGACACCTCGGGCAGCTCAACGACGGCCACGCTGACCAGCACGGGTGCCGGGGGCACCAGCTCGAGTGCGACCAGCGACGGCGCGGGCGGGTCGGGCACCTCGGGCACCTCGGGCGGCTCGGTGTTTCCACCAGGCGTCACGACCCCGCGCATCATGATCGTGGGCGACTCGATCTCCGCGGGGCCCGGCTGCTACAAGAAGTATCTGGTCCAAAATCTCACCGAGAACGGGATCACCAACTACGAGTTCGTCGGCGAGTACGACGACGATTGCGGGGGCGGGGTCAAGCACAGCGCTGTCAGCTGCACGACCAGCGACCAGTACACCCAAGCCTCGTTCACGGTCCCGAACTGCTTTGCCGACGAGAGCTTCCCCGGCATGTCCACGCTGGTGGAAAGCCACGACCCCGACCTGATCATGATTCAGCTCGGCGTGAACGACGTGTGGGGCGGCAGCTCGCCCATCGAGCCCATACTGAACAACTACGCAACGCTCGTCCAACAGGCGCGCGATCACAACCCCAACATCGTGGTCATGGTCGCACAAATCCACAAGATCATCACCGACAACTGCCAGAACCAGGCAAGCACCACCAACGCCGAGTTGCTCGTGATGGCCGTACCCGGCTGGGCAGCAGGCATCACGACGGCCGAGTCCCCGGTACTCGTCGCCGATCTCTGGACCAACTCGGACGCCCACGAGGCGGACGACTGCGTGCACCCCAACGACGCCGGCGCCCAGCGCATGGGGCTGAACTGGTACAACGCCCTCGCCGACATTTTGCGCTAAGGTGCGGGCGATGGACTCGCCTCGCCTGCGCCCGGCTGTTCCCGACGACTACGCGACCTTCGTGCGCTTCTTCGCCGAGCTCGGAGTTCCCGATCCGATCCCCGAACGCGAACGCTGGGCTGAGCTGATGGCGCCGACGACCGGCTTTTTGCAGCGAGAGGGCGCGACCGCCGGCTACGCGTTCTGGGAGCTGCAAGGCCCGCTTGGCTACGTCAGACACGTCGTTATCGCGCCCGAACAGCGCGGCCAGCGCCTCGGCTACTCGCTGATGTCGGGTCTCAGGCGCGAGCTGCTCGCGGCAGGCTGCACACGCTGGTGCCTGAACGTGAAGACTTCGAACGAGAGCGCGCGTCGCCTCTACCGCGGCGTGGGCATGAGCGACCTCTATTTCACCCATGTGGTGCGCATTGCGTGGGCGGACCTCAGCAAACTGCCGGCACCCGAGGCCGGAGTGGTCGCCGGCCTCGCGCCTGCGCGTGACGACAGACGCATCGAGCAGCGGTTCGATCTGGGTCAAGGCAGACTCGCACAGCGGCGACGCGCGCCGGGCACGGTCATCGCCACGGCGTCGCTCGAGTCCGACGCCGCACATGCGAGCGGCCTCGCGATCTTCGATCCCAACTTTCCGGGCTCGTTCCCATTTCGCGCCTCGTCGCCCGGCACGGCGCGCGCGCTCTTGGCGCTGCTCGAACGCTACCGCCGCCCCGAACACTCGGAGCTGCAGCTCGTGGTCGAGGACGACGCGACACTGAACGGGGCGCTCGTGGCGGCCGGTGCGCGTCCCGTGTTCGAACTCGTGCACATGACGGGCGATCTCGCGTGAACGCTCGGCGGGCTGGCTCCGGCCGAGCGCGCGTTGAAATACCGTTGCAATCATCGCCCGGGCTACTAGCTTACGCAGGTCCTGTGCTGCCTCGTAGACAATCTCAAGAGCGGCAGCGCTTTGCCCCTGCCCGACCGGAAGATCGGGCCGCGATCGACTCGAGATGACTGGCACCGGTCACGAGCGCGCACAGCAAGCGGGTGTGCTCATTTTCGGCAAGCTGCTGAGCACGCTCGGCGAAGCCGTGGTGCCCATCATCATGATCCGCTTGCTCAGCAAGGCCGAAGTCGGCGTGCTGAGCAACGCGCTGATGCTGTATGCGACGCTCGCGTTGGTGTTGACGAGCGCGTTTCCGTCGACCCTCATGTACTACCTGCCGGCGCGCGATGCTCCCGAGCGACGCGCGCTCGCGGTGCGCATGAGCTACCTCATGCTGGGCTTGGGCGGAATACTGGCCCTCTTGATGTTTGGGCTCGGCCTGGTCGGGCTGTTCTTCGGCGGGAGCCTCGGGACGGATCACGCGGAGCGCTCGCTGCTCGATCCCACGGCGCTCGCTTACCTGCTGGCGCTTTCTCCGTATCCCCTCGGTGACCTGCCGGCGCGCCTACTACCCAACTTGCTCGTGATCGAGGGGCGCGCGCGCGACGCCGCCACGATCGGGGTGGTGAAGGCGGTGGGTTCGGCTGTGACTACGCTGGTGCCGATCGCCTTGGGTCTACCGCTGCACGTGGTGATCGGGGTCACGAGTCTGTTCGGCATCGCGTATGGCGTCCTGGTCCCGTATTACATCCGCGTGTTGTATCGCGGCGTACCCCGCGTGCCGGCACCCGTGAGTAGTCGCGAGATCATTCGTTTCACGATGCCGCTAGGCGTAACGGATGTAGTCGGTCGGCTCAACTCCGAGCTCGATCGCTATTTGATCGCCGGTGCGTTTCCGGTCACACGCGTAGCAGAGTATCGAGCTGCTGCTTGGCAGGTGCCGATCATCAAAGAAATTCCGTACACCGTCGGGCGCGTCGATACCCCCTACCTCACGCGCTTGTTCGAATCCGGCAAGGCTCGCGAAGCCATTCAACTCTGGCGCGCATCCACCGAGAAGGTGGCCCTCATCGTGGCACCGCTCGCATGCGTCTTCATCGTCGCGGCAGAAGAAGTGATGGTGCTGCTCTTCACCGACGAATACGCCGGTGCCGCTTGGGTCTTTCGACTGTACTCGCTGCTCATGCTGGGCCGCGCCTGTTCGTTCGGAAACGTGCTGTTGGCGGCAGGCAAACCCGGTTACATTTTTAGAGCCGCGATTCTGTCGTTTCTATCCAACGTGCTCTTGAGCGTTTCGGCGTTGTTGGCTTTGGGCTTCATCGGACCCGCCATCGGCAGCGTGGTGGCCTTCGTGGCCATGACCTTCTTCTACTGCTGGCTCATTGCGAAGGCGGCGAACCTCCGCCTGAGGGAAACATTTCCGCTGCTTGCCTATGCGCGGGTCGTGTTCACGGCGGGCGTGGCCTCGGTCCCGGCGTTGTTGATCAAGTTCAACGCCGGCCTGGCTCCGGGCGTTTCGCTGCTCGCGATGGCAGTGTCCCTGGTCGGTACATTTGCCGTGCTGGGTACGCTCACCGGACAGCTTCGGCGCGAAGACTGGCAGTTTCTTCGCCGCTGGCTCGGCGGCGGATTTGCTCGCACCTGAGCGCAGCTTTCCGGAACCATCACACGACGAGCTTTGGGAGGACGACTACGATTCCTTTGAAGATGTCGTCGCACGCACTCCGTTGCGTTTCGAGGAATTCTGGCTGGAGGCTTCCGCGCAGCGAGCCTGCGCCGTTTAGCGCCGGGTGATCCGCGCGAGCACGGCGCGGCCGGTGCTCGACAAGCCCGCTTCATCGAGCGCGGCTTCGAGCAGCCGGGTCTTCACGGCGAGCTCGTAGGCTTCGCGGCGCCCGGCTTCGTCGAGGTCGTGGAATGCAGGCTCTGACTTGAGGCGTTCGAGCGGGTCCAGAGCTCGATGGGCGCTGACGACCCGTTCGATCAAGACTTGGCGCTCTTCGGGTTTCATAGGCTCAGCTCCCTGCCCACATGGACACCGCGGCGCTCGAGGCATTCCAGCAAGAACTGGCGTGCTCGCCCGAAGTTCTTGAGCAACGTGTTGAGCTTCATGCCGAGCCGCTCTGCGATCTTCGAGTCCGATTCCGTGCCCTGGGCTTCGACGCGCGCGAGCAGAGCCCGACTCGGGTTCTTGGGCAGCTTGGCACGACACTCTTCGATGGCGCGCCGCAAGAGTGGGTCGGGTTCGACGGGAGCGACGGGCAGCTCTTCGTCGCTCGGCGGGCGCACGACTTCGCGGCGGCGGTGCCGTACTTCGTCGATCGCCAGGTTCCGCGCCGCACGCACGCTGAAGCGCAACAGACAGTTGGCCTTACCGTCGCGCTGAACCCGCGGCGCGAGCTGCCAAGCCCTGAGCAGCGCTTCTTGCACCACGACCTCGACGTCCACCTGAGCTGCGAAGGGCGCGAGACTCGCGCGCACCGCGGGCTCGGCGCCGGCAACCCAGCGGGCAAATGCCTGCGTGTCACCGGCGCCGATTGCTTCCAAGTGGACGTCTAGATCCATGCCCTCACCTTCAGCGCTGAGCTAGCTCGATCTGGAGCGCGTCGACCAGTACGCTGTGCACGACCCCAAGCGGGCTGTCCACGCGCAGCACTAAGCGTAGCGTCTCTCCTCCGTGGAATTGCCCGGACGCCGTGCTGCGCTCCTTCACGATCGCGAGCGTCACGCGCCCGCCGTCGCTGAGCTCGAGCTCGGCCTCTTCCGGCAGCGACCAGACGAAGCCGTCGTCGACGCTGGCTTCGATCACGAGGAGCTGGCCTTTCTGCAGCACCACGCGCCCTCGCAGCACGAGGCGGCCGGGGGTGGGCTCGAGGGACGACTCCGCGGTGCCCTGTTGGATGCTCCGAAACACCGGTGGCTCGCCTGCTTCGGCGCTGCCCTTGGCAGCCATGGGCGACGGGCGCAGGATGCCCTTCACCCGTTCGAAAAATCCACGTTCGTCGGCAACCGGACGGCTGCGCGGCGGAGCGCCGATCCCGCGGGCCAGCTTGGGCTGAGGCGGCGCGGCGCCATACGCCGCAGGAGCTGCCAGCATCGGCGCCGCAGGCATCGGGGACATCGCCGCGCGCGCGCTGAGCGGCCGTGCGGCGCGCAGCCCGAGGCCGGCCACCGACATGCCGTGCGGCAGAGCTTGCGGCTGGGTCACGCGGCGCGTGGGCTCGGTGGGATCGACGTGGGCCTGCTGCGACACGGCAACCCAAGAGGTGAGGCGGGTACTGATACCAAAGTCGAGACCGTGCCGCTCGACGTCTCGCTCGAGCTCGTCCCGCCGAGCATTCGCGGCGATGCACATCTCGAGGTCCTCGACCCGTTCGCGCGCGAACAGCGCCGGCAGCGCGGGGTTGCCCTGCCCGGTGGCGCGCGACGGCAAGAGCACACGCTCGCGCCAGACTCCGTCTCGGGTGCGCCCGCGGAGCTCGAGCGCACCACCCTCGGGGTCCACCTCGACCGCCACGAGCGCCGGGGAGCCTGCCATCAAGTCGGGCAAGCGCGTGCCCGCGAGCGATCGCAGCGCGGGCCCGCTGAGTTCGAGGTCTACTAGTACGGGGCGCTCGAGGTGTGCGAGAACGCGCTCGACGACTGCCTCGACGTTGCCACCGAGCTCGGCGATGTGCTCGCTGCCGCGCCCCGCCCGCGCCACGGGACCGGTGAGTGAACGGTTCACACCAGAGCCGATCCCGAGGGTATGCACGCGGCAACCCTGCGGCAAACGCTCGATCACCTCGGCCACGATGCGCTCCTCGGCTCCGATGAGTCCGTCGGTGACGAGCAACACTTGGCGCTGAGCCAGAGGTCGCAAGGGGGTGAGCGCTTCCACGATGCCGGAATGCATCTCCGTACCCCCCGCCGCCGCTAGCGCTTGGAGCCAAGCGAGCGCCTCGGCCTTGTGCGCCGGCGTCGCCTCGAGCGGCCCGGGGTGAAAGCGCCGCGGTCGCATGCTGAACTCGATGAGCTCGATGCGGTCGCGCGGCTCGAGTCCCTGAATCAGCGCGCCGACGACGCGTTTGGCCTGGTCGAGCGGCTCGCCGCCCATCGAACCGCTCGTGTCGAGCAGCACGATGAGATCGCGGGGAAGCGGTTCGCTCGGAAGCCGCGGCGGCACTAGCGTCAGCAGCGCAAACGCAGAGTTCGCTCGCGCATGCGACTCGGCGGGCCGCGCCACATCGACCTCGACCCCCACCGCCGGCTGGGCTACCGGCCATTCTACGACCACATCGCGGTCGAGCAGCGCTCCGCCATCGTTCGCGAGCCCGACGCACGCCGCTTGCGTCTCGGTGTGCCGTACCGTGAGCGCATGACTGTTCGAGCTGATGCGCCCGCCGGGGCTGAGCGCGTCCCTCACCTCGAGCTCGAGCCGGCAGCTAGCAGCGAGGTCCCCGAGCGAAACGTCGACTTCGATGCGTTCTGCATCGGCGACGCTACCGGCAGCTCCCAAGTAGCGCGGCGCTACCACGGTCGGGAAGCGCCACTGCCACGAGCCCTCGGACAACCACTTGAGCGGGTGGTCCACGATGATCTCGATGCGCACGTCACCCCCCGGCGGGATGTTGCCGACTTCCTGAGTAAACAGGCTCGACCGATCTTCTTCGAGGAGCGCCGCCGTGCGACCCTCGATCAGCGCTTCTTCGTAGCGCTCACGCGCCCGCGCACGCCCTTCGATCACGCCGACCACGCGCTCACCCGCGATGTCGAAGCTGAACCCGCTCACGGCGCCATCGGCGGGCAACGGCAGCTGGTAGGTGACACTCAGGGGCTCGCGATGAACATTCACGAAGTGTTGCACCACCAGCGTGCGGGCGAGCCCGGCGCGCGCCTCGGAGCGCAGCGTCGCGGAGCGCAGCGGCAGCTCGCGCCCATCCGGCGCGACGAGGCGGCATCCCGCGGAGGGGGACGGTGGAACGTGGGGGATCGGCTGGGCCAGAACGGGCATCATGGTAGTTCCTTTCGAAGTGGGCCTTCGAGACACCAACGAAAGGGAGTCCGTTCTGGTGACAGAGTTTTTCTTGAGGTCGCTATCTATTCGAAACTATATGGATTTCAGACAGCGCGTCGGCATCAGAGCTGTGTGGCACGCACCTCGACGGTCATGACGGCGCGGGGTTTGGCGGGGCCCAGGTAGGAGCCCGCGATCGGCGGAATCGCCTCGGGATGGCGATGCACGGCCACCGCAACGTGTTCGCCACCGACGTGTTGGCCGCTCGTCGAATCGAAGCCACGCCAGCCACCTGCGGGGAGGTACACCTCGGACCAGGCGTGGGTCGACGCCACATCGCGCACCGCGGCCGACGAGAGCAGGTACCCGCTCACGAAGCGAGCGGCGAGCCCACAGAAGCGACACGCTTCGATGAAGAGCGTTGCCACGTCCCGGCACGAGCCGCGACCACGACTCAGGGTCTCGGCGGGCGACTGCACGCCAACCACCTCGCGCACCTCGTACTTGATGTCTTCGACGATCTTCTGGTTGATGGAGTCGAGCAGCTCGGAGGTCGCAATATTTCCCCCAGGTTTCCAGATCTCCCTGAGCCAGCGTCCGATCTGCGCGCTGTCCTGGGGGTAGGCTGCGAGCAAGTAGATCATCAGGTCGATCTGTTCCATCGGGTCGTAATGAAACGGGAAGCGTTGGGCTTCCTCGACAACCACGAGTATTGCTGGGCTTTCTTCGTAGTGTTGCACCACGACCTCGCTCGTGATCACCAGCTCTGCGCTCTTCTGGGCAAACTCTACCGCCGCTACGCTGTTACCGTAGACGTCGCGATGCCAGCGGATCGTGTACGCTGGTTTGATCTCCAGGCGCGAGGATTCGATGCGAATATCGTGTCCTTCGCGCGGCCGAAGTAACAACCGATGCTTGAGAAACTCTACGGGCTCGCGGTACTCGTAGCGAGTGGTGTGCTCTATTCGGATGCGGCGCATACGACCTCTCCAGAATCTTACGTGCAAACAACGCGTTGGGCTCATGCCACGCAAGGCGCGCGCGTTTTCTTGCCTTGCTCCGTGAGCGCCAGGTGATACGAGTGGGTGTGTCTGAATGAATCGCAGCATTACCGATGATTTAGGCAACTCGGAGGCGGCGCTCGACCGGGAGCTCGCGGCAGCGATCGAAGCGCACGACCGCGTCGCGCAGGCTTGCGCGAGCGCCACCGGTGCGGCGGTTTGGCTCGGCGCGGAGCCCACCTTCACCGATCGCCAGTCGGAAGCGCCGGAGTGGCTGTCTGAAGCACTCGGCCAAGACAAAGAGTTGCGCGCTCGCTCGCTCTTGAAGAGCTTGCTCGAGGCACATCCCGGTGCCGCAGCGCTCCGCCCGTTGGGGCGCCAGTACGCCAAAGAACCCGAGCCGCGCTGGTGCTATGGCTGCTACGCTCGACGCAACGGCCAGCCGGTTTGGTCTGGCCCGCCCGACTCGATGACGGACGGATCACCCACGCCGAAGAGTCTGGCCGAACTGCCGCGCTTTCGCAGCGCGCTCGTGAGCGCCTTGCGCGCCCAGGGCTGGTCTGCCGATGCCGTGAATGGAGCCGAGGCTGGTTGCGCGCGCCTCGTGTGCCGCCGCGCGGGGAGCCTCCCCTGCTGCGATCCGAAGGTCGATGAGCGCCTCGCGCGCAAGACCATCCACGAGGGTCGCGTCGCTGGCGCCGGACTCGTCGACGAGCTCGCTGCCGACGGCACTCTGCTGGTCCTGTTGCACGCCGGGGGCAGCGAGGGTTCGAACCCGTTCTGGGTCGAGCTCCCCAGCTTTCCGAGCGTCGAGAGTTTCCTCGAATTTTTGGCGGTGCTCGCCCAAACCGCGAGCGAACTCGCGCTCGAGTCGCTGGGGCTCCGGGGTTTTCCGCCGCCCATCGACGCAAGCGTCGCGTGGACCACGCTGACGCCGGACCCCGCCGTGCTCGAGGTCAACCAAGCGCCAGAGCCCGACATGCACTCCTTCCATCGCGCCAACCGCTTGCTCTTCGAGTTGGCCGAGCGAGCCGGCCTCTCGCCGTATCGCCTGCAGTACAACGGCGGAGTCTCCGATTCTGGCGGCGGCGGGCAGTTGACGATCGGTGGGGCCTCGCCCGAGACCAGCCCGTTCTTCATGAGTCCCAAGCTCTTGCCGCGCTTGATTCGTTACGTCATCCGGCACCCGTCGCTGTCCTACTGGTTCGCGACACAATATGTGGGCGGCTCGAGCCAATCGCCGCGCCCGGACGAAGTCGTCAGGGAGTCATTCTTGGAGCTGGACGTGGCGCTCGATCACCTCGAGCGGCTCGAACGTGTGACACCAGAGCTGCTCTGGGGCACGCTGCGCCATTTTCTCGCCGATGCTTCGGGCAACCCCCATCGCAGCGAGCTCAACATCGAGAAGCTCGACAATCCGTTCTTACCCGGGCGCGGTCGCCAAGGGTTGGTCGAGTTCCGTGCGCTTTCCATGGCGAAAAATCTACGACTCGCCAGTGCTCGTGCGCTTTTGTTCCGCAGTGTCGTGGTGATGCTGACCCAAGTCAACAAAGTCAGCGAGCTGGTGGATTGGCGTGACGAGCTGCACGACCGGTTCGCGCTGCCGTTCTACCTCGCGCTCGACTTGAAAGAGGTGTTCGCCGATCTGGCCGCACACGAGCTCGGACTCGGGAGCGCAATCGAAGAGTTGTTGCTCGCGCGCGAAGAGGGCGTGCTCGGAGTTGCCGAGTTCGAAGGCTGCCGCTTGCGACTCGAGCAGGCGCTCGAGTTCTGGCCCCTGCTGGGCGACGTCGCCTCGCAAGAGGGCGGAGGGTCACGGTTGGTGGATGCGAGCACGTCACGACTGCAGGTGCTTTTGACCGCAGAGGGGCCGGACGCCGACGCCAAGCTCGCCGCGCTCGAAGTCAGTGTGAACGGTCGGCGGCTGCCGCTCGAAGCTTCCCCGTTGGCGGAGCCGACGACGCGGGTGCTGGGGCTTCGCTATCGCGCCTTCGTCCCGTGGAACGGGATGCATCCAGCGCTCGGCGCCGAAAACGGCATCAACGTCAGGTTGCAGCACGTGTCGGGTCGCGGCCTCAGCGTGCAACTGCACCCATGGCGCCCCAGCGGCGAGGCTTACCCGGGCCTGCCTGTCGACCTGAAGGACGCGGCGGAGCGGCGCCGGGAACGCGCGGTTCACTCCGAAGAAGCTCGAGCCGAGGCCGAGCCGGAGCGCCTGCCCGAAAGTGCAGTAACCCGGTACTGCGTCGACCTGCGGCGGTTAGGCCTGACGCGCGCGCATCCTGCGACATGACCCGCGCCTGCCTCACCCGGCACTAGCCGGCGATTTTCGGGGCGCGCCTTTTCTCGACGCCCTGCCGCGCCGCTAAACAATCGTGAAGCGCAGCCTCCTCCCTGGCTTGCTGCTGGGTGCGGCCGCTCTCGCCTGGGTGGGCTGCGAAGCCAACTCCACCGAGCCCACGAGCGACATCACCAACCCGCCCGCCCTTGGCGACACGTCGAACGCCGGCGGCGCAGCACCAGAGGCCGACACCAGCTCGAACTCAGCCCCCAGCAGCCCTGGGGGTAGCGCCGGCGAGTCCAGCGACCTAGCACCCGAGCTCGACAGCCTGCTGGTGGATGGAGTCGAGATCGGCTTGAAACCGAAGTTCGACCCCAAGACGACGCGCTACTCGGTGCTCGCCTCCGAGCCCGCGGGCGACTTGCGAGTCGAGGTTGGCGCGCCCGCAGCTCTGCACATCGAGATCGATGGCGTGGAAGCGGCCGCGGGTATGCCCGTGGCGTTGCCCGGCGTGACGCCGGGCTCCGAGTTCGCGATCGAAGTTGCGAACGAAGCCGGCGACAGCAGGACCTACCGGGTGTCGTATCTGCCCGCGGACTTCCCCAACTTCCACGTCGCCGCGCGCGAAAGCACCGCCTCGAAAGACCCCATCTATCTCAGCGCGAGAAGCCGCGGCTCGTACTACGTCGTCAAGCTCGACAACAACGCCGTGCCGCTATTCTACCGCAAGACCGAGCAGCTCTCATTCGACTTCAAGAAGCACGCTACGGGGGAGCTGAGCTACGCCGAGTTCGTTCCTGGCACGACCCGAGCAGAGCACATCGTGCTCGACGATACCTACAACGAAGTCGATCGCGTAACGACCGTTGGGCTCGTCGACACCGACGAACACGAGTTCGTGATCCAACCGAACGGCAACTACATCGTGATCGCCTACGAACCCATGGTTCGGGACCTGACCGAATTCGGACTCGGGCCCGACGAACACATCCGAGACGGCATCTGGCAGGAGCTGAGCCGAGATCACGAAGTCCTGTTCCAGTGGAACTCTTGGAGCCACATGCGCTTCGACGAGACCGTGTACCTGGAGAAAGACTCGCGCGACTACGCGCACATGAACTCGCTGTTCGTCGATGACGACGGCAACTGGATCGTATCGTCGCGCGGGATGGCCCAAATCCTGAAGATCGACCGCGTCACGGGCAAAGTCATCTGGAAGCTCGGGGGCGTCCAGAACCAATTCACGTTCGTCAACGACCCCTTCGGCGGGCTGTGCGGGCAGCACACCGCGAGCATCCTCGACAACGGCCACTTGCTGTTGTTCGACAACGGTCAGTATTGCTACCCTGCGATGCCCGAACGCGGCGAGCTGACGCGCATCGTCGAGTACGCCATCGACGAAGCCGCCATGACGGCCGAACTCGTGTGGAGCTACAGCCGCGAAGGCGCCTACACCCAGTCGCAAGGTTCTGCGCAGCGGTTGGCCAACGGTAATACGTTCATCGGTTGGGGTGCCGGCACGCGTTACCTGGCTACCGAAGTCGACCCAGACGGAGCAATCGTGTTCGAGCTACAGGGGCGGGCAGCCTCGGGCTACACCCAGAGTTACCGCGCTCGGCGCTTCCCCGATTGAGGCCACCTGAGGCTGGCCGATGCTGCTATGCTCGCGCCGGCATGCCATCGGTCGACAAGGAGCAGGTCCTGCTCGCTCTCAGGCACGAACTCGAGGCGCAGTTGGCGCAGGCCCACGCCGCGCAACGAGAGACGCAGTCCGGCGCCACCCATGAAGAAGCCAAGCCCGAAAACGACAAGGACACCCGAGCGCTCGAAGCTTCCTACCTGGCGCGGGGTCAGGCGCGTCGGGTCATGGACCTCGAAGAAGCAGTGGTCAAGGTGAATGCGCTGGTGCCGCGCGCGTTCGACGGCGAGCTGCCCGTGGCCTTGGGCGCCATCGTGCAGCTCGAACACGACGCGGGTTCGCTCTGGTATCTGCTCGCACCCGCGGGAGGCGGGCTCACCCTCACGGCGGGTTCGCTCGTGCTCACCGTCGTGACACCGCAGTCGCCGGTGGGGCGCGCCCTACTCGGCCGACGCGTCGGTGACGACGTCGATATCCGCACGCCGCAGGGCGTACGCGAATGCTCCATCGCCGCGCTCTGTTGAAACGGCGCTGTGTTAGCTGCCGCAGTGCGCGCGCGCCGCAGCTACGGCTAAGAGCCTATCCCAGTCTCATGATTGATCGGATCTCCTACGAGAATTTCCGGTCCTCGCGAGCTTCCACCCTTCTTCGTA
>Ga0315910_10000817_pt1 | contig 29740 bp, 23 predicted proteins | sample EdamamesoilMG_FD_204470 | JGI IMG/M metagenome (GOLD analysis project Ga0315910, IMG submission 204470) | Garden soil microbial communities collected in Santa Monica, California, United States - Edamame soil | ecosystem: Environmental > Terrestrial > Soil > Garden | place: USA: California... | reverse complement strand
CGCCGCGCGCTACGGCCGCAAATTGCCGCAGGCCATTCGTCAAGATTTGGATGACTCCAAACAGTTGGTGTCGTGTCACGATTACTCCTTGGCAGAGGCCTGGGCCCGTGGCGTGGTGAAGCAGGAGTTGGGCAGGGAGCTATTGACCCCAGCCGAACTCGTGGAGCACCTGGCCGGTCCTTCCGTGGTGGAGCTTCAAGGTCTGTGTCCGTCAAGCAGTCGCGCGCAATGTTGGTCGACTGATGGAGAGGTGTTCATCAGTACTGATGAACAGCGTGAGCGTGTAGCTTCCCACCTGCGCGCGCTGGCTCTGCGCGGCATCGTGGTCGAGCGCGTGCGCAGCGAGATCGTCTGTACCGGCAAGTTGAACGCGCTCAAGCAGCAAGGCGTGCATCGCTTTTCTGCGGACCTGCATGCGATGGAACGTCTCATTTTACGCGAAGCTGAGGCCCCCGGTCCCCTGCTCGAGGCGGTGTGCGGAAAGGTCGGGGGGATCGGCAAATATGACCAGTTCTTTGGTCCCCTGGCCGGTCGATTGCACATGACGCTGCAAGAAGGACAAGCCAAGAGCAGCTATTATTTCCCAGGACTCGGCACCCTTCACTTCGTACGGGATGCCGATGCCAGTGACCCGCTCGTGATGTTGGCGTCACTGGTGGGCAAGTACCTGCGGGAGCTGCTCATGGGACGAGTGGCACGTTTCTATCGCGGAGCTGTGGATGAAGACCACCAAACGCCGAGCGGCTATCACGACCCCATCACTGCGGGGTTCGTCGCGCAAACGGAAAAATTGCGAAAGAAACTGCGGGTTCACCAGGATTGTTTTGAACGACGGCCTGCGAGCTGAGCTGGCTTGTTCACTTCATCCCGTGACCTTTGCCCAAGATCTGGGGCCAGGCGACATCCACGCTCCAATCAGCGCCGACGTGCGGCGGGTGATGACACGCGCTTGCGCACAATGAACGTGAGGGCATGGCCTTGATGGTGCCGTCTTTGGTCGGATCCTCAACGTGCAGCGAGCCTGGGCCGTGGCACACCTCACATTGAACAGCTTTGAGTGGAGCCACGTGCGTGACCGTCGAGCCCCCCGGCAGCTCATAGCCAGTGACATGGCAGCCGACACAGTCGAGATTGTATTCCTTGTGGGCGGACTCGAGCGTCACATAGGCGTGGGCGTGCCCGGTGCTGTTCCAAAAGACGCGCTCTTCGAGATGGCAGTTGGTGCAGGAATCGATGCCTACGAAGCTGGGCTCTCCCGGGTTTGCTGGCGCTGGTTTGTGCTCGGCAAATGCTACGCGATTGTGCTCGTTGACGCGCTGATAATAGGCGCTGAGCCGCGCGCTGACTTTGGGCTCTTGTCCCAAGCCCTCTTTGACCTGCACGAGATCGTACAAGAAGTAGCTGCCGCTCTCTGGGGTGACAATGGGGCGCAGCGCTGCGCGCTCGTCGCGGAGCGTCCTCAGTTGTGCTTCTTGTGCAGCAATGTCCTTTTGGCTGACACCACTGCTCGGCGCTTTCCAGCGCTCGATGCGGTGACTGAGTTCGTCAATGCGAGCTTCCAATTGCAGGCGCCCTTCATGGGCTAACAAACCAGTTCCATCGGCAAAATGACCGGTGCCATCACGCACGTACAGGTCGATGACCGCGATGGATTGCAAGTGATTGGGGGCTTGAACCACCAAGGTGTTTTCGATGACTTCCGCCGAGATCGGCACGTCGTTATTTTCGCCCTGGTCATAAGGTTTCCCCAGGATGGCCACTTGCAGAGGTCGCGGGCCTCGCCCCAGTCGCTCGACGATGCGCAATGCCTCGCCGCGCGGGGCCGCAATGAGGGCCACGTTGATCGCTGTGTCCTTGAGCTGCTCGAGCTCTCGTCCGAGCGCAGCTTCAGCTGGATCCAGGGTGAAGGTAGCTGGTGGCTGTGCTGACGCGGCTGCACTGAGTGTCCCAGGGCCCGCTGTCGCAGGGAGCGTGGGGATGCTGATCCCAATCAAGCCAATGGACAGTTCACCCCGGCGCACGACCTGCGCCCGCACCACTGTACCTGTCGGGTCCCTTAAATTGGCGGCCAAGGCCTTGGCACCCGTCTGGTTGCACAACCGCACAAAATCGGCCGTTCCCAAGGCCCAGTCGTTGGCGCCGGGTGCCCACGCCACAAGGCCAATATCGGCGAGCGATTGCGCCATGGCCTCTGCCTTGAACAGCTGTTGCGCTCGTTCCTCCGGTTGCACCGTGGGATTCTCGAAGAACATGGGCCCGGCACCGACCACCAAGGAATGGGGTGCCTTCTTGACCTCACGAGCGATGAACGCGGCCACATGATCCACCCCGCCCAGCATGTCTTTGACGCAGCCACACGGCTCCACCGCGCCGGCCGCGCCGGCCAAGGCATAGAGGCGAAGCGTCGGCACCGGGGCAGTTTGCTCGGGCGAGTGGGACGCTTGGCCCTTCTTGCAGGCGGAGAGCGAGACCGCCGTGGCGCCCAAAAGCGCGCTCAACAACAATCCGCGCAGACGCAGGCGCTGCGCTCTAAAACGGGAACGGGCAGAAGACGAGGGCCTCATCATGAATTGGGAAGGGTGAGTTAGAAGGCGGCGCCCGCGAAGGGCAACAGAGACTTCATGTCGCGGTCGTCGAAGCGCAGCTGCAGACCGATAAAATAGTCCCGCCGGTCGTTGCTCAAGATGTCGTCGACGCCTCCGAGCAGCCACAAGCGGTGCAAAAATTCATAGCCCAAATAGACCCGGTACCGCGGCAGAGGGGCTTCACCAAATCCAAATAAGTCTTGGCGAATTTCGAGCCGATCGTCAAACAGCACGGTATCCAAGCCGATCCCACCCGTCGACTCCTTGATGCCAAAGCGGCCCCAGAATGGCCCAATGCGTTGGGCAAACTGAAACGAAAAGCGAAAGTCCGTCGTCGTCTTGGTGCGCACTTCGCGGTAGTGCGGTGGGTCGTTGGGGTTGGTCGTGCTCACATCGACCTGTTCAATCTCCGTGTAACCGCGCGGATCGCTGATGACCTCGAAACTGTAGTACTTGTCCTCGCGCGGCTGCAGCCGGATTTCCACGTAACTCTTGAAGGTTCCGGCGAGAAACTGATAGTCGGAGCGTAGGTTGACGATGGTGCGCAGCCGCCCAATGCCTCCCACGAAATCGCCGATGCCCTCTGCGATCCCCTCGACTTCGTTGATCAATCGCTCGTCCTTGGACAGGCGGCCCAGCGTCCCCTCACCCTTCTCCAGGCGCTCGGTCACGGTTTCTATGTCGGCGAGCGCGTTCTCCATGCTGACGCTCGCGCGATTGACGCGCTCGATAGCCTGCTGCACCTCGCCCGAGGGAACATTGGGGTCGTTCGACTTTTCGACGTAGGCCCGTACGTCCTTGGTTGTCTCGCGGACGTTTTCCAAGATTTGGTTCACCTGTGGGTCACTGCGCTGGGCGATGGTGTCCACGCGGGTGATGATGCTGTGAATGGCCGCACGGTTCTCACGTACCGTTTGATTGAGCGCCTCGGTCACCTGCGCCAAATTGTGCAGGATGTCTTTGAGATCCTGCTCCCCCTTTTGTGTGCCTACGGAGTTGGCGAGCGAGCCCGACACTTTCTTGAGGTCCCGTGCGATGTCGCGCACCTCCATCAAGATGTCGTCGGTGCTTGCACCTTCGCTCAGCACCCGGATGCGGTCACCTTCACGCAACTTGTCTCGCCCCTCGGTGCCCGGGGCGATGGTGATCACGTACTCACCCAGCAGGCTGGAGCTGACTTTGGAGACCGTGGCGTCCACGAACAGCGGGACGCCTTGATCGATGCGGATGTCCACCCGGGCCTGGCGTCCGGCGAGTGAGATTTTCTCGATGGTGCCGATGGGGATGCCGGCGACGCGCACTTGGGAGTGCTTGACCACCCCGCTCGCGTCGTCCATGAGCGCGTAGACGTGATACCCCTCGCTCGAACCGGCGCCGTGCGTGACGAAGTCGTAGATATAGAAACCAGCCGCACCGGTAATGACCGTAAAGGCCCCGACTCTTGCGGCTTGGGAGAACTTGGGCATCCGTTCCGACCCTACCAGTGGACCGGCCCTGGCGCACAGATTTCGGCGCAATCGGCCGCGTAACGCGCCTCTGTTGGGGGGATGGTTGTATCGCTGTCACCCGACTATTATCGAAGCATGCCGTTCGTAAGCGCCCGCCGTGCGACATCCGGGGGGCTTGGTCTTGGGCTCGTGGTAGCGGTCATTGGCTGCGCCGGGAGTGCGCCTCCGCTCCCACCCGAGCACGCGCAACCGCTCGCGCATAAACCCGTCACCGCGACCGAGGCGCCGACGCCGTCTCCCCAGGCTGGACCAGCCTGGGCGGCCGCGACCACGTCACCGCGGCCTGGCTCCACACCAGATCCGGAGCTGGCTGCAGCGGAGGAAGCCTGTGGGGTAGGGGACGCGAGCCTGCACGAGGTGGCGCAGTGGCTGGCCGAGCACTTCAATGAGCACCCCGCCGCGGTGGTGATCGACTACGCGAACTTTCACTTGCGTAGGACTGGGTCACCCTACGTCATGCCCCGCCTGTGGAGCGCCCAAATGAGCCCTCTCGATGGCAAGGTGGTTGGCGAGTCTGTCGGGCCCTGGGCGCGGCAACGCCCACCACTTGGGGAATTTCGCTGCGGCGTGGGCGCCGCACCGCTGGATGACGGGACGTTTGCGGTGATCGTGTTGCAGGCGGATGTGTTGGCCGACGTGGACGCCCTGCCCACATCGAGTCCGTCGGGGACCTGGTTAGAATTCGAGGCCGACATGCTCGTTCCAGCTACGGACGCCAAACTCTTGCTGCTGCCGCCCGCCGGCTTGCCCCGTACCCTAGCCACCAAGCTCGAGGGCTCGACCATCAAGGCGCGGCTTCCCATAGAGACCTCTGGGACCTGGCTCGTGCAGCTGATGGCCACAGTGAGTGGTGGGCCACGGCCGGTGGCACAGATGTACGTCACCGCTGACGAGCCGCTGCCGTCAGCACCTGATGAGCGACCCGTACCGGGTGAACAGAGCATCGCGCCTGATCAAGATACAGAGGACGCCTTGCTCGCGGCCATCAATGGCGCGCGGCAAGAGCTGAATTTGCCGGCCGTGCGCCGCAATCGCAAGCTCGATCACGTCGCTCGGCAGCACAGCGAGCAGATGCGCAAACAAGGTCGCATCAGCCACGATTCAGGGCACGGCGATCCAGCGTATCGCGTAGAGAACGCTGGTATTAGGCCCAAAGCAACCGGAGAAAACGTGGCGCTCGCCGCGTCTGCCGTGCGCTTGCATCGCGCGCTGTGGGCCAGTCCTTCACACCGCGAGAACATGTTGCTCAGGCGTTGGGACGAGGTGGGGGTCGCCGTGGCTGAGGGCGAGGGCGGCTTGCTCTATGCGACACAGCTGTTCATCGACAGCGATTGATGGCAGTGCTCACTGTTCAGCCGCGCTCCGTGCGAACATGAACGGACTGCCGTGCAACGACAGACTGCGGCGCAACGAACAGACTGCGGTGCAACGACAGACTGCGGTGCAACGACAGACTGCGGCGCACGGCCACAGTTCACTGCTCAATACACAGTTGCTGCATCGCTTCGCCGAGGGCTTGCGCGCTGTGTTCGGCTCCGACAGCGGTCGGGTTGAGGCCATCGGACTGGATGTATTCGTCGTAGTGGTCCGCAAATATCGGGCGCAGGTCTACCCAAGTGCACGGCACGGGCGCGTCTTGGCAAGCGCCTTCCAGGAGCGGACGCAAGATCTCCAGCCGCTCGCCTACGCCTGCTGGCTGGGGTGCCTGCGGCAGCGGGTAACCGAGGAAGATCACCGCCTCGACGCCGTCGTCCGCCATGTCTAACAGCAGTTCAGACAGGGCAGTCGCGGCGTTTGCGATAAGCGGACAACCTTCATCCAAAGGCTCGCAGGAGCCAAGCAGGATGTCGGCGCCACCTCCATTCATGATCACGAGGCGCGCCGGCGTCTCGGCACTGGCGGTTTCGTACTGCGCGCGGATACCTTCGCCGTTGAGAGCCAGGGCATTCATCGTGAGCCGAGACTGGTCCCGGTAGCGCTCCCCCACGTCCAGCACACCGGCATCGCGCGCTTGATTCTCCAGATAGGCGGTGATCTGGTGAGTGGTGGCGAAGAAACTGTCCCCGATGATAAGTACTTCGTTGGCCGTGGCTTCCAGACCGGAGCAGCTGGGGTCGGTACTCGTCGTGTCTCCGCTTGCCCCACCTAGTCCGTCGCTCGTCACGTCCGAGCTGCCCTGACGGCAACGTCCGTCCACACACTGGTGGTCCGCGGAGACGACCAGACATTCGTCGTTCGACGCGCACGCGACCTCGCACATCTTGCTCGGCGCAGCTGCCTCACAGTGCAGAGCGGCCGTGGATAAACATTGAGCTTCGGGGATCTCATCACACGCGCTTTGCGCAGCGCAGGGCAGGGTGCACACACCGCACAGGCAAGACAACGGCTCGGGGCACGGCGCATTTTGGGGATCGCACATCCTCAAAAAGTGCGTCTCACCGCCCGTGGCAGGATCGATGCCTTGCGACTCGCAGCCGAGCGGCTGTGAGCCAACAACTGCCACGACAGCTGCAAGCACCCAGCGCACGATGCGACGACGTGAGGCAGCTAGGAGGGCCATGGTGCGCGCGGCATCGCCGTGAGACGAATCAGTCATTGCCCTCATCACTCAGACATTGCCCTGCGTAAATCACGGTGCGTTGGTACTGTTCTGGGCGAGGATTGTGACGATTGTACTCGGTCACCCGGGACCTCAAATCGCCCAGACTGGTGCGCACTTGGTGGAGCGCGCCGGACACTTCCTCGTTGAGCGGATGCCCCGGCCAAGTGTCGATGGTGTAGGTACTACCACCCGCGCTATCTTCCAGTTGAGCGGCGCCGCGATTGTTCAAGCGGGTCAAGATGGTCTTGACCATGGCCTTGTAGTGATCGAAGACCGCTGCCTCCCACCCGGCGGGCGCGCCCAGCGGAATGAGCAGGGCACGCACCTCGTACTGCGCAGTTCCATCGGCCTCGCCGCGCTGGATGCGACCAAGCGTCACCAAACGCTCCACGGCTGCTTCGATGAAGCGCTGCTCGGTTTGGGCTTTTTCAGCAATTTGAGCCATGGTCAGAGGGCCTTCTCGGTACAAGAGGGCAGCCAGGAGGTCATCGTAGCCTTCATTGCCGTTAGTATGACGCAGCTCCAGCAACTCTTCTTCCGTGGCAGCGCGGTAGCACGACTTTTGATTCAGGTCCTCCAGGACCACGAGCTGGCTGTCGCAAAGATCGCGCAACACGGCACGCACTTGCGCTTCATCATCGAGTGAGAAGCGCACGAGCACATCACTGCGACTCACCAGAGGGCGATTTTTGATGTACTCGAGCACCACTTCCCACAATGATCGTCCACGTTCGGTGGAACTTTCGCTCATCCGCTGGATTTTGCGTCGGTAGGTACGAAGACCCAGACCAAACATGTCGGCGCTGACCTTGCGACTGACACCCTGACGTTCCAGCTCACGCACCAAGTCGAGGAACACTTGGTTGGCTACCTGAGCAAGCGGGGCACGGGCCCCGCCTAGCGTCGCCAATTGGGCGATCAAAATCGTGGTCTGATGAACGATCGCGTGGATCAGGAACTCGACGGTCATGAGCGCCCGTAAAATCTACAGTGGCTGGAGGTCGATGCGAGAGGGCAATTTTGCCCCCAGCTCAAATCGGCAGTGTGACCTGAACCTTCGGCTGGTGCCAGCCGAGTTTCCAGGTTGTTTTGACTGACTGGATTGAGCCACAACCTGGGGGGCGACATGGCCCATGCAGTCTTGAGCGACAGCACTGGCCGGCCCCCCTTATCTCACATCACTCCCACGCGGGCTCTTTGTCGGTGGGGGCTGCTTCTTGCTCGATGACGAAGTCCACACGACGGTTCTTGGCGCGGCCCTTCTCCGTCGCGTTGGTGGTCACCGGGCGATCAGGCCCGAAACCTTCCGCGGTGAGGCGGATGGCAGCGATGCCGGCTTGATTGACGAGGTAATCCATCACGGCGTTGGCGCGTTCCTCGCTGAGTCGCAAGTTGTAGCTGCGACTGCCGATGTTGTCGGTGTGACCTTCGATGCGGATCTTCATGTTGACCCGCGCTTTCATCAGTGTCGCCACTTCTTCGAAGATGGGATAGCTGACCGGTTTGATGGTCGCCTTGTTGTAGTCGAACTCGATGGCCTTGAGCAGCGTGACCATGTCGCCCTCGACCTTCGTCAACGTCGGGCAACCGTTCTTCTTCTTGTTCTTGTTGGGGGGACCGGGCTCCTCGGGGCACTTGTCGACCTTGTCGAGCACGAGGTCCTTGTCGGCGTCGGTCTCGGGGCAGCCATCTTCGTCTTGGATGCCATCCTTGTCCTCCGGATCATCGGGGCACTTGTCCTTGTCGTCGACGATCCCGTCCTTGTCGCGGTCTTTGGGTGCAGGACAACCGTCCGACGGATCGGGTGGCAGCCCGTCTTCCTTCACGGTGGGGCACGCATCGATGTCGTCGGGGTATCCGTCGCCATCGGTGTCGACGTCATGCAGATCCGCGCGGTCGCGGATCAAAACTTTTTGCGGTGGGGCGGGGGGCTCCTTGTCCTTGAACAAGAAGTAGCGACCGATGGACACCAGAGCGCGCAAGTCGGCCGAACCGTAGCCGTTGCTCATGCGCGTGCCGATGCCGGCGTTGACATAGGTCTTCTTGTCCTTGCTGACCAAGAACTTACCCTGGCCGAGCCATTCAAAGGTGGTGTGACGACCATCAAAGAAGGTCGATTCATCGTTCTGTTTCACCAGACCGGTGCTGCCCCAAATTTCCAGGCCCACGCGCACCCAGTCGTCACGCAGCGGATAGAACGCGCCAAAGGCGTAGCGAAGCTCGCTGCTCACAAACAACCCATCTGGGTCACCGATGGAGCGTGAGGGCCGAAAATGCGGTCCAATGTGTCCCGTGATCAACAACTTGCCAAAGGTGTGTTCGGCGGAGACCGCAAGCAGCCCCGTGGCTTGACGATCGCCACCAAAGCCGTGCTGTGAACCGGTGGGGATGGTGAAGGCGCCAAAGAAACCCACGTGCGTGCGTCGGTTGTTGGAGCGCCAGGCGTCGACCCGCGCATCGATGCGCACGTCGTTCATGGCTGCCCAGTAGTCCGTGAGGCCGGAGGTGTTGGCCTCCTCGGGTTCCTCACCCGGGATCTGCAAGGGCGTGAACGGCACGTGGACGTTGACGCCGAGTCGTCCGAGCAGCTGCAGACCACCCGAGAGGTAAAAGGGAAACTGGCCGGTGATGGGCGGCGGGCCTTCCACATGCAGACCCGGCTGGATGTGGCTGTCGCGCAGTGGGGCGAGCGAAAAACCGACGGCCCCGTTGACGTACACGCGCGTCTCATCCCCTTGGAAGGGACGATGCACCATGAAGCCGTCATCTGGGGCGCCCGACAATTGGGCGCGGTCCAGCAGGAAGGTTTCATCCTGGCCGTGAGCGGTCCCCGACCACACGCTCATGGTCGCCGTCACCAGTGCTAAAAGAGTTGCTCGGAATTTCCTCCACGAGCGCTGTCGAGAGGAGCTCAATTGGCTGCTGCCTGTCCCGTGAGGTGCATTCGTTCCCACGAGGGAACGCTAACCCGGACCGGTCGGAAAGGACAACTGATCCATACTTTTCCAATGTCGCTCGGTGCGTTCCTTCCCCGCTTGTCGCGTGAAGTGAGCACACGCGCGCACCTCACAAGACACGGGACTTTGGCCGGCTGCGCCTCTGTTAGATAAGCCTATTGGGTGCGCTTATTGAATGGCCACGCCCAGGCTGATGTTGGCAAAGGTTTGTGAAGGGGCTGCCTCGGAGCCGGGCAGAAACGTAACGCGCGCTGCGCCAAGTAACACCAATTGTCCAATGTCGACGTGCACCCCGACCTCGGGAGTTGCGGCAAAGTGCCATCTGCTGTCCGTCAGCGCCGAGTAGCCGGTGACCAGACGCTGCGCGGCCAGGGCGGCACCTGCACCAACGGCGACGTAGGGTTCAAACGTCTTCTTGCCGCGAAAGGCGTAGTACGCTTTGGCCAACAAAGTAGTGAACGAGAGCTGTTTGGTATGAACGGCGGTGATGGTCAGATCCTGATAGTCCGTGGTGCCTGAGTCCTTCTTCGACAAGCCGTCGAACGATGCTCCGGCGCCTACGCCGATGTTGTCCTTGACGTAGTAACGGAACGACACCGCAAAGCCTTGCAGCCCAGCGCGTGGGATGAACTGCGCGGTCTTGCCCAGGGGCAACGTGAGATCGAGCATCACGTCGAAGCTCATCTTGGGGAGTGGAGCTTGATCGGCGACCAAGCCTTTTTCACTGGCAGGCGCCGCTGGCTCGGTCTTGTGCGCCTGCGGCTCCGCTTTGGGTTTGGCTGGGGCCGACTTCGGTTCACCCTCTTGGGTCGCGAACACGTCGCCTTGCGCCGCCGGCGGGGCTTCAGGCGTTGTCGTTTCGGGCGGCGTGCTCGTGGCAGGGGGTGGCGTCGTCGTGGGCGTCTGAGCCGCTGCGCCTGCAGCTGGTGCCGCTTGCGCAGCTGGTGCCGCCTGCGCCGCTTGCGCCTGTTCCGTTTGGGGTTGCGCGGAGGTGGGTGCCTGCGATCCTGGAGCGGACGAACCTGTTGCTGGGGGACTCGGCGCAGGCGTAGTTGGCGCAGGCGTAGTTGGCGCAGGCGTAGTTGGCGCAGGGGACTTCGGTGCCGGCGCGGGTGTGCTGGGCGGAGGTGTGCTGGGCGAAGGTGACGTTTGCGCCCCGGCGGGCGTCGCGGCGGCGAGCAGCGTCAAGAGGACTCCACCGAGACCGAGCGCGCGCACCACGCTGGGTCTGGCCGTCGTGGTCAAACCGTGGCGTGCTGCCTGGCGTGGGAGACGTGACATCATTGTGCTTCCTCCCCAGTCAGCGTGGATGACTGAGCGAAGGCTTGGTCGATGCCGTCCAGCCACGGGTCGAGGTCGAACGCCCCCGCTGCACCTCCGGCGCCACCAGCTGACCCCGCGAGAGAGCGACCCGCTGCCACACGTTGGTCGATGCTCGCGGCCCAAACGACCTCGAGTTCACCGTCGTTGGACGCGGTCTGATCGACCAGCGCAAGAATCAACGAACCGCTTGGCACCATCAGTTCTTGGTCGGTGATCGAGGCCAGGCAGCCCTTGAGGCTCCCGTTGTCGATGCAAAAATCTTTGCTCATGTTCCAAAAGTCCGCCGTCACCCCACCCGCAACCAAATAGAGATCGGCGTCGCCTGCGTCGGCGGTCGACAGCTGGTCCAAACCCAGGGCCTTCATGTTCTTGGCCAAGCGATCCAAAATGGCCTCGTCGTGGCTGTGGTCGATCTCCACGCACTCCGCCTCGCCGTCCTCCGCCGGTTCGTCGGCGGGCGCGGACTTGCTCTGGGTGCACAGCTCATCCAGCTCTCGGTTCAGCACAAATGTGCCGTAGCGCGGTGCGTTGTAGGTGTCAGTTTCGACAGTGATGACCCCATCCGTTTCGTCCCGAGTAGGTGGGTCTGCACTGCACGCGCCCCCACCGGCCATGATCAACGCTGCGACAGTGAACAATCCCGAGGCGAGGAATGGTCTTTTTCTCACGGGTGCTTGCTACAGCTCGTGACCCATGAGGTCAAACATAGTGCCGGGTTTGCCACAAAGGTGGCTTTTCATAGCGGCCCTTGCTTGAACACAACTCTGCCCTAGAAGGTCGTTCGGTAGGACATTTTGACAGCTGGATCATGGTCGGTAGCGCGCGGGCTCGTCATCTTCGATTGTGATGGGGTGCTGGTGGACTCTGAACCTCTCGCCTGCGAGGTGCTGCGTCGCGCCGTCGCTGAGCTGGGCGTGCGCCTGAACGCCGAACAAGTGGATCAACATTTTCGTGGCCGAAGCCTCAGCGACTGCGCGACCATTGTCGGTCAGATGTTAGGGCGCGCGGTACCGGAGCGATTCATCGAAGAGTTGGTGCGTGCGACCGATGAGGCATTTGTTGGTCGGCTGAAGGCCGTCGTGGGCGTGGCTGAGCTCCTCACCGAGTTGCGTGCTCGCCGTGTCGCGTACTGCGTCGCCTCGAGCGGGACGTTGACCAAAGTAAAACGCTCCTTGCAACTGACAGGCTTGTTGGAGTTTTTTACAGAGAGTGAAGTGGTCGGCCGCTTATTCAGTGCTGAGGTGGTGCTGATGGGCAAGCCAGCTCCCGACTTGTTCCTGCACGCAGCGCAAGTGATGGGGTACGCCCCATCCTCGTGCGTGGTCATCGAAGACAGTCGGGCTGGGGTGAGCGCCGCCGTGGCCGCGGGCATGCGCGCCTTTGGCTATGCGCCGGGTGCGCCGGAGTACCGGCGAGAACTGGAGCTCATGGGCGCGACGGTCGTGGAATCGATGGGCGAAATGAGCGCACTTTTGCTCGGCGCGTTGTCTCCGCCGCGCTGATCCGCGCGCTGGGGACAGGGTCCGGCGGTGGCTCGCGCTGGCGGTAAGATTGCGCGCTGAACGAAAGTGAGAAATTTTTGGGCCAAAATGCCCAGAGCTGGCTCTGCTTCAGCGATGGCTTGTGCAAATGGCACGGTGAAGTGTCACGGGTAGGCAGGGTTGAGCCATCAACTGTTAGTGAATCGGTGGTGCGTACCTCAGGGACGTGCGCCGAGCACCAGAAGAACGGTCTGTGGTAGCGCTCCCACCATCGCGGGCGAGCGGATCACTGCGCGCTGAAACAGGGATGGTGGGGCAGGCGTGCAGTGACTCGGTATTAATATGATCGGTTTGTGATGTCCCAGAGAAGTTCCGCACACCAAGAAGGTGAGTTCCAATGAACGTGAATCGCAACACTTACCAGTGGCTCGGGGCCAACCCATGGCTGGGGTTCGCCCTGCTCATGGCGGGCTGTAGCAATGGCGCCCAGAGTCCGTCACCGCAGGGGGAGACAGCCACCGACACAACTGAAGAGTCCTCGACGTCCACGGAGACAACAACGGATGTCGACGGCGATGGGGTTGCAGATGCAACGGACGACTTCATTGATGTGGATGGTGACGGGGTGGACGATCGCTCTCAGACCGACGAGGTCGATACCGATGGCGACGGACACCCTGACTGCATTCCAGGGTTGCGCGCCACGTCACAAGTGCCGCGCTTGAAGAACGTGGAGTACGACCGCACCGTGCGCGACCTGCTGGGTGTGACGACCCTGACGGCTGGAAACGGCGCAATTCCGTCCTCCTTGTTGGCTACCGATCAAGGCGGAAATATCTCGGACTTGGGCTGGAATGCCTACCAGGTCGTGGGTGAGATGATCGCGGAACAAGTCCTTGCTGACAGCACGCTGAAGGCAAAATTCTTGCACTGCGATCCGGCACAAGCGGGTTGTTTGGATGAGGTCATCGCCCAATTTGGTCGGCGCGCCTTCCGACGACCGCTCACCGAGGACGAAGTCAAGCGCTTTCAAGTGTTGTTGGACCCGACGGCCACAGCCAACGGGACACCTGAAGAGGTGGCGGAGCTGCTCTTGTACGGATTCATGGTTTCGCCTTCGTTCTTGATGCGTTCAGAAATGAGCGAGACTGCGCCGATCGCCGCGGGCTATCAGTTGTCCGGCGACGAAGTAGCCAGCCGCCTGTCCTACATGCTGTGGGGTTCAATGCCCGACACAGAGCTGAACGAAGCGGCCGACCGTGGCAAGTTAGGAACCAAACCGGAGATCCTGGCCCAGGCGCAACGCATGTTGGATGACCCCAAGGCGCTCGATATGGTGGCCGAGTTCCATCGTGAGTATTTGCACATGGGGGTCAACACGCGCTGGGATACGTTCGTGAAGGAGCCCACGCGCTACCCCGCGTTCAACGATGCGCTACGGCCCGTCATGAGCGGTGAGATTGAGAAGTTCTTCGAGGACGTCACCTTCAATTCTGGTAGATTTTCCGACCTTTTCTTGAGCACACGAGGCTTCGTCACCGCCGAGACAGCCGCCTTGTACGGCATTGACGCCACAGGGCTCGGGACTGAATTGGTGTCCAAGGACCTGCCTGACCGCCCAGGGTTCTTGACCCGCCTGGGGTTCTTGAACGCCTATTCTCAGGCATCGCGGACGTCGCCCATCTTGCGTGGCGCCTTCATCATCAAGGAGGTTTTGGGGACCGACATGGGCACGCCGCCTCCGGGTGCTGGGGACACTCCGCTCCCTGACTCGCCTGATTTGACGACCAATCGGGCGCGTGTCGACGCACAAACCGCAGATGTGACGTGCGCCAAGTGTCATCACGAGCACATCAATCCGGCGGGGTTCATCATGGAAGCATTTGACACGATGGGCGTCGTGCAAACCAATGAAGTGGACACCAACGCCCCCGTGGACACCAACGCCACGGTGCGTATTGATGGCGAAAATGTCGCGCTCGCCAATCCTGCGGAGTTCATGGCGGCGATCGCGAAGTCCGACGGCGCTCGTTACTTCTACACCGAACGTTGGGTCGAAAAGGCCTTTGGTCGCCCGCCCAACTCCCAAGATGCGTGCATGGTCGAGACGCTGAGTCAAAAATTGCTGAGCGACGATTACACCATCTTGGACCTGATTGCTGAGCTGTCCCAGGCAGATTCATTTACGGTACGCAGCCTCGAGACTGGAGAGACTCAATGAACCGCAGAATTTTTCTCAAAGGCGTAGGCGGTGCCATGGTGGCCGCACCATTTCTGGCTTCAGTTCATGAGCGGTACGCCACAGCAGCGGATGACGCGATCATTCGTCGTTCGGTGATCTTTCATACCCACAATGGCTGCTTGACCAACCGCTGGTTCCCCAAGGTTGCGCACGGCCCGATCGACGCCGCGGCGCTGACGGGCACGACGCTCGAGGGGCTCGGGCCACTTGCCGAGAAGCTGCTCTTTCCGCGCGGCCTCAAGATGTTCAATTCCTATGCGGAGATCCAAACGGTCGATCCACACGACCAGGCCATGGGCTGTAAACTGACGTGCGCCACCATCGACGAGGCGGGCGATCGATACGCGACCTCTCATTCGATGGACCACGAGATTGCTCGGCAGATGAACCCCGGCGGCGCGAGCCCCCTGGTTCTGTCTGTGTCGGGCGGCTCCGGGAGCAACATCAAAGACGTGCTGTCCTTTTCGGCTCCAGGTGAGGCATTTCCGGCGCAAGTCAACCCGCAGACCATTTACAATTCGCTCACACAAGTGTTGAGCAGCGGCGGGGGCGAGACCGAGGCCGACTATCGGGTCAAGCGCGGACAGAGCGTCCTCGACTTGGTGAGGGGCGATCTGGACGCTTACAAGCGTCTGAATATGAGTAAGACGGATCAGGATCGGATCGAGGCGTGGGCGCAGCTGCTTCGTGACGCTGAGACGCCGATCGCCAAGGCGGCGTCGTGCAGTCCAGCCATGGCGGAGGAGATGGGCGTCGAGATGTTCATCGCCCAGTCGGGTGCAGCGGGCAGCGGTGGCAGCAGCGTGTTTGGCAGCGGAGACGTGAGCGAAGCCGCGTACAAGTATGGTGCATCGGCGATGTTCCGCTTGATGGCGCTGTCGATGATCTGCGACACCAATCGCTCCTTCGTGTTCACTTACCCGGGTTACGCCATCTACAAGTTCTTGGGACACAGTCACGACCATCACGGTCTGTCCCACCGCAACGGTTCATTTGACGTAGGCGGCACCTGTGTCAACGGCGTGCTCGACATGATCTACCAGATCGACACCTTCTTTGCCGAAAAGTACCTGGAGCTCGTCAATTTGCTCAATAGCATCGAAGAAGGGGATCGTCGGCTCTTGGACAACACGGCCACGATGTGGATCCCTGAATTGGCTGACGGGAATTCACACAATACCAACAATCTGCCCATCGTCATTGCGGGGAGCCTGGGCGGGTACCTCAAGCAGGGTCAGTCCGTCAGCCTCGAAAAGCCAGATATCGATACTGGCAACAGCGAGGCCAACTGTGTCAACGGCAACGACAACAACTCCAATACGTTTGCGACCAGTTCTCGCCAAGGCACGGTGCCCATCAACAAACTGTTGCTCACCATCATGAATGGTTGCGGATGCCAAGCGGAAGGGGGCGGACCGATGATGGAGTGGGGGCAATTTGACAGCGCCAGTCTGGCCGCCGGCATCACCAAGCCCGGCGAGCTCAGCGAACTGAGGGCATGAGCTAGAAGAGCAAGCTCGCTCAGACCAGCCCAAGGTCGTGCTTGAATACAGGGTCGTGTTGCGTCCCGGGGCCTTGGTCGGTTTTGGCCTGGCTCAACGCGGGCAGTCCGTCGAGCCATTGTTGTGCCGCGCTCAGGGACGTGTCGCAATCCAGGAGCAAGAGGAGCGCGTGCGCAAGATCCAGCGGGCGCATGTCGAGCGCAAACTGCTCGCTGAGTGCCAGCTGCAGTCCAGCACTGACCGCATGGACTGCTTGCAGCGGTTCGCGAAAGGCGTGTCCTGGGCGGTCACCACGCAAGAAGGCTTGCCGGATCTCGGGATCGCGCAGTTCGCTTTCGCAGGCCTTCTGATCGAAGGAATGTACGCCCCGACAGGCTAAGGGTCGCACGGGATAAACCAAGCACTTGTGGTCCTTGAGTAGCGGGCACGCATGGTCGGGGCTGTACCGCTCTTGTGCCGAAAGCGCTCGCGTCTTGTCGACAAATGCCCCCAAGCGTTCACGCAAATCCGCCAAGTCCGCAGCCGTGCACGTGGCCGCTAGGTACCCAGCGATGGCGATGGCCTCCACTGGAGTGGCCCCGACGCGCTGATGACAACAATGATCGCAACCGCTCGTGCAGGCGATGGCCGGCTGCGCCTGGCTCAGCTGGTGCGCGATGAGGGTGCCGAGACTCGCTCCAGCATGTTGTCCCAGTCGCATGATAGAGCCGGTTGTGCACTCGTGCTCGAGCGCGGAAAACGCGGTGCGGGCGGTGGCCAGGGCCAAACGGTTTTGCCACTCGCGCTCAAAGATGGAGTGCGTGAGCTGCAGTTGCTTCTTACCGTGCGGTCCAGCGTGGGTCAGGATCAAGTGAACGCGCTGATCCTTGTCCAAGACATGGTGAGCGACCTGTGCGGACGAAGCGCGCGACGCGTCGCGCTTCTGCGCGAAGCCCGGCTTTTTACGACGATTTTTTGGGCGGTGCAAAGTCATGGAGCGCGCGCTGCAGCAGTTGATGAACCGCTAACAATCGAGGGTAGTCCCTTTGAGCCCGGGAGTGAATCACGGCGGACCACCAGCAGGGCCCCCCACCGCGCAATTGAGGCTCGCACTTTTGTCACCCGCGGCCGACGTCACAATTGCGCACAAGGTGTACTTTTTCCCCGAGAGAGAATTGAATGGCTGCGGAAGCGCTTTTTTCCCCGGTGACGGCGATGCCCGCGCGTGCTTTCAGCACCTGGGACCCAGCCAGCTATGTTATCATTTTTTGACGATGCGCCTGGCCGTGCTTACTCTTTCTTGCGCTGTTCTTCTGGCGTCAGCGACAGCATGCGACGAGGAAGGCCCTGCCTCCGAGCACCCACAGCACAGCACCGGGGGGGCATGGTTGTCTCCAAGTGGCGGCAGTGCGAGTGGGGGTCAAGCGGCAAGCGTGGAGGGCTCCGGTGGCGTGGCGATGGCTGGTGGTCCCGCTCTCGAAGAGGACATGGACCCACTCGGTCCGGCGCCGTTCAGTTGCGATGCGCTGGCGCCTGAGCCCAATCCATGGCTCGAGCCCAACACGGACTTGTCGCGGCGGCCCATCTTCAAGCCCACGGGCGGGCAGTGCGGTCCGGGGGTCGAGGTGGATGTCTGGGGCGGATACTTCAATGAGATCTTCGTTGATTGCCGCGATTGGCCGTTCCCATGGCCTGGTGTCGGGCTGAAACCTGCCCCGCACGGTTTTGCTGTGAGAAGTTTGGTACTCAAGGAGCCGCTCACGCCTGGCGGACCTCTGGCGCTCTCCACCGAGGTCGTCAGTCCGACACCCTCGCGCGTCGAGCTGTGGGGCAGTTGCGCCGCATGCGGCGGTCCATTGGAGCTGTTGGGGGCCCAAGACATCGAAGCGGTGCCCGACGGTGTCGGTGTTTGTTTTGACATCATCGCCACGGCGCCCCACAGCCATTTGTTACTCTTGATGTCCGATCTCAATGCGGCGCACGAGCACATCCGTTTCTGCGCCGGACAGACATGCCCGGTCGAACCTGTACCGTGAAGTCGCCCGCGCCGTGAACTCGCCCACGCCGCGAACTCGCCCGCGCCGTAAACCAGGGCCCCCGCCCGGGCTGGATCGCTTCTCGATGCGCGCGCCGCGGACGCTCAGCTGAAAGCTCAGTGTAGTTTTTCGCCTGGGCTCGCTCATGCTACGAGCATTGTCAGGATGAGTAGGTGGCACACCTTCCTGGATTTCGAGATCACATGTCGTGACCAGCGCATGACGCGGGTGCTTTCGCGCGTGGCGTGGGTGACGGGCTTGAGTTCCCTGTTTTTGGCATCACCGCTTTGGGCTGCGGCGCCGGGGTCGGGGGCCACGTTCGACGAGGCGGCCGTCAACTACGACCCAGGTCCACCGCAGCGCCGCGGTGGCTTCTACATGGGCTTTCAGCAAGCGCTGGGGGTGGGCGCCTACACAGGATACCCGCTCGAAGTGGCGGCGCTCAATGATCCAGACCAAAAGCAGACCACGGGTCCGGGGTTGGCCTCGCAGTTCAGCCTCTGGCTGGGTGCAAGTGTGCGTGACTACTTCTCGTTTGGTCTCGGTGCATCGCTGCTGAGCGCCAATGGCGAGCAGATCGGTGGCGGTCTGGCCATTTTGGTCCGCTTGGAGGGGTACCCGCTGTTCTATCAAGGGCGCTTCTTCCAGGACCTGGGCGTCTCTTTCGAGGGAGGCCTCAGCATGGGCGCGATTTTGGATCGCCAGGACGGCAAGCCCGGGGATGTGGTGGCCGACGGTGGGGCGATGTCTACTCTGGGCGCGGGCGTGTTTTGGGAGCCCCTGCGGTTCTGGCATTTTTCGGCAGGCCCTAGCGTCAACTACCTCTACGCGTTCAGTCAGACCATGCACATGCATCAAGGGACCATGGGGTTTCGCTTCGTGTTCTACGGCACCCAGCCCAAGAAAAAACGTTCAACCTCCGGGTCTGCTCGTTCAACCTCCGGGTCGTCCACCGATTCAGCCTGGCTCTCGCTGCCATGACCGAATTGCCCAAAGGACGTTGGAAGCGCGCATTGGATATGGCCAAGGTCGGCGCGCGCGCCGGGGCCGCGTGGGCGGCGCAGCGGGGTACGGATGCCGCGGCCCAAAAGTCTGCTGAAGTCTTGGGCAATCTTCGAGGTCTGGCCGCCAAAGTCGGTCAAACCTTGAGCTACGTCGATGGCCTCATTCCGTCGGACCAGCGTGAAGTCTACGAGACGGCGCTCAAGACGTTGCAGCGTGCAACGCCCCCCTCATCGCTGGAGAACGTGATGACAGTGATGCGCCAGGACCTGGGCGGCATCGATCGCTGGTTCAGCTCGTTTGATGAGGTTCCGGCGGCCAGCGCTTCCATCGGCCAGGTGCACAAGGCGGTGCTTCACGACGGAACCCGCGTGGCGGTCAAGGTCCAACACAGGGGCATCGACGAGGCGGTGGAGTCTGATCTCAAGAACATTGGCATGTTTGAGCATGTGGTGAGTCTGGCAGGTCCCAGGGGACTCAACGCGGGTCAGGTCTTCGATGAAGTGATGTCCCGGCTACGTGCTGAGCTGGACTATCGACTCGAGGCGCGCAACCAAAATGCATTTGCAGCGCTGCACGCCGGCACCGCCGGGATCAAGATCCCGCGCGTATTCGCGGATCTCGTCTCGCGCCGTGTGCTGGTCAGCGAATGGGTGGACGGAATGAACATGGATGAAGCCTCAGCCATGCCGGAGGACATTCGCGCACGATTTGCCAGCAACATGTGGCGCTTCGTATTTCGCGGCAACCTGGTCGGCGGAGCGTTCAACGCCGATCCTCATCCTGGGAACTACATTTTCCATGACGATGGATCCGTGCACTTCTTGGACTTCGGCTGTGTGCAGCCACTGCCCGACCGTCTGCGCCGCGCGGCGGTGGCCGCGCATGAGGCGGCGCTCTTGGGCGACATGGACGCATTCGATCGCGCCATCGTCAGCATGTTGGGGACCCGCGGCGGCGCTTTCGGTGAAGCCACCAGGGTCTACACACGCGAGTTGTTCCAGCCCTTGTTTGCGCCCCGCTTTCGCATGACGCACGCCTACGCGGGCAGTCTCGTGCAGTCCGCTCAAGTGATGAAGAAGGCCATGCTCGCCAAGGACGGGTCGTTCGTCGGGCCTCCACCGCAGCTGGCTCTCATGAATCGCTTACAGTTTGGATTTTATTCTGTGCTCGGCATGCTGGACGCCGAAGTGAGCTACCAGGCCGTGGAAGCGGCATTTTTGGAGGAAGCCGCTGCTGCTCCGCGCGGGCGCCTGCAGCTCGATTGACGCTGCCGCTTGCCGAGCCCCGCCAGCTTCAGATGCGACCGAAAATCAACGTCGCGTTCGTTCCGCCAAAACCGAAGGAGTTGTTCATGACCGCGCGCAGCTTTCGCTCCTGGGAGTGATGCGGGACGAGGTTCAGGCCCTGCGCCTCCTCGATGGGCTGATCCAGGTTGATCGTGGGGGGCACGATGCTGGTGAGTAGCGCTTTGATGCACAACACGGATTCGAGGGCACCTGCCGCGCCGAGCAGGTGACCGGTCATGGACTTGGTGCTGGACACGGCGAGGGTCCCCGAAGTGGCGTGCGCGCCAAAGACCGCGCGCATGGCCAACAGCTCGTTGATGTCACCCACACCGGTCGAGGTAGCGTGAGCGTTGACGTAGCCGATGTCCGTGGGCAAGAGGCCGGCGTTGTTGAGCGCCATCCGCATGGAGCGTTGAGCACCTTCGCCCTCGGGTGCGGGGGAGGTCATGTGATAGGCGTCGGCGGTCGTGCCGTAACCGAGGACCTCGGCCAAAATGGGCGCGCCACGCTTTTTGGCGGCTTCATATTCTTCAAGCAGGATCATGCCCGCCCCTTCACCCATGACGAAGCCGTCCCGATCCACGTCCCACGGGCGACTCGCCTTGTCGGGCGCGTCGTTGCGCGTGGACAGCGCACGCATTTGAGCAAAGCCCGCGATCCCAAGGCCAGTGATGCATCCTTCGGCGCCGCCGGTGAGGCACGCGTCCAATTCACCCAAACGGATGGCCCGCGCAGCCTCGCCCAGAGCGTGGGCGCCTGAGGCACAGGCGCTGGTGGTGGTGAAGCTGGATCCCTTGTACCCGTAGCGCATGCTCAATTGTCCCGGCGCCAAGTTGGAGATGACCGCGGGGATGAAGTACGGAGAAATGCGCTTGGGACCTTTGGTCTCCAGGGTACGCCCCATTTTTTCCAGGGTGGGCAAGCCGCCCAGGCCGACACCGACAATGGTGCCCACCTTCTCCTTCTGTTGTTCAGTGGGCTCGAAGCCGGACATCTTGATGGCTTCATCGGCTGCGGCGATGGCGTAGTGGATGAAACTGTCGCCCTCCCGTACGCGCTTCTTTTCGATGTACTTTTCTGGGTCGAAGCCGGTCGCTTCACCTGCGATCTGCACGGAGTATTCGGTCGCGTCAAAATGCGTGATGGTAGCGATTCCACTCTTTCCTGCCTGGATATTTTCCCAGGTCGAGGCGACATCCAGTCCACAGGGGCTGATGGCCCCGATCCCAGTGACTACAACTCTGCGCATTTTTTCTTACCTGTAGCGTTTTGTTCGTCGTTTGGACCTCTGGGTCCAAACGTTCGCGTGCCGAGGCCGGGGGTATACCTGAAAGGCAGATCTTGGACAGTCCCCAAGCTGCGCCTGCCGCTGGCACGAGCTCGGTGCCGGGGCCCCGAACACGGGCAGGCGCCACCCAAGCAGGAAACACGCTGAAACAGAAGAGCTGGTGCCTAAAAATCCAACGACATGACCGCTTGGGGTCAGCAACAATGAGCCGCCACCCGTGTGGGACCGTTGTGGGCAGGCGGCGGTGAGGATTGGAAATTTTGGCCCTAATTTAACAAGATTCTTGAGCCAAGCGGGCAATTTCTGATACGGGTAGTCAGACAAGGCACATTGCGTCGATGCCCGCCCCCCATAGTGCACACCTCCCGCAGCCGTCGGACGATGCTACCGGCGAGGTCGTGCTTTGTGTGCCGCGTCGGACGTCAGAGGAACTCAGTGGTTTCTCTCTGCGCCCGGCCGAGCCGCTGGTGATCAGCGGGCGCTACGACATCGAGGGCTGTTTGGGCGCTGGCGGCACCGCAGAGGTGTTCCTGGCCTTCGACCGCGAGCGCGAGCACCTGGTGGTGGTCAAGGTGATGAAACCTGAGATCGCCGAGAGCGTCGAGCTGAAGGAGCGGTTCCTGTTCGAGGCTCACGCGCTCAAGCGCGTGGATCATCCGTGGGTCGTGAAGATCTTGGATATTTCCGACACGGATGGTCGCGATCACGAAGGCGAGCCGCCGTTTCTTGTTCTTGAAGCGCTTCCCGGGGAGTCGCTCGGTGATTATCTCAAGCGGCACGGGACGATGCCTCCCGCCTTGGCCATGCGGATGTTGCGCCAAGCGGCTGTCGCTTTGTCTGCGGTGCATGAGGTGGGGCTCGTGCATCGGGACATCAAGCCCGACAACATCTATCTCGTCGGCCCCATCGACCACCCCACCCACGTCAAGGTGCTCGATTTCGGCATGGCTCACGCGGTGGACCACGGTCACGACGACAATTCGACCAGCATTTTAGGCACGGCCCAGTACATGGCGCCTGAGCAAATCTTGGTGGAGCCCGTGGACGCGCGCACCGATGTGTATGGCTTGGGGGTAGTGCTCTTTCGCGCAGTCACGGGGCATTTGCCGTTTGATGATGTGAAGAACAAGCATCAGCTGTTGCGGCACCAATTGTTCTCTCCGGTGCCTCCTGCAAGCTGGTTGCATGAGGAAATTTCTCCGGCCTTGGAAGCATTGATCCACCGCGCTACACGCAAGTCGCCTGCGGCTCGCTTTGCGGATATGGCTCAGCTGGTGGACGCGTTCGATCGAGCGCTCGCCGCGGCGGACGAGTGTGGCAGCGATGACGTGGCGAGCTCGTGGGGCAGCGGCGCCGGCGATGACGGCCAAGCGGCGGATGATCAAGCGTTGATCGATCCAGACGTGTACGTCCCCATGAGCGCCAAGGGTCAAAAAGCGGCCCAGGTTCTGGCCATTGAGTTTGGGATCTATTCGCGGCCTCAACGCTCTTGGCCACCGCATGAGCGCAATCCGCAGCAAGGCTGAGGGTGCCCGCGGCATGCGCGCTCCATCCACGTCGCTCAGTGAGTGAGGGCCGCGCCAGCGCATCTCCGCTCGACTCCTCGCTCTACATCCGCAGGGCAGAAACGCGGGGCCGGTACGGCCGGGCGGTAAGTCGCTCTTGCTAGAGGAGCGGTGATCGAGAAGGATGTCCACATGGAAGGTCGGGATGGGGTGCCGAAACCCGTGTCTGCAGACGACAGCGACGAGACGCGGGACCCGAGCTACCGCGTAGCTCCACCGCCGCCCGATCTGTTTCAAAGTGCGCTCCCTCCCAATTCGGAGGCGCCGCCACCGAGCGCCTCGTACCGACCACCTGATGTTGAGCCAGAAAATCGGCCTTCTGTCAGCTTAGGGCCGCTGTCCCTGCTCGGCTTTGGGCCCAAGCTCGTCAGCAAGGCCCAGTCAGTCGGCGCCGTGCAACAGATGAGTCCTCTGTTAGCTAGCGCCGCGCTCGTCGTCATCGTGGCCGGCCTCAAGGTGGCGCGGCCCGTGCTCGTGCCCTTCACGGTGAGCGTCTTCTTTGCCACGTTGGCGGCGCCAGCGGTGCTCTACCTCACCCGCCGTAGGTTTCCGGCAGAGCTGGCGGTGGCGCTCGTGGTGCTGGCTGGCATCTTGTTGTTTGGGGCGCTGTTTGGCGTAGTCGGAGGCACCATCAATGCGTTCGTGCAGGCGGCCCCCGACTACCAACAACGTTTGGTGGCGCTGCTCATCGCGCTGTCGAGCCGCCTGACATTTCTTGGGGTGGATCCTTCACCTGAGGGGCTCTATTCGCTCATCCATCCAGGGCTCATGGTGAGTTTCGTGGGCGACACACTATCCAGCTTGGCGGACATCCTGTCCGATACGTTGTTGGTGCTGCTCATGACCATTTTCGTGCTGTTCGAGGCGCTGGTCTTGCCTGACAAGATCCGCGCGGCCCTCAACGACCCGCACGCGGACTTGAGTGCGGGTTTGCGTGTGGTGTCGCGCATCAAAGCCTATGTGGTGGTCAAGACCATGGTCAGCCTGGTCACAGGCGTTCTCATCTTTGCGCTGCTTTGGCTGTTTGGAATTGATTTCGCCCTGCTTTGGGGGCTGCTCGCGTTCTTGCTTAACTTCATCCCCAACATTGGGGCCATCGTTGCGGCCATCCCCGCCACGCTCTTGGCGCTGCTTCAGCAGGGCATCAGCGGGGCCATCATCACCGCGGTTGTCTATGTGGGGGTCCATATGGTCGTGGGCAACATTTGGGAGCCGCGTTGGATGGGCAAGAGCATGAACTTGAGTCCTTTGGTGGTCATGGCCTGTTTGGTGTTTTGGGGATGGCTCTGGGGGGGCGTGGGCATGCTGCTCAGCGTTCCGCTCACCATGGCCATCCGCATCATGTTGGATGGCAACGAAATGGGCCGTCCCTTTGCCATACTCATGTCGGACTCAGGAGCAGCCTCCGGACCCACCAAGAAATGAAAGCAGCGTGCTTTTGTGTGCGGACCGCGGCCAGGGGGAGCGTCCAGCCGGTCAACGTGTCTCCGAGCACTCCCCGCTGGATACATTCTCGAAACACAGGCGACCTAGTCCCGACTGAGTTCCCGCCGTTGGCGCTCGGTTGTCATTGCCAGCCAGCTGGTCTACGCGCCTAGCGGGCCACACGGCCCATGAAATTGGGCGGCCCTTTTTCGGAAAAAAGGTTGAGGACTCGACAACATGAAGCGCAATAAAATTGGTCTCATTGGTGCAGGCAACATTGGTGGCGAACTCGCGAACCTCGCGATGACCAAACAACTGGGTGATGTCGTGCTGTTCGACATCCCGGCCAAGGAGGACTTTGCCAAAGGCAAGGCGCTCGATCTGGAACAAGCCAGCACGCAAAGCGGCGCTGACGCGCGCGTCATTGGCACTTCAAAATGGGAGGACCTGGCGGGCGCTGACGTGCTCATCGTCACCGCTGGCGTACCTCGCAAGCCCGGTCAGAGTCGGGATGACTTGGTCGGCATCAACCTGCCCATCATTCGCAACGTGGCTGAGAACGCGAAGAAGTTCTGCCCGGGGGCGTTTTCCATCATCATCTCCAATCCGCTCGATGCCATGGTGTACGAGTACCAGCGCGTGACGGGCTTTGATTCCCGGCTCGTGGCTGGCATGGCCGGCGTGCTCGATAGCGCACGGTTTACCCTGTTCTTGGCGCGGGCCGCCAATTGCAGCGTCAAGGACGTGCGTGCGATGGTGCTGGGTGGACACGGGGACGACATGGTCCCGGTATTGTCCAACTGTACCGTCAACGGCGTGCCCATTTCCCAGTTCATCGACCAGGGGACTCTGGATGCAATCGTCGCGCGCACGCGCACCGGCGGTGGTGAGATCGTCAAGTTGATGGGGACCAGCGCCTACTACGCGCCTGCAGCTTCTGCCATCAGCATGGCCCAAGCCTACCTCAACGATGAGAAACGCCTGCTCCCCGCGGCCGCGCTGCTCAAGGGTGAGTACGGCTACAGCGACTTCTTCATGGGCGTGCCCACCGTCATCGGTGGCGCCGGCATCGAGAAGATCATCGAAGTGGAATTGAACGCCGCCGAAAAAGACATGCTCAAGAAGAGCGTGGACAGTGTAAAGAGCGTGGTTGACGTAGTGAAGAAGTCCAGCTGACTTGAGAGAACCCAGCTGATTTTAGAGAGTTAGGGAATATCGAATGAATATCCACGAGTACCAGGGCAAACAGATTTTTGCTCGTTACGGCATCCCCATTTCCAAAGGGATCGTAGCGTTTTCAGTCGACGAGGCTGGGACAGCTGCAAAGAAGCTGATTGAAGAAACCGGGAGTGAAGTGTGCGTAGTCAAAGCGCAGATTCACGCCGGTGGTCGCGGCAAAGGCGGCGGAGTCAAGGTGGTCAAGGGTGCGGCTGCGGCTCGGGAAACGGCCGGAAAAATTCTCGGCATGCAGCTCATCACGCATCAGACTGGCCCAGCCGGTCAAAAGGTGCGGCGCCTCTACATCGAACAAGGCCAGAGCATTCAGCGTGAGTTGTATGTGGGCATGGTGGTGGACCGTGAGGCACGGCGCGTTGCTGTCATGGCCTCCACTGAAGGCGGAGTTGAGATCGAAGAGGTGGCCGAAAAGTCGCCGGAGAAGATCATCACCGAGCACATTGATCCGCTGCTCGGGCTCACGCCCTTTCAGGCGCGTAAGATTGCATACGCCTTGCGCGTAGGCGAGGGCAGCCCAGATCCCAAGAAGACGATCGCTCAGTTCGTCAAGGTGCTCATCGCCCTGGGTGAATGCTTCGTCAAAGAGGACTGCTCGCTGTGCGAAGTGAACCCCATGGTGATCACCACCACGGGTGACGTGGTCGCTCTCGACGCCAAGATCAATTTTGACGCCAACGCTGAGGCTCGCCATCCAGAATGGAAGAACCTGCGCGATACCGACGAAGAAGATCCGGTTGAGCTCGAAGCCAAAGAGGTGGGGCTCTCTTACGTGTCTTTGGACGGAAACATCGGTTGCTTGGTCAATGGCGCCGGCTTGGCCATGAGCACGATGGACATCATCAAGCACTATGGTGGCCAGCCCGCCAACTTCCTCGATGTCGGTGGTGGCGCAACCAAAGAGATGGTGACCAAGGCCTTCAAGATGATCCTGTCGTCATCCAAGGTCAAAGGCATCTTCGTCAACATCTTTGGCGGCATCATGAAATGTGACGTGGTCGCTGAGGGCATCGTCGCTGCTACCAAAGAACTCGGCCTGACTGTGCCGCTCGTAGTTCGGTTGGAAGGCACCAACGTGGACGCAGGCAAAGAGATCTTGCGGAACTCAGGCCTCAAGATTGAGCCGGCGGACAGCATGGGCGACGGCGCACAAAAGATCGTGGCGGCTGTCAAATAACCTCGCAGGAACTACGGAAGAAAGAAGAGAATCGATAAACATGTCTGTACTCGTAGGACCTCAAACCAGAGTAGTTTTTCAAGGCATCACCGGCTCGGCGGGCTCGTTCCACGCCAGTCAATGCATCAAATACGGCACTCAAGTAGTGGCTGGCTGCACGCCCAACCGCGGGGGTGAAACCTTCAAAGCAGAAGGCCCCAAGGGTGAGGTCAGCGTTCCCGTCTTTGACACCGTCTCTGAAGCGGTGAAGCAGGCCGGGGCCAACACCAGCTGCATCTTTGTACCTCCGCTGGGTGCCGCCGACGCTATCTTGGAAGCCATCGACGCCGGTTGTGACCTGGTTGTGTGCATCACGGAAGGAATTCCCGTGATGGACATGATTCGGGTGCGTCGCGCGCTCGAGACCGCCAAGGCAAAACTGATCGGCCCCAACTGCCCCGGCATCATCACACCCGGGTCGTGCAAGATTGGCATCATGCCCGGTCACATTCACAAGCCCGGCAACATCGGCGTAGTCTCTAAGAGCGGAACGCTCACCTACGAAGCCGTGGGCCAGCTCACAGCCTTGGGTCTGGGTCAATCGACCTGCATCGGCATCGGTGGTGATCCGGTCGCGGGCTTGGACTTCGTGGATTGTCTGAAGCTGTTCAACGACGACCCCGGCACTGATGCGGTGATCATGATGGGCGAAATCGGTGGCAACGCCGAACAAAACGCCGCAGCCTGGATCAAAGCCAACATGAAGAAGCCGGTGGCGGGCTTCATCGCTGGGGTCACTGCACCTGCCGGCAAGCGCATGGGTCACGCCGGCGCGATCATCAGCGGTGGTAAGGGCACGGCGGATGAAAAGATCGCTGCTCTGACTGCAGCCGGGGTCAAGGTTGCTCCAACTCCATCGGAGATGGGCGTGACTCTCAAGAGCCTGCTTTGAAGCAGGACTGAAGCTGGTTCCAAGGTAGTTCCAACGGTGTGTTTGTGTTCGTCTCACTGGAGAGTCGACCACTAACGTCAAACAAATGGGCTCGGCAGCGCGTGGCGCGCGCCGGCCCCGTTGTTTTTTGGGCGGATTGACGGCGAAATGGCGCGCTCTGGTCATGCCCGTGGCGCTCCTTTAGAAGTCTGCTGGGACGAAGCGGAGGCCGGGCCACGGACTCTGCCCAACCTGAATCGAGTCGAAAACGACCGTGAGCCTGCAGAGAGGGAAGCGATGAAACTAATTAGTAAACTAAGCTTGGTTGCTGGAATTGTAGTTGTGGTCAGTATTGCCTGCAACAAACCCAAGGCGGTGGAACCTGCACGCCAGGGTGATCGAGACGACACCTGTCTTGCGAAGAACGATTGTAAGTCTGGCTTGTCGTGCCTCAGTGGGACTTGTCAGCCGGTTGCCTATGATTTCAAACCATCAGGCAAGGAATGCATCCGTTACGAGTGTGAGGAGACCGAGGACTGTTGCGGGGACAAGCCGACGGAATTGCCTGGAAAGTGTGTAGGCAAGGAGTCCATTTGTAGTCAGCCGAACGTCGCTGATTGTCCCGGAGCCATCACATGCTCCGATGATTCGGAATGCGGTGAGGGACAATGCAACAAGGTGACCTCGCAGACCTGCTCGGTGACACTCGGCGCATGCACGGGTGATGAAAATTGCTTTGCAGAGACCTGTGACATTCCAGATGCATCCGGAGGGTACGGCGGCTACTACGGCAGTTGCACGGTCTCGGGCGGAACCTGCTACGCTGACGAGGAGTGCCCGTACTTTGGTGATGAATGCGGAGAGCCGGTCGAAGCGACGTATGGCAGCTGCGACTGTGCTAACCCAGAATTCGATCCCAGCGCGGACATCTGTTCTGACGAAGATTGCGTAGGCGTGTGCGGATTGGTCTGCACGGACAACCTGTGTTTGGTGGACGACGCCTGTGAAGAAGATGAGGAATGTCCCGCCGGTACGCCCTTCTGCGATGACGGCGCGTGCGTCGAGTGTACTGACGACGACGAGTGTGACGAAGAGAACGAGGAGGAGTGTCGGGCTGGGTCGTGCGTGCGCCCGTGCGAGTACGATCAAGAATGCCCAGAGCTGAGCGTGTGCGACTCGGGCTCGTGTGTGTACGCGGGGTGCAAGACCAACGAGGATTGCTTGTTCGTGTACGTGCGGTCAGACGAGGATGCGCGCCAAGCTGAATGCGTGATCGAAGAGGGCATGGGGTACTGTCGTTTCCCTTGCGAAAATGACGCGCATTGTGGACAAACCGAGGTTTGCGAAAAGGGACTGTGCAAGGACATTGGCTGCCAGACTGACGGCCAGTGCGACAGCCTATTGGGGCTGCAGGGGCAGCAGATCAGTGACGAGCGTCCGTACGTGACCCAGGGACGCTGTGTGGCGCCTGAGCCAACGGAAACGGAAACGCAAACGGACTGAGTTTGCGTATACATGACGCGAAAAAGGCACCCATCGGGTGCCTTTTTTTATCAGTACCGCAGCGCACCGACGCACGCCGCGGGCATCCCCTCATCGCACCCGAGCGTGCTGTACGCATCGGCGCAATCGAAGG
>Ga0315910_10000816_pt1 | contig 29757 bp, 21 predicted proteins | sample EdamamesoilMG_FD_204470 | JGI IMG/M metagenome (GOLD analysis project Ga0315910, IMG submission 204470) | Garden soil microbial communities collected in Santa Monica, California, United States - Edamame soil | ecosystem: Environmental > Terrestrial > Soil > Garden | place: USA: California... | reverse complement strand
AGACGTATCCGGACATTCTTTACGTGCCGCAGGACGCGGAGTTTGATCTGCATCAGCAGCGCGTGTCGTGGGTGCGCGGCGGCGCGCGGCAGACCGTCAAGCTGATGCCGCACCGGACCTACGTGCGGCCCTCGGGTTACAAGATTCACATGGAGAAGCCTGGCGTGAACCGCCTGTGGCGGCTGGTGGGTGTGCCCGCGGAAGGTTCGCTCTGCCACAAGCCCTGCACCGTTTCCGGCGGCGGCAAATCGGAAATCTCCAAGCCCATCACCGACGCCATTCTCACCGGGCCGGTGTTTGTCTCGAATTTCAAGAAGGACTTCGATCAGGTGGCGGAGTTGATCGCACGCGATTACAGCGGACGCTTCCAGGGCCAGACCAAGGTGGACCGGCGCACGATTCTGAGCGAGGAACGTTCGCTGGGCTCGGTCATTAAACTGCTGACTCCGGATGAGCACGACTACACCGCCGAGTATAACTCGTGGCTCGAAACCATTCCGCAATACATCAAAGAACTGGCCTTCGTGGTGAAGCGGTATTATCAGCCAGAGTGGGGTGCGAACTGGCGCGAACATTTCAGCGTGGACATTGTCAATGGCAAACCCGGCAATGAACTGAAATGCGACAACCGCAAGCTCGTCACCACGCATCTGCGCGTGGGCTTCGAGCCGGATGGATTGTGGCGCACCTTCGGACTGCGAAAGGACTTTCATCCCGCGGTGAAAATCCAGGCCGAGGATGACATCACTGCGTCCGTAGTGGTGCCGCCCGGCGTGGTGAAGGATGTGCCCGACCCGGACCCGGTGGCTTCGTTGAAGTTCGTCGAGAATTGCGAGCGCCGTCTGTTCCAGCGTCCGGATGACGCCATCCATCGCGGTTACGACAAACAGACGGAGACGGACTTTGCGCGCCACGACAATTTCTTCTCCAATTACGAGCCGCTCACTCCTGCCGCCGCGCGCGAGTTGACGGAAGAGGCGATTGGCTTTGACTGCTTCACACCGCCGATTCAGTCACTGGTCCGTGAGGTAAGCGAATCAGGCCAGAGCGCATTCTTCGTCTCCCCGGCGCATCCGCGCATCGTCGAGGGCAAGCCCAGCAAGAACCCGCGCTACCTCCAACTTCGGCCTGACTTGGTGCATCCGCGTGAATCCTACCTCGCCCGCATGGCGTTGCATCTGCGACGGCGTGTCCGGCTGAGCGAAGCGGTCCACACCCCGGTCGCGGCCGTACTGCCGGGCCGGCGTAACAACCCGCCCGAGGGCAACATCCGCCCGCTCGCGGTTTTCAACCCGATCCATTACTTCGAGCTGCCGGAGTTGTTCATGGAGTTCATCTGCAGCATGACCGGAAAATCACCATCCACGACGGGCGCGGGTTCAGAAGGCGCGCTGACGAAAGGCCCCTTCAACGCACTGCCCCCGATCATTGATCTGAACAGCGCGCTGGTCTCTTGGATTCTCACGGGGCATCACGGCTTTGTGACGGCGGCTGGTTACGTCGGGCCCAGGGCGCGCGTGGATCACGACATCAGCCTGCTGGTGCCAGAGCTGTGGTGTCGCATGGAGCCGCATGAACGCGAACCGCAGTTTCTCCTCGCCGGCCGTTACCTCGACCCGTGTCAGGACCTCAGCTACGCGGGCCGAAAAGTCCTCGCCAGCCGGCTCGGTTACCGCATCAACGCCCATTTCGTCCACACCTTCTTTGGCCGGGTCTTCAATCATCCGCACGAGGTGCTCACGGACGAAATGTTACGCCCGGAATTGCAGGACCTCGCCATTTTCGTGGATGGCGTGGAAAACATCGTGGCCACGCAGAAGCGGGTGGCAAAAATGTTTTTCGACGACGGGAGCATCCAACAGGCGTGCCCGCCGCTGCGCGCCCTGCTCCACATCATGTTGAACGACGAATGGGAGGGCAAAGGCCTCGAGCATCCCGAAGTGCGGAAACTCTTCACGCGCGAACATCTGCTGGCGAGCGACTGGTATGCGGCGCGCCTGAAGGCCAAGCAGGAAGTGGATCGCAAGTTGTGGCGTCAGCACACCGAGTATCTCGACAGATTTCTAAAGCGCCCGAGCCACGCCAGCGAAGCGGAACGCCTCGGCATTGCCGCACGGCTGGTGCAGGCGCGGGTGACGTTGGAGGAGGTAGAATCACCGGATTATCCCGGGAAGCTCACCGGCACGCTTGGCGCAGAACCTCTGGAGGTTTACCGGTAACGGCGGCGTTCCGGGTTCTCGGTTTGGTTTGGTCAGAAACGTTGGTCGTCGCGTCCTCAGCGGCCCAGTGCAACCTTGAGTTGCTCCACCTGGTTTTCCAGTTCGCGCATCCGGCGGATCAGTTCCGGCAGTTGCTGGACCGCGATCATCTGCCGTTTGGCTTGCCGGTCTGGAGCGGCCGGGATGCCGAGGACGGTGCCCCTGTCCGGAATGTCGCGCATGACACCGGATTTCGCGCCGACTGTGGCCTGGTTGCCCAGCTTGAGGTGGCCGGCGATGCCCGACTGCGAGGCAATGACACAATAGTCTCCCAGCCGCGTACTGCCCGCAAAACCCACCTGACCCATGACCAGACAATGCCGGCCAAGCACCACGTTGTGCGCTACATGTACGAGGTTGTCGATTTTTGTGCCCTGGCCAATCACCGTGGAACCAAGCGCCGCGCGATCAATGGCGCTATTCGCGCCAATCTCGACGTCGTCATGGATGATCACATTGCCCACCTGCAGCATCTTGCGATGCCGGCCTTCATCGAGCACGTAACCATATCCGTCCGACCCAATAACTGTGCCGGCGTGGATGGTGACCCGCTGGCCGATTTGCGTCCGCGCATAGATGACGACGTTCGGAAACAGGCACGCATCGTCGCCAATCATCGAGTCGCGTCCGATGTGATTGCCGCCCATGAGCACGGAACGGGCGCCAAGCCGCACACGCTCGCCCACCACACAGCCCGGACCGATGTGCGCGGTTGCATCGATCTGCGCCGAAGGCGCAATGCTGGCGCTCGGGTCAATGGCAGGCGCGTAATGGTCCGGAGGGAAAAACACCGGCAACAGCCTGGCTACAGCTACGCGCGGATTCGCAACGCGGATGAGCAGTTTCTTTGAGGAGGCAAACCCGGCGGGGACAAGAATGGCGGTAGCCTCGCTCTGCTCGGCGGCGGCGAAATGGTTATCCTTTTCGGCGAAGGTGAGATCACCCGGCCGGGCACCGTCTGCCGGCGCGAAACCGGTCAGCTCGACCGAACCATCGCCGAGGACTTCGCCGTGGATTTGCTCTGCGATTTGAGAGGCGGTGAATGACATGGAAGGATGGGATTGGGTTATAGGTGTGGGTGGCGGAAGTGGCAGGCGGAATCGGGTCTCCGCAGTTGCATCGTGGCTTCGCAACTGTCGGCACCAGCCGTCAGGCCGGTTTGGCGGGAGCGTGAATGTTCCGCAGGCCGATCATCTGCTGGGCATCAACGTCCCAGATTTTCAAACGCAAACAACGGATAATTTCCATGGGCTTTAGTGAAGTAGTCTTGGGCGTGCGTAACTCCGGTATCGCGTTTTTTACCTCCGGCAGGCGATAGAAGGGAATGCGCGCGTTGAGGTGGTGGATGTGGTGATAGCCGATATTGGCGGTAAACCAGGCCATGATGGGGCCGGTTTTCATGAAACTCGAAGACTCCAGCGCCGCTTTCTCGTAAGCCCAGCCCGCCCGATCACAAAACGACACGCCCGGAAAATTGTGCTGGGCGTAGAACAGATACGTGCCGATGGCGCAGGCGATGAAGTGTGGAAAGATCAGGGTCAACAACAAGGCTGTCCAGCCAAACAGCCAGGTGAGCGTCACGGCGACCACGAGATGTGTGAAGAGAGCAATCAGGCAATCGTAGTGCTCCCGGGGCTTGCTGGTGAAGGGATACAGACACATGCCATGGAGGAAGACGAACACATACCCGAGCAGGATGGTGAGTGGATGCCGCATGAACAGATAGCGAAAACGCACCGCCTTGGACGAGCGCAGAAACTCGGCGCGGGTCATGATGGGAAACGAGCCGATGTGCGCGCTGCGCAGCTTGGAATTGTGCTTGTGATGGTAGTTGTGCGAACTGCGCCAGATGCTGCTGGGGCTGAGGGAGAGAATGCCGAAGATGCGCATCAGTCCTTCTGCCAGCCGGGATTTCGGCAGGATGGCGTGATGTTGCTGATCGTGATAGATCACGAACAACCGGAGGATAAGCAACCCGGAGAGGACACTACAGGCCAGCTTGCCCACCGGATGAAAGTTCCAAAGCGTCCCTGCAAGTGAAGCCGCCAGGAATGCCGCTGTCGAAAGCACGTACCACCAACTCCGTGCGGTGGAATCCGCTGCGTACGGTTTGGTGGCCAGGATAAGGTCTTTGCCGGTTCTCATGGGCGTTTCTTGCAGACGAATACTCTGCTCTATTCATTCCTTTGTCGATAATGACTTCGCAAAATCTATCGGCCATGGGAATTAACGCTGGCGAGCTTTCACGGGCAGGAGAATCCGATCCTTCGCCCGAAACTGGCGATCAGTGGACTCTCCTTCGCTCAAAAACTTCCACTCGCCGGAAGCAGACAACTTTACCTAACATCCGCTGCTCAGATTATGACGAGCGCTCAAATTCGTTGGTCGTTTCCGAGTCTTTAGATCCCAATGAGACCCAAAGAGTGAATTATTCCCAGCCGTTCAGATCCGCTGACGTGGTTGACGCGCCTCCGTTCATGAAAGGTTGAGCCGGCGGCGCTCCGAACACTTCACTGCGGCAGCACATGGCTTGGGAACGAGCAAGTCATACCGTTGGAAACCGCCGGACCGACGGTGTATTTACCACCTTGAGGACATTGAAGCTCGCGACTCAAATAAGGCGTGATATCTGGCAGGGTAAGCTTGTCCTCCGGCTTCTTCTGATATTCCAACACCCACTGCCGAATGGCTCCGTCCATCTGGCGGAGGTTGTTGATACACGCGTTGCTTGCCGGAGTTGTTCGCGCGCGAATGAAGTTCGGTATCACGATGGCAGTGGCGACGAACGTAATTAGAACCACACCGGATACAATCAGCCATCGGCGACTCAGACTTTTATCTGTTTTACTCACGCGGAAGTATCAACACCGCGTTCCTCGAATCGGTTGCGTTATTCTATCTCCGCCGTCTTCCCGGCGCGAAGTGATAACCGCCGTGGACGCGACCGCCGCGCACCTTGCCGGGGAAGCCGCCGGCGGCCTGGCCGGGCTTGGCTTCCTCGAAGAGCGCGGTGTAGGTGTAGTCGAAATTCTCCAGCTTCACGCGCGGGATCTTCTGGCTGATGAAGCGTTCGATGGAGTAAACGTGCGGCGCGTCCTCCGCGATCATGATGGTGAAGGCGTCGCCCGAGGCTTCCGCGCGGCCCGTGCGGCCGATGCGGTGGATGTAATCCTCCGGATGCTGCGGCACATCGTAGTTGATGACGTGGCTCACGTCGGCAATGTCCAGTCCGCGTGCGGCGATGTCCGTGGCCACGAGCACTTCAAATTTGCCGTTGCGAAAACCGGCCAGTGCCTGCTCGCGTTCCTTCTGCGTGCGGTTGGAGTGCAGCACACACACGGCGTGGTTGTGCTTCTTCAACATGCCGGCGACGCGATCGGCGCCATGTTTGGTGCGACAAAAAATGATGACCGAGTCGTAATTGACGCGTTCGAGCAGTTCGAGGAGCAGGTCGGTCTTTTGCGAATCGGACACGGGATAGATGACGTGCTTCACCGTTTCAGCCGGTGTGCGGCGCGCGCCGATCTCGATGGTTTCGGGATTGTGCATCGCCCATTGGATGAGCGTTTCGATCTGTGGCGGAATGGTGGCGGAGAACAGCGCGCTGTGCCGTTTGCGCGGGCATTTTTCCACGATGCGTCGCACATCGGGCAGGAAGCCCATGTCGAGCATCCGGTCGGCTTCGTCGAGCACGAGGAATTCCACCTTGTCGAGTCGCAGCGTGCCTTGTTCCAGATGATCCAGCAGCCGGCCCGGCGTGGCGACGACGATGTCTGCTCCGGCGCGCAATTCGTCGTTCTGTTTGCCGTAACCGACGCCGCCATAGACGACGGTAATTTTCAAATCCGGGAGAAAGCGGGAGTAATCGCGGAAGGCGGTTTCGACCTGCGCGGCGAGTTCGCGCGTGGGTTCAAGGATCAATGCGCGTGGGCCGGCGGGCGCGTGTTGGCCGAGCTTGGATAGCATGGGGAGGGCAAAAGCGGCGGTCTTGCCGGTGCCGGTCTGGGCGCTGCCGATGACGTCGCGGCCCGCAAGCACCAGTGGAATGGCGCGCAATTGAATGGGCGTGGGGTCCACGTAGCCCATGGCGCGTACGCCTTGGAGAACCTTGTCTGACAGACCGAGAGCGGTAAATGACATGTGGCGCAGGATAGCAGGGACTCGCGGAAAGCGAAGCAAAACAAATTGGCGGTAGAGGTCGTCGCGCTGCCACAATCGCCGGCCCGTGCAGGGCCGGAATGCTTCAAATGCGTCGTGAACTCCAGGTGATTCGTTGCGCCGCTACTCCGCGGCGCTGGTCATCGCAGCGCGATGACCACCACCGCTCTGGCGTGTTTATGCTTTGAGTTGCTCGGGGGATTCGGCTGCGGGTTCAGCAGCGGGAACTTCGGTCATCGGTTCGGGGACTGAAGGTTCACTTGCTGCTTCCGCAGCGGGTGTCTCCGTCGCAGTTTCTGTTGCGGAAACTTCCGTTTCGATGACGGCGGGCGTTTCCACCGCGTTTGCCGGAGCAGGGGAGGCTTCCGCCGTTGGGGCGGCTTCTGCCGGCGCTGTCGCCGGTTTCTTCTCCTGCTTCACCGGCTTGGGCAAGGGTCGCTTGGCGGTTTCGATGGTGCCATTGGCGAATTCAATCACGTGGCCCTGATGCACCAGCCAGTGTAGGTCCGCGATGATCGCCGTCTGTTCCGCCGTCGGCTCAGGAGCGGCGGGTGGCGCGGCTGGCGTAACGGGTGCGCCTTCGGTGCCGGCGGCGGGAACATCCGCGACGGGCACGACCGGAATCGGTGCGGGCGCGGGCGACGGCGCAAGCGCATCAATCAGTTTGCGTCGATTGCATTTCGCCGTTGCGTTGATGAAATCCACGATCTTCTTCACCGTGTCGGAAACCAGCGTGGTTTCCAGATCGAGGAAATGCGGCCGCGCGACGGCGACGTGCGTGACGGTCTTGTTGACCTTGAAGAATTGCAGCCCATGCTTCGCGAACGCCTGGCTCAACGACGTGGCGATCTGCATCGGAAAACGGCGTTGCTGCGCGAGGATGTCCTGCACGAGCCGGCTGAGTCCGCCACGCAAGCCCCGCGCTGCCACGCCGGTGACGACGTGCGATTCGACGGACTTGATGATCGTGTCCTTGTGCGTGGCGCGGAAGTGCTGTTCCACGTCCGCGCGGCTCTGGAGCTTGAGCGGTTCGGGGACGTTCAGGCAGGTGTATTCGATCTTCCAGCTTTGTTCCTCGACCCATTGCTTCACGACGGCTTCATCGCGAACGATCTTCACGCGCGCCTTGAACATGTCAAACGGCATGCGCGCGAAGCGTTCCGTGTGCAGCTTGCGCAACTGATTCTGGTAATCGTGATAATTCGGCGGGCCGAGAATGACGCCGCTCATGCCGCATTGCCCGACAAACGTGTAAACTCCTTTCGGCGGTTCGGTGGCCGTCTTCTCCGCCTGATAGAACGTGGCGAAATGTTTGCCCAGCACGTGCGCAACGGCTTCGTCCTCACTCAACCAAAGCGTGTCGTCCAGCGCGCACAGGAACAGCGGCAGTACCGCCTTGCCCTCGGCGTTCTTCATCACGGAGAAACGCAGCGAGTAACGCTCCGGCTTCTGGATGATGAGATGCGCGATGTCGAACAGCGGAAACGCGCGGCCCGTCATCTTGATCTGGCGCGCGAGGGACTCGACGCCTTTTTCGTCCGGCAAAACCGAGACGGCGATCTCGGGCAACGGCGGTGGCGTCTCGCGGCGTTCGCCTCCGCGGAAATCACGGCGATCATCGCGGCGCGGCCCGCCCCGGTCATCACGACGCGGACCACCAAAGCCGCCTTCGCGACGTTGGCCGCCGGGAGCCCCGGGACCACCCGGACCCCGGCTCTGACCCTGGCCCTGGCCTTCGCGGCGCGGGCCACCGAAGCCGCCACCACCACCGCCATCACGACGGGGCGGACGCGGCCCGCTGCGATCATCGCGGCGTTCGCGGGGCGCGCCTTCGTTGCCGGTGAACTTGGCGTAGCGATTGGCGGTTGATGTGTCTTGGGCCCAGGCGGGAAGGAAAAGCTTCTCCAGGTCAAGGTCCGTTTCCGGATTGATATTCATAGTGTGACAACAGCCCCTTGTTGGGACTCGATTAAATTACCCGCGTAGCATGGAACGGGGCAGGGGGGATTGCAATGAAAGAAAATCTCTTCAACGGAAATGAAATTGACCCGCCGAGGCTGCGGTGTAGTGTTCGGCAGATCGTTCGATGAATCCCTCCTGCAATCTGGAATCTGGGTTGCGTTCGAGACGCAGCCTGCTGTTAATCGTTTTGATCGTCTTCTTTGGGTTGGGGCTCTTCATTTCTGTTCTGCATTGGCGCGATGACCGTCAACTTTACAATGGCAGACCAATCGAATACTGGGAGAAGCAAGTGTTGGATTTGCTGCCACGTGGCGGGCGCGAAGCGGAGGTCGATGCCATCATCAAAAATCTGGGGCCGGAAGCCACTTCGTTTTGGCTGGTTCGAATGCAGACCAAGGATTCGGCATTAGACCGCAGCTACATCCGCGTTTGGTCAGCGTTGCCAACCAAGTTCAGAGCGGCGCTGCCTGAACCGATTCCCCAGCGAGAGCGACGCAACGTGGCGCATTACGTCCTTTCTAGGATGAACTTCACAAACGGAATTCCGGAGTTGATCGCGTTGACTTACTCAAAAGATTCTGAGCTTCAGCGATACGCTGTTCATCTTCTCTGGTTTCGTGCGTGCCAGTTTTATTATCCCAGCGAAGAGTGTATTGCAGGATTCTGTCACGCGCTGCGCACAGGCGACATGAACACCCGACAATGGGCGGTGCTCGGGTTGGGCATCTTGCCCTTACATGAGGAAGCCTTGCCAGCCTTGGAAGCAGCGTTGAATGATCCAGACCAAACTGTCCGCATGAAGGCCGCAGAGATCATTCGCCAAATCCAGACGAGACGTTCAGGGATGCTAAAACACAATTAGGACTCACTCATCGTCATCCTCTATCTGCTTCACCGCCCAGGTCGGATACGGCACGTCCGGCCCTTTCATCGCTGCCCAGAGGATACGGTTGAAAACGTCTTCCGAGCATTGGTCCGGTTTGGCGTGAGGCGGGCCGGCCGAGATTGACTTTGACCGAGACGCGAAATCGCGGCATCGTCTGGGCATGGCCGTTAAAAACACATTGCCTGAGATTTTCTCGCAGCATCCCCAGGTGATGAGCGGCGCGCTGGTCTTCAAAGGCACGCGCGTGCCGGTGCAAACGTTTTTCGACCACCTCGACCACGGCGGCACGCTGGAAGAATTCCTCGACTGGTACGATGGCGTAACGCGTGAACAATTGGAAGCCGCCGAGGCAATCCGCACCGCGAACGCCGCTTGAAAGTCCTCTTCGATCAAGGCGTACCCAAACCTTTGCAGTCGCATCTGGCCGGTCACGAGGTCAGCCGCGCGTTCCAGCTCGGTTGGGCCGGGAAGAAAAACGGCGAACTGCTCGCGCTGGCGGAAGCTTCGGGCTTTGACATCCTCGTGACCACCGACCAGAACCTGCGACATCAGCAAAACCTGCGCGGACGAAGAATATCAGTTTTCATCCTCGGACGCGGGAACTGGCCGGAAATCAAACCGCACGCCGCACGGATCGCGCAGCAACTCAACGGCATCAAAGAGCCCGGTGTTTACTTTTTCCCAATTGAGCCAGACCAGAATTAGCCGGCGGCCACTCAATCCGCTCAATCATCGTCCTCATCCTCAACCGAGCTTACCGCCCAGGTCGGGTAGGGTTCGTTCGGTCCTTTCATCGCCGCCCAGAGGATGCGGTTGAAAACGTCTTCGGGACAGGCGTCAATCTTGTCCAGCGGCAGACGCGCGGAAATCTGGGCGTGCTTGCGCATCGTGGCGTCCGAGATTTTCTTCGGCTCGGGATTCAATTCATCCAGCGCCACATTGCTGGGCAGAGCCGTGAACGGGCGCAAGTCCGGCGGCGTGCCGGGTGGTAGGAAACAATCCGTCATCGGTGTGGCGGTGGCGTCGAACTGGTTCATCGGCGGCAAACCCAGCATCAGTTCCATGGTGCGTAACAGGCTGGTTTGATTGTATTGCGTGTTCACGACGGCGCCGCGTTTGGTATAGGGACTGATCACGTAGGCCGTCGTGCGATAGCCGCTCACGTGATCCCAGCCGGCTTGCGGGTCGTCTTCAATCGCGAAGATGCAGGTCTCCTTCCAGAACGGGCTTTGGCTCAGTGCTTCCACGATTTGGCCGAACGCGAGGTCGTTGTCCGCGACCTGCGCGGCGGGGGTTGGCACGCCGGGTTTGGTGCCGCTGGTGTGATCGTTGGGCAGGCAGATGACAATGAAGTTCGGCAGGGTGCCGGCTTTTTCGTACTCGCGCAGTTCCTTGATGAACTCGCGGGCGCGGAACACGTCGGGAATGTCCATGTCCCAACCGACCGTGTTCGTGCAGAGATACGGCCGGATGGATTCAATCGTCGGCCGGCTCCAAATGCGAATGTCGCCCGCGCCGCTCGTGAAATCCTTCCAATGATCGGTGAACTTCATGTCGCCTTTGCGATTGGGATCGGTCCAGCGTTTCTCCGTGGCGGCGAACTCTCCGTAGATGCGCAGGCTTTTGCCGTGCTTGAGGACGTTGTCCCAAATGAAACCGGCGGGTGAATAGGCCAGCGCGTCCACGTCGTCGTCTTCCATGCCGTCGGGATAACTGCGTGGGAATCCGGCGAAGGATTTCTCCATGTAATCCGTGGTGATGCCGGTGTCGGCCCACTGATGGCCGTCGGCGCTGAGAATGCCGGAGCAATAGGTGTTGTCCAAGAGTACGAAGTCGCGCACGAGCTTGTGTTGGTTCGGGGTGAACTTCTCGCCGAAGATGCAGAGCGACGGATCGCCGTTGCCTTCCGGGATGTCGCCGAACACCTGATCGTAGGTGCGGTTCTCCTTGATGATATAGACGACGTGCTTGAACACGCTCGGTTCGCCGACGCGCTCGGGCACCGGGCGGGGCGGTTGGCCGGGCCGCGCGGGTAGCCGGGCTTCGCTCAACGCACCGTAGCGCATGTTGTGCAGCGCAATCGGGGTGAACTGCTTCAATTGACGCGACGACGGCACGGGCACGAGCGACAACGTGCCGAAGTATTGGTGTGAGTTGAACTCGACCTTGTCGCCGGGCTTCAGGCGTTTTGTGGAGCCGATGCCCTTGATGTTAGCGACGTAAAGCGACTTGCGCACTGAGTCGTGAACGATCGCTCCCGGAAACCAGCCCACGGGAATCAAACCGCGCGGCGTGGACTTGCCCGGTTTGAAGTCAAACACCGCCACGGCGTTTTGCGAACCATTGCAGACGAAGAGTTTCTTGCCGCTCTTGTCGAAGGCGAGCGCGTTGGGTTGGGCGCCGAACAAGTCCGCCGGATTCTGCCGCGTCCAAATTGTCTCCACGATTTCATCTTTGCGTGTGTCGATGACGCTGAGGGTGTCGCTGCCGGCGTTGGCGACGACGAGGTAACGACCGTTCGGCGTCAGCGCCATGGCGGAGGCGTGAAGGGCGGTAAGGATTTCGCGCGGAGCGCCGAGCTCCGATCCGGCGCGTTCCGTTGCGGTCTCGGATTCGAGCCGGGTCGGAGACCGGCGCTCCAATTCAATCACGCTCACCGAGCCTTCGCTGGCGATGTGGCGCACGGGATCCACGCGCACCAGCGTGCCTTTGCCCGCCGGCCCGGTGAGGCTGTTGGTTTCGGGCCGGCGACCGCCCCAGTTGCTCACATAGATTTTTTGTCCGGCAATCACAACGTCGTAAGGGGCGAAGCCGACATTCCAAGTGCGCAGGACATTTCCATTCGCCGCCTCCAGTTCGATCAGCCGGTTGGACAGGTTCAGCGCGACGTAGAGTTTCTTGCCATCCTTGGAAATCGCGAGGCCGGCGGGGATTTCGGCTTTGCGTTTGGGTGCGTCAGCCTCCGGCAGGGAAATGGAGAACAGGCCAGCGACCTTGCCGTCTGGTTGCACGCCGAAGACTTTCACACTGCCGCGCACGTTCGAGAGATAAATGCGCGAGCCGTCCGGCGAGAAAATCAGCCCGGTGAAACTGACCTGGCCTTCCTTGTCGGGCTCCAAGATGCGATCCGGCCCGGTGCCGGGTGTGGGGTCCTTGTCGGAGTCAGAGGGCAGCGGGACATTCTGCAAAATCCTGCCGGTGACCGGATCAATGACCACGAGGTCGTGAGTCTTGCCGGAAGTGACGAGCAGTTTTCCATTGGGGCTCAATGCCAGGGCCTGCGGTCGCATGCCGGGCAATTCAACCTGCAGACCGGCTGGGGTGAGGATTTGATTCGCGGGCGTGTACCAACGGTTCGTGCCGATCTGCCCAACGGCTTCACGGGTGGCGAACGAGTCCTTGGCTTGGCTGACTAGACAAATGCCGGATGCGATGATGACTGCAAGTGCATTCCGCAGTCCGGTGCGATCAAGCCGTGAAGAGTCATGGAAGTTCATGCGCGAAGAATGCCAATCGGCTTCGTGGACGCAACTCTGCTTTGCGGCACAGGTCTGTTATTTGATTGATTCACGTGGCCGGCACGTAGCGCTGGCAAAGGAGCGCGGCGACGAACAGAGCGATGAACGCGGTGGCGAGTTCGCGGGGCGCATGCGCGATGGCGAGCCAGTCCACGAAAATAATTCCGGCGAGCAGTGCGGAAACGGTGCGGCCCACGTTCGGCATCTGGGTCCAGTAGGTCGTGCGCAAAGCCCGCATTACCCACAGGGTCAGGATCAACGCCACCAGCGTGGCCGAGGCCCGATACGCACCGGCGTTCAACAACAACGCAAGCACCACCGGCACGGCGAGCAACGCCGCCGGCCAATAGGGCGGACGACCGCGCAAGCTTTCGCGTCGCGCCACAAAGCTGAGTCCCACGACATAGGCGCCGAGTGCCAGCCCGCTCCAGGCTGCGTAGCCGGTCACGCCGAATTCGCCCGTCGCCGCCGCGACGAGATAAACCAGAAACCGGCAACCGCCCATAATGATGGGCGAGTAGATGAAAGCCTTGTGAACCGCATCGTAGAGCAGGATGTTCAGGGCGAGCACCGCGCCGAGAATTCCCGGCGTGACTCCGGCGGCAAAGAGCAGCGCATTGCCGAACAGCAACATTCCAAAGCCGCCGCGCCAGACAAGTTGGAACGAGATGGCGCCAGACGGAATGGGCCGTTCTTTTCGGTGTTGCCGGTCGAACTCCGTATCGAAGGCGTCATTCAAAAACATTCCGCCCAGGTAGAGCAGGGTGACGCCGAGAAAGAGGAAGGGAATATTCGCCAGATTTCCGCCACCCCCCAGCAGCCAGCCGGCGAGGCAATTGGACCAGACGGTCGGCAGGTTGGAGACGCGGCCGAGGATCAACAAAGTGCGGAGCGTGGACATTGCCAAAGTATCCAGTAATCAGTGTTCAGTTTGCGTCCGGAGCCGTCGCCACCCGGCAGAGGATTCCGCAAGCGAACACTTCTACGCAAGCCTGCGCTCTTTCAGCGCGGCGAGGGTCCAGTTGTACTCCGCGGCGAGCTGGTCTACCACGTCGCGGTTCTTCAGGTCCGTGGGCAGAACTTCCCAAGTGTAGGTTTCCATTTCGAGATGCGGGCAACGCGCGGGGTCGGCGGCGAGCACATCGAGGGTCTGCAGCAAGTGATCGGCGGTGTTGCCGAACAGTTCCGTGGGCGGGCTGTGGAGCGGGATGTGAAAGTGGATCCGCCATTCCTCGGCGTCTGACGGCTCGTGTTCGCAGCCGAGGGCGTCGCCCAAGTCACGATAGATGATGCGCTGCCCATCGGCGCGGCGGATGACGGTTTGGTGCAGATAAACATCGTCGGCAAACGTGCGCAGCGTTGCTCTGACCTCCGCCGTCGGCGTGACGCGCAAGGCGTTGCTCAAATGAATTTTGCTGAGTTTGATTTTGTGCTGATGGAGCGCGGCGAGGGCGTTCGCGGCTTCCTCGAATTCGACTGCCAGATGGCAGGTGTCGTAGTTCACGCCGAGAAAATCTAGGCGTTCATCCCTTGGGTGCTCGGTATTCAAGCGGTCGAAGAACTGAATCGTCTCGCCGCTGGTTTCCAAAAGGCACAGTGGTTCGGGTTCGAGTCCGAGGTGCATTTTGCGGTCGGCTTGGGTGCTGATGCGTGCGACATGCTCGACGCAACGCCAGAGATTATCGCGAATGTGTTTTGCGGTGTCCGCATGATGGACGGATTCCTTGAACGCACCGGGCAGCGTGCTGACGCTGCCTTCGACGCCGGGTGGCAGAAGCTGCGCCAGCAGATCGAAGAGCCGGTTGGTGTAGTCCAGACGCTGCGGAGTGGTCCAGTCCGGTTGATACACCTGCTCCTTCACGCGCGTGCCGTGGAACTGGCCATACGGAAATCCATTGATCGTGAAAATGTAGCAATGTTTCGCGCCAAGCCAGCGTTGGAATTCGAGCAGGGTGGCGGGATCGCTCAACTCACGGGACGCGCGTGCGCTCAGGCGCAAACCGATACCGTACGGTGCGCGTGGGCAGACACGTTCGCGCACGGCGAGGGTATGAGTCTTGAGCGACTCGAAAGTCTCCGCCCACGTCTCACCACGATGGATGTTCGTGCAATAGCCGAGGTGGTGGCCGTGCGGGAGTTTCATGTGCAGCAGGAATATGAGTCTGATTTCTGGCGCGGGAAAGGGAGAAAGTGCCTAAATGTTCAGCGACGGAATCACCCAATCATCCGGTTAAAATCAGAACCGAACCATGGTTCGGCGTCCCGCGCGGAGAGCGGGCAGTTTTCCGTGACTTCAAAAACTCGACCGGCGCACGTCGATCGGGATGAAGCCGCGCCGAAAGATTCCGGCGCCGCGTCAAGTCTCTGCATTGACAAGCCGTGCGCGTCGTCGTTACGCTCCCAAGGTTTTTCACGCAGAAAGCTAGGATTTTGTTGTGGCTGAGAAAGACGATTATCTCATCGACTTGCTGGTGGACCTCGGATTCGTGACCTCGGAACAGGTCGCGCAATCCCAGCAGGAAGCTGGTTCCTCCGGCGTTGGCGTGGTGGATTTGATGCTCGCCAACAAGATCATCCGCGCGGCGGATGTCACCCAGGCCAAGGCGGCGCATTTCGGCGCGGAGGTGGTGAGCCTGGCCAACATGAAGATCGAGGATGAGGTCATCGCCGCCGTCCCCCGCCACATTGCGCGCAAGTATCGCGTCATCCCCGTTTACAAGCACGACAACACGCTCACGGTGGCCGTGGCCGATCCCTCCGACCTGGCGACGATTGATTCCCTGACCCACTTGTTGAACGCGGAAATCGTTTTGCAGGTGGCGTCGGATGAAGAGATTGAAGGAGCGTTGAGCAAGTATTACGGGGGCCAGCGCAGCGTCGCGGATGACGAACGGTTCAAGGACGTGATCCAGCAATTGACCGAGGAGCACGTCCAGGTTACAGCGGGCGGAGCGGACGACGGCGGCACGGTCGAAGCCGACGCGCCGCTGATCAAGCTGGTGAATTCGTTGATCATCGAAGCGTTCAAGATGCGCGCCTCGGACATCCATCTCGAACCGCTGGCAAAGAAATTCCGTTTGCGCTACCGCATTGACGGCATGTTGCATGAGATGAAATCGCCGCCGAAACGGCTGCAGGCGGCGATCATCAGCCGGTTGAAGATTCAGTCGAACATGTCCATCTCCGAGCATCGCATCCCGCAGGACGGACGTATTCAGACGAATGTAGGCGGCAAGCTCATTGACCTGCGCGTTTCCTGCCTGCCGACGAATCACGGTGAAAGCATCGTGATGCGTATTTTGGACAAGGAAGGTTTGCGGCTGGGGCTGGCGGAACTCGGCTTCTTATCCGACGACCAGCAGACGTTCGAGAAACTGATCGGCCTGCCGGACGGCATCCTCCTGGTGACCGGGCCGACCGGTTCGGGCAAGACGACGACGCTTTATTCCTGTCTCCATTTCATCAATCGCCCCGACCGCAAGATCATCACGGTGGAGGACCCGGTGGAATATATTCTGGCCGGCATCAACCAGGTGCAGGTCAGTGAACTCGTCGGATTGACGTTTGCCGCGGCGTTGCGCTCGATTTTGCGTCAGGCGCCCAACGTGATCATGATCGGGGAAATTCGCGACTTGGAAACTGCTTCGATCGCCATCAATGCCTCCCTTACCGGTCACCTGGTTTTCTCCACGCTACACACGAACGATGCGCCCAGTGCCGTGGCCCGCTTGATTGACATCGGGGTGAAGCCGTTCTTGGTGGCATCTTCGACGCGCTGTTTGATGGCGCAACGGCTGGTGCGGAAGATTTGCAAGAAGTGCGGCGGCCCGTACACGCCCACGGAAGCGGAACAGCGGCAACTCCGGTTGACTCCGGAAATGCTGGAGAAGGCGACCGTACGGAAAGGACGCGGCTGTCCAGATTGCTCGAACACCGGCTGCCGCGGACGCATGGGAATTTTCGAGATCTTTACGATCGAAGATGAGGGACGGAAGTTGATCTACGAAAAAGTGCCGTCGTCGATCCTCCGGGCGCGGGCGCGTGAAATGGGAATGCGCACGTTGCGGGAGGATGGCATCCGCAAGGTACTGACGGGCATGACGACCCCGGATGAAGTCATCCGCGCCACGGTGGGCGACGAAACTTAAGGCGGGCTGCCCTGTCAATGGATTGAATGGCGGCAGTGCCGCCGGGAGCATTTAAGCATGTCATATTCGATGTCCGATTTGTTGCAGATGGTCGTCTCGGAGGGCGGCTCGGATCTGCACGTACGTGTGGGTACCCCGCCGACGATCCGCGTTCACGGCATTTTGCATCGGGTGGAGGGGCCGTCCATCGGGCCGGAGGACACCGAGGAGTTGATGCGCAGCATCACGTCCGAGGACCATATCCAGCAGGTGCGCGAACGCGGCGGCGCGGACTTCGGCTTTGCCTTCGGCGACATGGCGCGATTCCGGGTGAGTGTCTTCAAGGAGAAGGGCAACTTCGGCATGGTACTGCGGCAGATTCCGAACAAGCTGCTTACCTACGAACAGATTGGTTTGCCGCCTTCGGTTCGCGAACTCCTTTACAAGCCGCGCGGACTGGTGCTTGTGACCGGTCCGACGGGTTCGGGCAAGACCACCACGCTGGCCTCGATGATCAACATCATCAACGAGGAACGGGACGAGGCGCACATCATTACAGTCGAGGACCCTATCGAGTATTACCACTACCACAAGAAAGCGCTCATCACGCAGCGCGAAGTTCATGTGGACGTGCCGAATTTCGCCGAGGCGCTGCGGCGCGCGTTGCGGCAGGACCCGGACGTGATTCTGGTCGGTGAAATGCGCGACCTTGAAACAATCGAAGCCGCCATCACCGCTGCCGAGACGGGTCACTTGGTCTTCGGCACACTGCACACGACCGGTGCGGCGAAAACGATTGACCGTATCACCAACGCGTTTCCCACGAACCAGCAGGAAATGGTGCGCATCCAGTTGTCCACCGTGATGCAGGCGGTGATTTCGCAACTCCTGATTCCACGCGTGGACAAGCCCGGACGCGTGGCGGTGTTCGAGATCATGGTAAACACGCCGTCCATCGCAGCGCTGATTCGCGATAACAAGACCTTTCGCATTCAGTCGGACATTCAGACCGGCGCGAAATGGGGCATGGTGACGCTCGACAGTTTTCTGCTCGATAAATACATGGCCGGCATGATTTCCCGCGAGGAAGTCATCACCAAATCCCAGGATCCGGTCACCATCCAGGCAAAATTGCAGGAACTCGAACTGGCCCAGGCCGTCGGCACCGACGCCGGGCCCGGCAAGTCATAACGCACGCACTATGGCCGACGATATTTCCAGTCCACTGTTGTCGCTGATCAGAGACCAGGGGATGGTTGACGATCTTCAGTACGAGGAAATTGTCGCCGAGATCAAACGCAGCGGCACGCCGGTCTTTCAGATCATCCAGGATTTCGGGATCCTGGATCTGGATGCCATCTTGCAGGTCATGGCGAATCACCTCAGCACGGAAGTGGTTTCGCTCCGTAACCACACCATTTCGCCGGAGTTGTTGAGCGCGATTCCCGCGAATACAGCCAAGCTTTACCAGTGCATTCCTTACGACGATGACGGCAGCACCATGCGCGTCGCCTTTGCGGATCCGCTCGATCCGGGCCGGATTGATGAAATCGGTTTCGTGGCCAAGAAGAGCGTGCAACCGGTGGTTGCCAGTCCCAAGGAAATCGAAGACGCCTTGGAGAAGTATTACGGGACGGAGAATGCGGATGTTTCGGATTTGCTGAAGCAGCTTGGCGCCGATGAAGACATCGCCCGGGAAGCCGAGGCCATCGGGGAAGGGGATGATGCGGCGGTGATCGGCCTGGCGAATGAAGCTCCCATCGTGAAGTTCGTCAATCTGGTGCTCATGCAGGCGGTGCAGGATCGGGCCAGCGACATTCACTTCGAGCCGTTCGAGGACGAGTTCCGCATCCGGTACCGCGTGGACGGTGCGTTGTACGAAATGGCGCCGCCGCCCAAACATCTTTCCCTGCCCGTGATCTCCCGTATCAAGGTCATGGCCAACTTGAACATCTCCGAAAAGCGCCTGCCGCAGGATGGACGTGTGAACATGAATCTGGGCAACCGGACGATTGACCTGCGCGTGTCCACGCTGCCCACGCAGTTTGGCGAATCAGTCGTGTTGCGCGTGCTCGACCGTGCGTCCGTAAATCTCGAACTGGAGACGTTGGGCTTTCCCAAATACGTCAACGAGTTCGTCACCGAGGCGATTCAACGACCGAACGGGATTCTGATCGTCACCGGCCCGACCGGTTGTGGGAAGACGACCACGCTTTACTCCGCTTTGCGGCGGGTGAACACGATTGACTCCAAGTTGCTGACCGCCGAAGACCCGGTCGAATACGACATTGAAGGCATCATGCAGGTGGCCATCAACGAAGGCCTAGGCATGACGTTTCAAAAGGCGCTACGCTCGTTCCTGCGTCAAGACCCGGACATCATCATGGTGGGTGAAATTCGCGACCTTGAAACAGCGCAGATTGCGATCCAGGCTTCGCTCACTGGACACTTGGTGTTAAGCACCCTGCACACGAACGACGCACCGGGTGCCGTAACGCGTCTCGTGGACATGGGCACGGAGCCGTTCCTGATTTCCTCCACCCTCATGGGCGTGCTGGCGCAACGCCTCGTCCGCAGCGTCTGCAAGAATTGTCGCACCCCTTTCGAGCCGACGGAGAATCAACTCTCGCTGCTCAATCTCTCGCCCCATGACTTGGGCGACAAGGTGTTCTACTATGGGCGCGGCTGCTCGACGTGCAACGACACCGGTTACAAGGGACGGAAGGGGATTTTTGAACTGCTCGTCGTCGGCGACGCCATTTCCGCAATGATCAACGAACGCGCCCCCACCGTCGTGCTTCGGCAAAAGGCGGTCGAACTGGGTATGGTGACGTTGCGCGAGGACGGGTTAAGGAGCATCTTCGAGGGCGCTACCACCATTGAAGAAGTCGTCAAATACACCTGATCAGAGGAGCCGTTATGCCGAAATTCAGCTACGTGGCCATGGACCAGAAAGGGAAGGAAACCAAGGGTACCCTCGAAGTCGCCAGCCAGAACGAAGCCATCAATCGCGTGAAGGAAATGGGCCTGTTCCCGACGAAGATTGTCGAAGTGGACAAGGTCAAGGCCAAGGCTTCGAAGTCCGCCCCCAAGGGTGCGGCCCGGCCCGGCAAGAAGGGCAAGGGCGGGGCGATGAACATCAACCTCAAGATCCCGGGCTTGGGCGGCGGTGTGAAGGCCAAGGTCTTGACGACCTTTACCCGGCAGTTGGCGACGCTGGTGGACGCAGGCCTGCCGTTGCTGCGCGGTCTGCGCGTGCTGGAAAAACAGGAGCGCAATGCCACCCTCAAGTCCATCGTGGGCGACCTCGCGCTTGGCATTGAAGGCGGCAGCACTTTCTCCGAGGCCTTGGCGCAACATCCCAAGGTCTTCAACCGGCTCTTCGTCAACATGGTCAAAGCCGGTGAATTGGGCGGTGTGCTGGAAGTCGTGCTCCAACGATTGTCCGAGTTCATGGAAAAGGCCCAGAAAATCAAGGGCAAGGTTATCGCGGCGATGTTTTATCCCGTGGCCGTGCTGGTGGTGGCCGTGGGTATCTTGATCCTGCTCATGGTGAAGGTGGTGCCCCAGTTCCGAACCGTATTCGAGGGCATGAGCATCAAGCTGCCTGGCTTCACGGTGTTGGTTCTGAGCCTCAGCGAGTTGATCAAGAACAACCTTCTCGGCACGCTCGGCATTCTCGTCGCCATCTGGTTTGTGCTGTTTCTCCTCGTCAAGACCAAGTTTGGTCGTCATGCGTTCGACAAGTTGAAATTGAAGATGCCGATCATCGGACCGGTCGTCAGCAAGGTCGCGATTTCCCGCTTTACCCGCACCTTGGGAACGCTCATCAGCAGTGGCGTGCCGATTTTGCAGGCGCTGACCATCGTTAAGGAGACGGCGGGCAACGTCATCATCAGCAACGCCGTCAGTTCGGTGCATGAGAGCGTCAAGGAAGGGGAAACCATCACCGCGCCGCTGGAATCCTCCGGCGTATTCCCTCCCATGGTCATCAGCATGGTGGACGTCGGCGAGCAAACCGGCGCCCTGCCGGAGATGCTGCTGAAGATTGCGGACAATTACGATGACGAGGTGGACAACGCCGTCGCGGCGATGACCTCGCTGCTCGAACCGGTCATGATCATCTTTCTGGCTGTAATCGTCGGCAGTATCGTCATTGCCATGTTCCTGCCCCTCATTGAGATGATGAACCAGATGGGTGGTGACGGCGGCAAGGACTCAGAATAAAGCTTGGGCTCCGGCCCCGGACCTGGCCACCGAAGCGACCCTCGGTGGCCGGTTTTTTTAGGAAGTACCAGTAACTTGTTGACAAACCACAATGCCCGGATGTAAATACATGGTAAATACATTGCATGGGCGTGTTATTTACAACTGACTCGATATGGAGTTCGATTGGAACAATCCGCCCTTCGCGTTGGATAGTTCTTTGAGTCAGCGGGAAATCGAAGAGTCGTTTGAAGATCCGTTTGCCGTCAAGTTGCTGCCGGACACGCCTCGGTTTGCGGTTCAGGCCCGGTTTTTCAACTTGGGCATGACCGCCTCCGGGATCGGGGTCTTCAGTGTTTACCGGACGAATGGCAAGCTGGTCCGGATCATTCACGCCCGACCGTTCCAGCCCGAGGAACGATTCTTCTATCAGCGCAAGATGGACCAGACGCTGTCTCATTAAACCACTCCCGCGGCAATTGGAAACACGGCCGGCCGGATGCCGGACGATTTGTGAATGCGCACCGTCGCCAATTGGGAAGAAGTGCCGATCTTCGACAGCGAGGAAGCGGAGGCGGATTTTTGGGCGGAGAACCGTCCCGACCTGCGGCTCATGGAGAGCGCGGTGGCCGGCGGTTCGGAAGTCTCCGAGTCCGTGAGTATCACTGTGCGCATGGATCCGCGGATGCTGGCGCGCATCAAGCGCCTCGCGCGCTCGCGGTATCTCAACTACCAGAGCATGATCAAGCAATGGATGAGCGAACGGATGGAACAGGAACTCCGCGAACGATGAAAGCCACTTTATGAAACTGCCCCCATGCCGATGCCACGCTTGGCGCGCGTTCACGCTGATTGAACTCTTGGTCGTCATCAGCATCATTGCGATCCTGGCGGCGATGATCATCCCAGCCAGCATGACGGTCAAACGAGCCGGCATGCTGCGGAAGGCGAAGGCGGAAATCGCCCAGGTAGCCATTGCGATTGATTCATATCAGGCCAAGTTGGGCCATTACCCGCCGGACAATCCCGGTGATCCCACTGTCAATCCGCTTTTCTATGAACTGAGCGGCACGAAGCAGACGACCACGGGATTCGAGACTCTCGACGGTAGCGAGCGTATTTCGTCAGCTTCTATGACCACTGTGTTCGACACGTCAACCGGCAACGGTGTGGCGGGATTCGTTAATTGCTCCAAAGCAGGCGGTGGAGATGATTTGGCTTCCGGACAGAAGTTCATTTTGAGCCTCAAGCCCGGACAGTACGGTTTCGCGACCAACGGCGGCGTACGCTATGCCTTGTTGACCAGTTCGGTTCCGCGACCCCGAGAGCTCCCGCCCGCTGCGCCTGGGGCGCTTCCGGAACTGAATCCGATCCGCTACAATTCCTCCAGTCCGACCAATAACTCGAAGTCATACGACCTTTGGGTGGATGTCGTGATCGGAAATAAAGTCCACCGCATCAGCAACTGGAGCGAGAATCCCGAAATCAACTGAACCACCAACCTGCCGTGCCATGAACAAAACCCTTTCTTCCACGGATCGCCCGTTGCGAATCGCCTGGTGCGACCTGGCCTGGCGGCCGGAGATCACGGTTCGTCGGCGCGGCTTCAACCGCCCGCGCGGCTCCGTTTTCAATTCTGGTTGGCGGAGTCCATCACATCACTGCAATCCTATGAAAAGTAACCCTTCCTTTGCCCCGGCTGCCCGGCGGGCGTTCACGCTCATTGAACTGCTCGTGGTCATCGCCATTATTGCCATTCTGGCGGCGATGCTTTTGCCGGCCATCAGCAAGACCAAGGTCAAAGCCCAGGAAACCAACGTCAAAACCGAGATCAGCAAGATTGTGCAGGCGATCAATGCCTACCATTCCAAGTACAGCCGCTGGCCGATCACGGCGGAGTTATTGCGGGAAGCAGAGAAGGCCGGAAGCATCGACTATACGTTTGGCGCATATTATCAGAAAACCAGCCCTAGCGATTTGTATCGAATCCGACCTGCCGTACCGGATTCGTTTGTCCGCACCAATTCCGAGGTCATCGCTATCCTGATGGACATGGTCAAGTTTCCCAACGGCATGGACACGGTGAATAAGGACCACGTCAAGAACACGCAGCGGGAAAAATTCCTGGACCTAAAGATCGAGAACGACATCACCCGCGGCGGCGTCGGCCCGGACGGAGTGCTGCGCGACTACTGGGGCAACCCCTACATCATCACCATTGACGCGAACGGCGACGAGAAGGCGCGGGATCCGTTTTACAGCCTGAAGGCCGTTTCCGACCCGAATACCACGGGCATGGGATTCAACGGATTGATCAAGACGACAACGGGAGATATCTATGAGGTCAACTCCCCGATCATGGTTTGGTCCGCCGGTGCGGACAAAAAAATTGATCCGGGTGTGGCTGCAAATCAGGGCGTGAACAAGGACAACATCCTGAGCTGGAAATAGTGATTGTGAAAACTCCCGCCGCCCAACGAGGGTTCACCCTCATCGAACTGCTGGTCGTCATCGGCATCATTGCGTTGCTGGCGGCCATCACCGTGCCGGCGATCGGGAACATGAAACGTTCCGACGCCATGACGGCGGCCACGCGGCAGTTGCTCGATGACGTGGGTCGCGCCCGGCAACTGGCCATCAGCAAACACACCACGGTCTTCATGGTTTTCGTTCCTGCGGGCTATTATCTCCGCCCCGAGTACACCTCCCTGCCGCCGGTGGAAAGGGCGAAAGCCGATCGCCTGCTTGACCGGCAACTCACCGGCTACAGCTTCGTCACTCTGCGCAGCGTGGGCGACCAGCCGGGGCAGGGGATTCCGGATTACATCGGCCCGTGGCGGACCATGCCGGAGAACACCTTCATCGCCACCAACAAATTCTATTTGGGGAACAGCTATACTGAAATCTGGGATCCGCCGGGTTCGTCCAACCCCACCCGCCGCTACCGTGTTTACGGTCTGAGTTGGACCAACGGGATTCCTTTCCCTTCAGAAGAAGCCTATCGGCCCGGGTCGGGGCAGGCATATCTGTCGGTCCCTTACCTCGCCTTTAACTACCTTGGGCAGCTTGTCTCCGGCCAGCCGGGGCAGGACGAATACATTCCCGTCGCCCGCGGCACCGTGGCCCATTCGCGCGATCCGGCGACCCGGAAACCCAAGCCGGGCTTGCCGACATTGATCGAGAATCCGGCCGGTAATGCCACCAACAGTTTCAACCTTATTCACATTGACCGGTTGACCGGTCGCGCACGGCTTATTCAACAGGATATTTCAGGTTCATAATGAAACTTCCGCTGACCCAACCCAATCCGCGCGCCACAGCCGCCTTCACGATGGTGGAGATCGCGATCAGCCTGGCGGTGATCGCGTTCGCGCTGGTGGCGATCATTGGCGTGCTGCCCAGCGGCCTGACCGTGCAACGCGAGAACCGCGAGGAAACCATCATCAACCAGGACACCAGCGTCTTTGCCAGCGCCATCCGCAACGGCGAGCGCGGTTTTGATGACCTGACCAACTACGTCTATGCCATCACCAATTATTGGACCCAGTTTCAGGTCGTTTCCAACAGTCCCGATGACATCGTCACCAACCTGATCACTTCGGGCTACGACGGTTACGGTCAGACGCGTTCAGTCATCCAGTCGTTCGCGCCGGCACCAGTGTTTCCGCTGACCAATGGCCTGCGCATCGTGGGTTTGTTGAGCCGGCCAAAATACCAGGCGTTGGCCGACAATAACTACCACAGCAACCACATCGTCGCTTTCGTGCGCGCCATGAGCGGCCTGGCGACGGAGAAGCCACCGCAAACCAATGCCGACGTGCGCGCGGACGCTTTCGCCTACCGCCTGATCTGCGAGAACCAGCAAATGCCCGCTTATGTTGATCCCGCCCAGCCGCCCGCTGGTTACCACCATACCCGGCAACTCACGAACAATTTGCACGAACTACGCCTGCTTTTCCGCTGGCCGATTTCAGCCAAGGGCGTGGCGGGCAATGGCCGGCAGGTTTTCCGTACTGCCGTGGCGGGACACCCGCAAAGGATTTCCGACCCGACGGCCGTGCCGCAACACGCGTTGTATTTTTTCCGCCCCACCACGTTTGAGAAAGCCCAGCCGTGAAACTAAACCGTTCATTTTTCTCGCGTGCGGAGCGCCGGTCTCCGACCCGGCTCGATTCGATGTCGGTGCCCGTCGCCGCGCCGGATCGGGAGATCGGCGTTCCGGCCTTTTCCCTCGTGGAAATCCTCGTCGTCGTGGCGCTCCTTTCGTTCATCGTGTTCGGCCTGCTCGCCATGTTCACGCAGACGCAGCGGGCGTTTCGCACGGGGATGACTCAATCGGACGTGCTTCAAGCCGGGCGGCTGGCCACGGACCTGATTGTACGCGAAATCGAGCAGACCGCGCCGGCCGACCAGCCGGGAATGAACTTTTTCGCGGGCATGCCCTACAACCGGGCGACTTACAACCGGCCTTTCCTTCAGGCGTTGCCCGGCAATCCCACGTGGACCAAACGCACCAATCTCCTGCAGGACGTTTTCTTCGTCGCCCGACGCAACCAGGAACTGGTGGGCATCGGCTATTTTGTCCGCGTCAACAACCCGACCAACGGCGTGTTGAGTCTCTCCCCGTTCGGGGCGGGCACGCTCTACCGGTTCGAGACCAACGCGCTGCCGCTCTCAGGCCGGACGGTGAACCACATGTTCGCGGATTTCGTCCGGGCGCGGGATAGTGAATTCCGCGCCACCAAGGTGGTGGACGGCGTGGTGCATTTTCTGGCGCGCGCGTTCAACACCAACGGCTACCGCATTGTGCAGAACCACGGCGCCAACATTCGCGCGTATCAAGATGAATATCTCGGGCGGGAAAACCTGATCGCGGGCGAAATTGAAATCTACGAGTTTTACAGCAACGCCGTGCCGGCCGCCTTGGAACTGGAACTTGGCATTTTGGAGGACCGTGCGTGGCAGCAGTTCAAGGCGCAGCCCACCACCACCGCGCAATCCAACCACCTGTTCGGTCTGGCCGGCCGCGTGCATGTCTTCCGGCAGCGCATTCCGATCCGCAACGTTGACCCTGTGGCGTACCAATGAAAATGAGAAGTAACATGTGGTCAGTGACCAGTGACGCGAACCTGCTTGCGGGTGGCGATGCCCGTCACGCGTCACGCATCACGCATCACACCCAGTCAGGCGTCGCGCTCGTCATCACGCTGATTCTGCTTTCCGTGATCACCTTCCTGGCCATCACCTTTCTCGCGGTGGCCCGGCGCGAGAAAGGCTCGGTGACCACCAGCACGGAACAAAAAGTTGCGACCCTCGCGGCGGAATCCGGGGTGAGTCACGCCACCGCCATCATCAATGCCGCCATCCTTGCCAGCGCCAACCCGTTCAACTTTGACCTGCTGGTCTCGACCAATTTCGTGAATCCGGCAGGCTTCGATCCCACGGCCATAGACGGGCGTACCAACGTCAATTATGACTACACGATCACCGGCGGGCCGTTGAACCCCAACCAGGTGTTGCAGAATCTGACCAACCTCATGTTCAACCCCCGTCCGCCGGTGGTGGTTACGAACCGGCTTTACGGCAGCAATGAATTTCGTTTCTACGTGGATCTCAACCGCGACGGCGTGTTCACGCGCACCGGATTGTTGATCGTGACAAATCAGAACGGCGAGTTCTACACGACCAACGGCGGGGTGATCCCTCCGGTCATGCCGCCGCCGCTCAACACTTTGAGTAATTGGTTCAATGGCGATCCGCAATTCATCGGCCAGCTCGAGCGCCCGGAATTGCCGCACTCCTCCTCGAACAAGTTTGTGGCGCGCTACGCGTTCATCGTCCTGCCGGCGGGCAAGACCCTCGACGTGAATTACATTGGCAATCACGCCAAACTCAACGCGCCTCTGGCCGAGGGCTACTTCCGCAATATGGGGGTTGGTTCCTGGGAGAATAACTTTGCCGCCTTCCTGCGCGATCTGAACACGAATGCGTGGCAGACCTATGCCTACCGTACCGGTCTTACGGTGGCCAGCACCGGTGTGGCGTTCGACGACGCGCGGGCGTTCGCGCTGTATCGCTCGGGCGGCAACCGGAACCAGCTGTTGCCCGGAGCTTCGGTGTCAGCAATGTTCGGCGCCGCGGGCGTGACCGCAATGAGCCGGGATTTTTACGATGGTTTTACTGCCGGCCCCTTGTTGACCGATTATCGGGGTTGGAATTTTCAGTTGGCCCCGTCGCCCCAGGATCCGGACGCCGCCCGCGCCGCCACTCACTGGCCGGGGGCTTACAACCCGTTTCATTTTTACACGAGCCAGGACCTTTTCAATCCGGCCAAAACGGCTCAGTACGCAGGGCTCGGATTCAATTTCGTGGACCGGCTTTTCCAGGCGCAGACCAATTCTCTCTCCTCTTACGACCGCAGCACCTTCTATCGAATGCTGGCGCAACTGGGCACCGACTCCGCGCCGGACCCGGACGAGAAGCTTAACATCAATTACGTGAACGTAGGGGGCTTGAAGTCCACGAACTTTGTCTCGTGGACAGACGACGCGGTTCTGCGCCAACCACCACCGGTGGGAATCGGGCTTCCCGCTACTCGGCGCGGCTCTGAGGTCTTCTTCACCAACGCTGTAGACCGGTTGCTCCGGCGTTACTCAGCCGAATGGGCGGCGCGCAATCCCCAGCAGTATCAGGCCACGTTCGGCATGTTCCAGACCCAGGGGACGAACAACACTCCGATTCCATTTAGTGTCACGAACATTCCCGTGATGGTAAACAGGACTTTCGCTTACACGCCCGCCATCCACCGGCTGTTGCAAGTCGCGGCAAACATCTGGGATGCCACTAACCCACGCTATTTCCCGGGGAGCACCAATGCCATGCCGACGGTGTTTCGGCCCGTATTTCAAACTGTGGGTGACGATGTTTACATCACCGATTTCGTCGAACAGGCAGAGTTCGATCCTCTCGTCGAACTTGCCAACCAACCTTTGGATTTGGATTTCACCAACGCCGTGGCACAGGTCCGGCCGGACAGCCTGATCTACGGGGTGCCGTTGGTCATTGGGGCGCGCAAGGGGCTGCCCAACTTCAATGAGTTCGCTACCGAGAGCGTGGTGCAGATCACGCGCAAAATCGAATTGCGCAAATCGGCCCCGGGCGGCGGCTCCCTGATCAATCAAACGAATCAGATGTTCATCATCGGCATCTCCAATGCCCTGGGCACGGAGTTCTGGAATTCGTACGCGAGTAATTACTCCCGGCAGTTGGACGTGGCGGTGGTTTACCGCGGCCTGATTGAGTTGACCAATGATTACGGTTATTCCCTGCGGCTGTCCTCGAACATGACCGGGCAGGTCTTCCTGCCCGCGAACGGTTGGCGAGGTTGGACTGGGAAACCACAAACTGTTGATCCTTCTTTCCTCGTTCCGCTGCGCACCAATCAGATCATCATTCCCGATTCGGCCTGGTCGCAAGTGAGTCGGACGTTTCGACCGGTGACCGAGAAATTTGAAGTCACCCCCACGACACCCGTACGGTTGCCCTTCCCGCGCTGGGGATTGACGATCACCAACCGCGTGGTGGCCTACATCCGGGACAGTAGCACGGGGCGTTTACTGGACTATGTGCAACTGAGCAGCATGAAGACTAACCGCAACATCACCGTGGAAATGGCAACGGAGCCGAGGTTGCAGGGTTTCGACGGCTTGTGGGGGACGAATATCATTGGCGGATACGTGAGCGGCGCTCCGGGCGTGATCCAGCAGATTGAGATTTCCAAGGGCAACCCGCCGGTCGTGAGCACGGAATGGCAGAGCTTTGGCCTCAACCTGCCCGGCGGTGCGACCCGGGCGCTGGAGATTGCGAAGTTCGACGCATTCATGTCACCCAACAATCAGGGCAGTTTCGTTGATCCGGATACCGGCATCCGCTACGACGCCACGAGCACCAACCTGGTGGCGGTGGCGCCGTTCTCGCCCACTTGGAAACAGTCGTTGCCGATGCTCTGGCAGGCGAATGATCCGTTGATTCATTACACTTCGGGTGACATGGAGTACCTGGAACGCTCCATGGTGCCCGTGCAGTGGGTGCCGGCCAGCAGGACCAACGTGCCCACGATGGGCAATCTTGGCAAAGTGAACGAGCGCTATCGTCCGTGGGGTGGAAATCCTTTTCAGACCGGTGGCGGTTCGAGCATTGAAGGGGATGAGAACGCGTACAATCTTGTGGTCAAGGACCCGGGCGTGCGGTCCTCGGGCGACTGGGAGTTCCCCACCAACAAGCTGGCCACCCTGGGCTGGCTGGGGCGCGTGCATCGCGGTTCACCCTGGCAGACGATCTATCTGAAGGCCCCAACCGCAACCAACGCGCTCGGTTGGCGGCGCTGGTCCGGCAATCGGAATGTTTTTGATGCGGAGAACACCCAGCCCGAGACGGATCGCGCGCTGTTTGACGTGTTCACCACCGCGTTGAACGAGAACGCCACCCGCGGCCAGTTACCGATCAACCAGACCAACCTCGCCGCCTGGTCGGCCGTGTTCAGTGGCATGGTGGCGCTGACCAATTCAAGCACGGTGGACGATCTGCAAAACGGCATCCGCCGCTATGATCCCTGGATCATTGATCCGACCGGGGTCTATGAT
>Ga0315910_10000815_pt1 | contig 29838 bp, 38 predicted proteins | sample EdamamesoilMG_FD_204470 | JGI IMG/M metagenome (GOLD analysis project Ga0315910, IMG submission 204470) | Garden soil microbial communities collected in Santa Monica, California, United States - Edamame soil | ecosystem: Environmental > Terrestrial > Soil > Garden | place: USA: California... | reverse complement strand
CGTTGGGTGCAAGCCGGTGGACAAAGGGACAACAGACAACAATGAATTTCATTTTAAGACTAAAACACTGGCAAGTATTTCTCATTTTGATCCTCGGACTGTTTATCAATAATTTTACAATTGAGGACAATCAGACACTGACGACAATTTTAAGGTTGACAGGCGCGGTGATCTACTTCTCTTGGGGACTCCTTGTTGGACACGGACTTTATCAAATAGCCTCGGACAAATTAAATTTGAACTACAACTTATTCTTAATAAATAGTTTCGTCTGGTTGACAGCATACATGATTGTGATAATAATTTCAGACGGACAAGGAATGACATTCACGGGAGTTGAAGCTCTACCCGGTTTCTATGTATTCTTTGCGTTCCTACATTTTTTAATGTTTCCCGCAAGGACATTGAAGTCAATTGAAAAAGATAAAAAAGCAGACATTGGAGAATGCATCGGGGACTTTTTTCTAATTGTGTTTTTACCAATTGGGATTTGGTTTTTACAACCACGTATTAACAAGGTGACGGCTGGACCGGACCAAACTATTAGTCCGGGTTGACCGGCCAGCACCCAACAAAGTGTTTATGCCATTGTGTTATCGGTCTGACGTTTATTATTTTTAACAACACAACGTCATAAACACGAACGTTGGCAGCAACTTGGCCTCGGACAGTTTAGACAACCATGTACTTATTAAGACTATTATTTTTAAACCGAATATGCAGGTGGATAATGGATCACCTTTCGACTAACGTCCAAGGAACAGAAAAGAGTAAGTTGGTATTTATAGAGATGATATACTTTCAGACAGTGTTTGTTACATTGTACATCTTTTTCATGCTTGGTTCAAAATTGACAGAGTTGGTTGTCAACCTGCTGACGAATTCGAACTTTCAAGTCTCGTTCTGGATATTTAACGGCATGTTCTTTTGCCTCGGGACAATCGCGATGAACAAGGACATTATAGATGGACAGGGAATTGTTAACAGACACTTTGGCTATAGGGTTGTTGATAACGAAACAGAGATGACGGCAACACCAATCAAATGTATGTTACGGAACTTGACAGTGTTACTTTTTCCTTTCGAGTTCTTTTATCTGCAACGCTCGGACAGACGAATCGGGGACTATTTGGCCAAGACAAAATTGATAAAAGTAGCACCGATTGCACCTGACACAATTCTCAATGACATAAAGAATTTTAAGTGGGACAAGACTAGTTTGATATCAATCATAATTCCGTTGATACCTTGTATTGCCCTGTTGAGCTGGATAATCTTTTTAAATTTTCGGTAAGGCCAAGCAGCTGCCAACAAAAGCTAGGCGCAATTGCGGGGTGTAGTATAAAGTATTAGTTTAGTTTTCAAATCACGTTTGGTAACGTGTGACAGTTTGGTGGTAGTCGGCTTGGCATTCCTTCGTCATTTACCAAGCCTCCTTATTCCCGCAACTGCTCCTAGCCAAACGTTGTGGGCAATTATTTCTGGAGAGAGTGGACTACGAAATAGCAATAGAACAATTTGACGCGTTAGAGGATGACGATAGCAGGACAAAGGAGGTCTATGCTCATTTCGGTTTGACGATATTCTTGTGTCAATTGATAGAGCAGCAATCGATAAATATGATTGCGATTTTGAGACAGGTGACAGGTAAGATTGTGACCGAGCAGGAAGTCACTGCGTTGTGGGACGGCTATGATTTAGGCACAAAGACTTTGGGGACTTTAATAAATGAAATAAAGCAACTCTATCAACTGACTGACGAAGACGAAAAGGAATTAAGGAGAATACTAAAGCTTCGTAATTATTATGCGCATGACTACTTTAGATTTAATAATGAGTTATTCTTTTCTGACTCCGGAAAGAAAAGAATGATTAAGGACTTTGTTGACTTCAAGGTCAGTGTACGAGCCTTGGACGCGAAACTTATTGAATACATGCAACAGTATAGAGACAAGGTAGGCATGACTGAAGAATCCCTCGACAAACTAGTAGCTGAAATGAGAGACGAATGGGAGAAAAAAGAAATTGACAACAATTATAATACGTTTAAGAAATAACAGCCCACAACAACGTGCATAAGAAATGGCGTGGATGTTTTAAGGTGAAAGAGTTTTCAACTAACTTAGCTCGGCAACGTGGACAATGAAGCGGTTTCAAACACGCCACTTCTTATGCACAAGCGTTGTAGGCCATTCGCAAACTCCGTGGACAGTGAAGACTATAGCGACAAAATAAATTTCAAGAAATAAAACTATTGACTACTTGGACAGAAAACTTACAAAGTTATTTTGGTTAATTATAGCATTGTTGAGTGCTTACTATCTGTATCGTGGAATCAAATTCCGATTTTTTACAGATGGGAATCTAACCAACAAAGCAATTTGGTATTATTCTCACTTAGCGTCAGCAATTGCTCCGTTGCTTATTGGACCCTTTCAATTTTGGACTTGGCTTAGAGTAAATCATGTGACAATTCACAGGGCATTGGGCAAAATATATATCATTGGGTCAATACTCGGTGGGTTGACTGCTTTTTACTTGGGACTAACTATTGACTTAGACGGCTCTATAGTTCCGCTTTTGCTTTTATCGACAACTTGGCTCTTTATGACAATAAGTGCATGGGTGACAATAAGAAAAGGAAATATTATGGCTCACAGACTTTTTGTAATACGTAGTTACGGACTGGCATTGGTATTTGTTTTCCTTCGACTAATTGGTGACATCCCGCAGGACAAACTATTCTTTTTCATAGACTCACCTGAAATTAGAGACACGACATTGGAATGGGTTAGTTGGATAATACCCTTATTGACAATTGAGTTAATATTTTCTTGGATTCCTTCGATGAAAAGAAAACAGACATCAATAAAGTAACGGTGGACGCGAACGGCCTACAACAAAGTGCATAATCAATGGCGGGGCTCGGTTTAAGTTTGTAGTTTTAGTTTCGAATTGCGTTTGGTGTTATGGGACAGTGTAGTGTAAGTCGGCTTTGGCATTCCTTCGTCATTTACCAAAGCCTCCTTCTCCCGCCACTGCTTATGCACAAACGTTGCCAGCCATATTATTATGAAGTACAGACTACTTACAATATTCCTACTGACAACTATTATTACAAGCGGACAGACAATTGCTCCTTTCAAAGACACTGACTTCTCCACAGACAAGTTTGTAGTAAAAAAAGAACAACAGACTCTGGGGACAATCACGGTCGACTTAATTCACGCCAAACCTAAAAAGCATGACGACTCGAGACAGTTCAGTTGCAGGACTTGGCTGACAATTAAGGATAAGAATAAATTAATTAAAGAACTAGCTCAGGACGCAGACGCTGTTGGCGGTTGTTCAGGACTATTTTTCACTGACAGTCAACCAAACAGGGACTTGATAATAATATCCAAGTTCGGGGACTATGACGGCAGACTGTATGTAGTTAGCAACAAGGGAGAATTTAAAGACTATCTAGGCGGAAAGTTTTACGTTTCGGATGATAATAAATATCTCTTCACAAATTATGACTCGGACTTGTCTGGAGTTTCAATCATTGATTTGACTAAAAACGAACTAATCTACACTGGAGAATTAAAGCAATATCTTGCCGACTGGTACTTTCAAGATGGACAATATTTTGCTACTGTGAGTGAAGACGTTAAAGTAAATGGAGAAACTGAACTACTCATTTTTGATTTTAAAACTAAGTCATTCAAAGTAAAGCGGACAAAGGACAACATTGACCCTAAGTACAAACTGAAGATCTACAACGACTATAATAGGGCTCCGGATTGTAGTTGCGGAAAATAATACGGCTGGCAACAAAGTGCATAATCAATGGCGGGGCTCGGTTTAAGTTTGTAGTTTTAGTTTCAAATAAACGTTGGTTGTATGGGACAGTGCAGTGGTAGTCGGCTTTGGCATTCCTTCGTCATTTACCAAAGCCTCCTTCTCCCGCCACTGCTTATGCACAAACGTTGTAGGTAATGGGCTTAAAAAAGATTATTCAACTAAATAATGGGACTAGATAGCGTAACACTACTTGTTGACGTAGAGAAACATTTTGACATTTCGATTCCAAATGCAGAAGCTGAAAAGATATATACCGTTCAAGATTTTGCAGACTGCGTATTTACCAAAGTGACCTTTAACCCAACTCAAAAATGTAAGTCACAAATTTTATTTCACCGGCTTCGTTCGTTCTTCGTAGACAACCTCAAGGCTGATAGGGAACGAATTACACTAGACAGAAACTTGAATGAGTTAATCCAAACCGAGGACTTGAAAGAGACTTGGAGACAACTCGAGGAGTTCTTGGATGCCAAACTTCCGGGACTTTCACAGTTGGATTTTGATCCGACAATAGGGAAAGAAATTCGATTCTTTGGACTGAAATTTTGGACAAGAAAAAAGCCGGTGACAAACGGGACAATTGGAGATCTGGCAAATTGGACGCTTTCGTTAAATCACGACAAATTTATCGATCCCAAGAATCTCTGTGGCAAATCTGATATTGAAAGAATAATAACCGGAATCATAAGTGAGTCATGCGGAATACCTGTTGATGAGATAAAATTGCAGCATAGTATCACCAATGATTTAGGCATAGACTAAGCCCACTACCTACAACATGGGCTATATAGCATTGCCGGGTTGATGTAAGCGGAAAGAATTATCTTTAAAACACCGTTCGGTTACGTTGGAAAGTTTCCGTTAAGTCGCGCTAAACATTCCGCTTCGCTGCATTTATTAGCGCTCCTATTCCGGCAACACTATATAGCCAAACGTTGCCAGCAATGGCGCTGGACAGAGTAGGATTAAGAATATGAAATTGAATTTAGGATATCCGCTACGACACTGGCTGACTTCGTTGGCGATCGGACCGTTTATCGCTTTTATCTACGAGACAATTTCCTACAAAGTACCAAATGACGCACTTGGGACATACTTTCTCTTTGTGACGTTTGGACTAGTCTTCTCTCTTCCAACATTCATTTTGTACGTGTTGACATTTAATAAATTGCTACAGACAAAAATGTCAGGTTGGACAATTAAGGTAGTATTGGACATAGTTGCGGTCCTTGGAGTAATTGTAACATTTTCACTGATTAAGGGGTCCATGACATTAAAGGCTTCAATATTCTATTCAGTTGCTATTCTAATATCTAGTACCTTTTTCAGGGTGAGACAAAAGGAAATTGAGGGACAAACAAGTGACGTGTGACGCGCCACAGCTGGCAACAAAATGTATAATCCATGGCGCTAATAAGGAGGACATTTTTTTATTTTTGCTTAGCGCCACGGCTTATACATAAACGTTGTGTGTAATTTTTACAATCAAGATTTAGTTAGCAAAAGACTCGGGACAAGGGACTATGGACAATAACAAACCACCAAGACCGGCCGACTGGAAATTGACTATAGACGACCTAATGACTGAGATGACGGAAGGGAAAAGAAACGGCATTGGACAACCCGACTTGGACTGGGCACGCGAGTATGAGATAAGTATAATCCCTGAAGGTTACAGATTTCCTAAGACTGGTGACGTCTACGAATCCATTGTGGATCAAGAAGTGGAGTTCATGACGGCATGGGCCGCGCCATTCACAGGCGGTGGACAAGGGATGCTATTAAAAGGAGAAAGAATTTGGATACCAGAAGAAGAGGAAGAGAAATGTGTAGGTACGTACGCAGACCCAGTTGACTATTCAAAACTTGAACAACGTATGGTCGTTGCGACAGATAGAACAAGTCGACAAATACGCTGGTTTTTACCTTTTCGTGAAAACAGTTGTACTTAATGAGAAATTTAAACTCGTTGACACAGGTTTCAAAAAAGAGCGGTACAAGTAAAAACTACACACAACAAAATGTTTATGCAATGCGGGGGTTTGGTGTTAAATTGAAGTTTATGTTTCACAATGTAGTTCGTTCACGGGGGACAATTCGGAGCAGGTCGGGCTTAACATTCCGCTGCGCTTCATTTTTAAGCCCTCCTATTCCCCGCACTGCATAAACACAAACGTTATAGGTTAGTGGGCTAGACAGACCAACAGGAATTGATTGAACTTCAACTTTGACTAAAGAAAACAGATGCTTGATCAAGACAGGGTCGAGATGATTATTAAACGGTTGACTGCCCTAATTCGGATCGTCTTATTTATTTGCATTGCCCTTTCGACCTTCGGACTGATCTCGGTCATAATAAAAGGTGGACAGTTTGATTGGGGCTCAGGCACTTTTACTTATTTAGACGGTATAGCCATTATTACGGTTTTCGCTGCGTTTTACTCGATAATCTACGGGACAATTCCTGCATTGTTTATTTTGATTGCCATTAAGCTGGACAACAAATTCAGAAGGAAAACAACAACACAAGAAATCAGAACTGAGACACGCCTTTTGTTGCTTAATTTTGCTACTCTTCTACTCGCAGCGACAATTTTGACAATAAAATATTTTCAGACCGTCAAGTCGCCCACCAACCTATAACAACGTGCATATGCCATTGCCGGGGTTCGGAGTAGTTTGTAGTTTTGTTTATTAACAACGTTTGGTCACGTAGGACAGATTGAGCGGGTCGGCCTTAGCATTCCTATCGTCATTGCTAAGTCCGCCTAAACCCGGCAACGTCATATGCACCAACGTTGTGGGCAATTGGCTAAACAAAATGAGAGCATTGAAACAACTGACATTAATTTTACTAGTAACGGGACTGGTATCATGTACTAAGACGACAAGTCAAACGGACATTCCTTCATCCCCTAACTCATTAACCATCGACACCGTAGTAGTTGAACGGTATTTCCCAACGGAGAAAACCGTAAATGTTAAGGACACTATTATTCAGACGTTAGGTATCCAAATAACAATAACTGAAAAAACATTGGACACTTTCGTTACTGAGGAGTATACAAATGATAGCATAAAGCACATTGACAAATACCGAGACATCGAACTACAATTGAAAATATTAAAGGACAACCAAGTTCTTGTGGACACATTATTCAAAAAAGAGACTTTTAAAGAGTTTCTAAACAAAGGTTTTTTAGAGGTTTCAAATTTTCACGGCTATTGGATAAATAAAGTGGAAGCCGACAAGATTGAATTCTTTGGAGTAATTTCAAAACCAGAAACTGACTGGACATTTGCGTTTCACCATTTCTTTGACGTAAAGACGAAAGAATTTAAAATCAAAGAAGAAGTTGACGAAGACATGTAGGGTAGCCAACAGCCCACAACATCAGCTATAATACATATGCTATATCGTAGGTTCGTAACATGCGTGCTATTAAATTTCGGTAGCAACGCGGGACAAACATTTAGGTATTTAAACGCATACGTCTTATAGCTAGGCGTTAGCAAACATTGCGCGATTGGTGTCCGCTGGAAACATTTTTTCTGTTAGCAGGTGAACCAAAAATTCGTAACGGCGGACAAAAAAACGCGGCCTCTGACAAAATCTCGGAAAAGCGCATCTGGAAAAAGTAGAGAAAACAAAGTCGGACCTACTTCGTGAGCAATGCTAAATTAAATAAGCTCGGCCGCACTTCGCTATTTCGGACGGACTCGGCGGACGAAAAAATAAAAAAAGAAAGACAACTTTCTCCAACGCCCGCCAATGGGAAGTAAATTTTGCGCAACATCTGCTAACAAAGTGCATAATCAATGGCGGGGCTCGGTTTAAGTTTGTAGTTTTAGTTCCAAATAAACGTTGGTTGTATGGGATAGTGTAGTGGAAGTCGGCTTTGGCATTCCTTCGTCATTTACCAAAGCCTCCTATTCCCGCCACTGCTTATGCACAAACGTTGGCGGCAAGCCCACAAGACAAGATTGGACACTATGGATAAACTGACTAAGAAGAAACTTTTATTTATTTCACTGGGACTACTTGTGACTAATTTACTCCTGACGTTCATTCTATTTAGTCTGGACAATTCGACTTATGAACAGCTGAACGGACAAGAAATTGAACCGCAAAGCCCAGAATTAATTCGGACCTTAATCTTTGGACAAATAATTTCAGTTCCAATTTTTAGTTTGTTGATCGGACTTATCGTTGCCATTTTCATTGATAAGAATCTTCCTTATTCTCAAAGAATTGTCAGAAGTTTTCTTCTTACGTTAACTGTTATATATGGACTGTATTCAGTCATGGGACTAATAAAGGTAATAACCTTTATCATATATTAGACTGGGAAGTGGGCCAGCCGCCAACAAAATGTATGTGCCATTGTGGGGATCGGTTTAAGTTTTTAGTTTTATCTTTCAAATAGCGTTTGGTGTCGTGGGACAATTTACTAATCTTAAACCCACAACGTCACATACATAAACGTTGGGTGCAATGCTACTCGGACAAATTCGACTACGAACAAAAGATTAAGAAATGACACCGGAGAAATGGACATTTATATTTACCGCTGCAGTATCTATATCGACAGTAGTCTATGCTTTCCTCACGTGGACATTGGTTCGTGAGACAAGTAAAATGAGAAAGAATCAAGTTGAGCCGTACATTATTGCCCATCTCGACATTACAGAAATACATGCAAAACTGGCATACATAAAAACTAAAAACATTGGACAAGGGGTTGCACTGAATGTTAAGTTTAAAGTTATTAAAGAATTGAATTGTCCTGGTTCCAGAAAACTAAGTGACTATCCTTATTTCAGAGATGGGGTGAAATATTTTCCACCAGACCACTTGGACAAGCATTTATTAGTTTCATTCGAAACGACAGAAGAATCAGAAGCGAACGACTCAGTAATTTTCGAAGTTGAGTACGAGACAATCTTGCACGAGAGGAGAAAGAACAAATATGAGCTCAATCTTTTAGAGTTAGTTGGAAAAGGAAATTTGCGACCTCCTGACACACACTTGGGTAATATTGGCTACCGACTAGAGAAGATTGAGAAACTAATTGAGAAATACATGGGACAAAATAAAGAGACTGGAAAGTAGCACTGCACCCAACACTGTGCATATTTCATTGCGGGGGTTCGGTGTTGCATTGTAGTTTTTGTTTCTTAATTTAGTTTGGTCACGTGGGACAATTTCGCAGCAGGTCGCGCTTGTCATGGCCGATGGCCATTTAACAAGCGCTCCTAACCCCGCAACGCAATATGCACTCACGTTGGCAGCCATAGCATTGGACAGATGAGAGTACTTACAATTTTATTGATCATGATGTTTGCTCAACAGACCGTTGGACAAATTGTTAATTCATTGTCGGCTGACAATACAGGGATGTATTATTATTCACTGGACTCATTGACAAAAAAAATAAAGGACTTAAAGAAAATTGAAAGACTAATATTAAGAGGTGAATTAGGAGTAATTAGCCTTTTTCCAAATAGTATTAACGGACTACAGATTCTAAAAGACAATGGAGAACAAAAAATAAAGACTAAGAATATAAAGTCAACGGACGTTGTGATCAAGGTAAGTGATCTAAGCATAATTCGAGACCAGGTGACGATTGAAATGCATACTTGGGAGAAGCAAGACGGAGACTTGAGGTTTTTTGCTGACGTGGTATATATATTCTATTTTAAGTATTTACCGGACACACAGACTTATAAGCTAAACAAAGTCAAAAGCGGACTAGTACTGTGACTGCAAAATGCTACGGCTGCCAACAAAATGTATGTGCCATTGCTGGGCTCGGTTTAAATTTGTAGTTTGCTTTTCAATACACGTTTTGTTGTATGGGACAGATTAGTTTTCAAAAACCAGCAACGTCACATACATAAACGTTAGCAAACATTTGTAGTAGTAAGTTAACGGACATCGGATTGAAATTGGAACATCGGTTTTGAAAAGGCTTGCTTCTAAAATTTTATCGGAATCATCAGTTGTTCATTGAGAGTGGTGACTTGAAAGTTCAGCGCACTTTGGACGTAGGGATGATTCTGTAGCGCGGGCATCAACGTTGATCAACCCTTTGCCGCTGGTGGGGCCTTGTACAAAAGCTTATGCTCGGCAAAACGTTTGCTAACAACATGTATGCGCAATTTAAATTTGATTGTTTATTTTTAAGGGTAAATTTAAACTGCGCATACATAAGCGTTATGCACAATTTACCGGGACAGATGAGAAAACTATTTTTATTAGGATTATTGTTGAGTCGGACAATGTTGACGTATGGTCAAGAAGAATACAAAAAGTATTTCGACAATGTTTTACGAGACGGAATTGTTGACAGTACGTTTGTTTTTAGTACAAGTAGAAATGAAGAGACTACAGTAGAAACTACCTTGACTTATTTAGGAATTTCAAAAAAAGGATTTAAGGTAATGTATGCGACAGAAACCTATCCTGCTTCGGCCACAAGACATGGATTTAGAGGACTATTCATTGTGGACACGAAAGGAAACCGTTACTGGTACAGAGACATTTATCAACCAGAAAAAATGAAAGACGGACTATTATATTTCAAACACATTGACCGGGACAGTAAACCCTATTACCACACCGCGGACTTGAATAAGGAAATTCCAAAGTTCTTGTGCGTAGACAAAGGAGATTCGGACTGCTACGATTATCAAACACACATGTAGTAGTAAACTGTGCATAACAACGTATATAAAACATGCCGGCACGGTTGATTTAATTTATTATTTTGGAGTGCCGGCACGTTTTATATACAGACGTTGTAGGCAATTTTCATCGGATAGACTTGTGGGTCGTTAGAGGCTGTTACCCGTAGGGGGACTTCGTTTGTTCCAAAGCGGACTAGACAATAGCAAGGAAATGGCCAACCAGACAAGATATTTTACTACGTCAATTATAATCAAGAAGGGGGACATTGCTTGCAGTTGTTCCCGAAAGAAATAACTCAAAAAATGAATATAGCTCCATCTATAGTCATTAGCTTTAACGGACATTTCGCTAAGATCACTTTGAATTAATGTTGCTTTCTCTTTCAGTCGTTTCATGTTGTCTTCAATAGCATCTTTAAATGGTTGTGCGGCTGAATAGAAGGTCGTGAGATAAGCTAAACTATTTTTTGAATAAACTTTCAATGCCATATTGCGTTCCGCTCCCGGAGGCTGCAATGGATATTCGAAGACGACCAGCAAGCTATCATTTACTGACAGGATACCACCACTACCTCTAACGGTATTTGTGGAATCCTTTAGGTAGCTCAAAATTTGAATATCGCTATTTATGCTATTGTCGAATTCCTTGACATGTCTTAATTCATTCTCCCTTTGACTTTTAGTGATCTCCACATATCTGTTTTCAATTTCATCCCCCACAACGTAAACCTTAGGATTAAAGTAGTAAACCAAATAACATAAGGAGGCTAGTCCAATTTGTAGCGTAAGAAGTATGATGAGCGAAATAATCATTCGGTTCCTTCCAAGTATCTGAACAGCATACGCGATTTTCTTGATTGTTTCTTTATATCTCAAAAATAGGACGACCAAGAATGTTATACATGCAATGCTTATCACGATAGGCAATCCAGGACCAAGTTTTGCAAATGGGTCTGCCCGATAGATCTGAACGACTGGGAATGTTAGCGCAAAGATGATGACCAAAAACAAAAAAACTTCTCGAAACCTTTTCATAGGTTGACAGTTAATCAAATTTAGGTGTTGCGATTCAAACTTCCTACTTTCTTCAATGGGACCAACAAGTCATCATCGGGGCGCGAATGATGAAAACTGCCTACAACAAAGTATATAAAACATGGCGGCATTGTTGATTTTTTATTATTAATTTGGTTTGCCGCCACGTTTTATATACTAGCGTTGGCAGCCATTTCTGGACAAAGGTGTCGTTGACAATTTAGAATGAAATACTTAATACTTGTTCTTGTATTCGGACTTGTTCCAACGGACACAGACCAAACAAAATTGGTCGCGGAATATTACGGTGGACGAAGTGGTTATTGGCATCATTCCCTAAGACTGTATGACAATTCAGTATATTCATACAAGAAGTGGATACACACTAGATTTAGTCTTCGTGACAGCGGTACATATGAGATGTCTGACACAGCAATACGTTTGACTTCTTTAGAGACCGAAGTAAACCAGGGGGGACTGACAAAAAAGGCAAAGAGAGATTTTGAAAAAGCGCGTAAAGGCTACAAGCGATTTAGCGACAGTACGTTTCGCAGAGAGAATAATAAAATTTATTTATCCAGACTGTCAAAATTGAAAGACTCATCTGACAGCATCGAATTTCAAATGGGAATTCTATACGAAATCGCGAAGGACTAGAAACGGCTGCCAACAAAAGCTATAAGTCATGGCGGCACGGTTGATATTTAATTTTTATATTTCGGTGTGCCGCCACGCCTTATAGCCAGACGTTGTGGGCAATTCTTACGACAGATGAGACTACTATCAATAATAATTATTTTACTTTTCTCGTTGACCAAGTTGCATGGGCAGACTGGGATTGAATTGTATTTTAAAAACACTTGTGACAATTCAATAAGTAAACTGGAGTTTGAACTCATGAACTTAAACATAGTCAAGGGTAACTTACAATCTGACATTAAATCTGATAAAGGAGTAGCCATTGTTCCTGCTGCTGGATTGTATCATCTAACATCCAATTTTGTATGGGGTGACAACATGGTTGGAATGTTTGATCAGACAATCAATATAACGGACTCACCAAAACAGGTTGACACATTAGATATTCCTGCACTTAAATTTACATGGGACGGTGTACTCCACTCGAAGTATTGGAATTACTTCAAATGTGACAAGCTGTGTGACGGACTTGAGACGGACTTTTATTCAAATGGACGGAAACGAATGGAGGGAGAATTTAAAAATGGAAAACCAATTCATTTGACGGAATATAGAGATGACGGAACAAAGGAGAATGAATTTTGGTACCAACTCGTGACAAATCAATATGAGAGAGTCAATTACTTTAATGAGTCTGGGATACTGGAGACTTATGAACTATATCAAAGTAGCAAACGCAGGACAAAGAAAACGACTTTCATGGCAAACGGACATCGAATTGGACGAGAGGTTACTAAACATAGTATCGAGAAGTAAGAACTGCCCACAACAAAGTGCATAATCAATGGCGGGGTTCGGTGTAAATTTGTAGTTTAGTTTTTCAAATTACGTTTGGTGCCGTGGGACAGTGACGCGCTTCGAACTCCCGCCACTGCTTATGCACAAACGTTGTAGGCTATTGCAGCGGACAATAAAGTAATATAATGATAGAAGTAATCGGACTTATCTTTCTTGGACTTTGGGCTGCCGGAAAAGCAAAACAAAAGGGGAGAAATCAATACCTGTGGTCGTTGGTTCCTATTGGACTCTACCTGGCAATTTATCTTGTGACATATTTGACGCTCAACTTTGGACTTGGAATGAGTTTGTCACCAACTGATAAATTTTCGCTCACCATTGTCATGTTTATTAGAATAGCGTTGATTCCATTTGCATTTATCCTCTCCAAATTTTTACTAGAAGGACTATTCAGACGGATGACTGACGAAAATAAAAAGGTGGAGTAAGCTGCAACAGCCTACAACAAAAGCTAGGCGCAATTGCGGGGTATAGTATAAAGTATTAGTTTAGTTTTTCAAATCACGTTTGGTTACGTGGGACAGTTTAGTGTAAGTCGGCTTGGCATTCGTACCTCATTAGCCAAGCCTCCTATTCCCGCAACTGCTCCTAGCCAAACGTTGGCGGTCATTTCTATTGGACAAATTTGTATGAGACTATCGACGATTATATTAATCATTTTCCTGCTGTCATCATGCGGAGACAAGGTAGAAAGAGAAAGGCTACCAGGACGATATGCCTTTACACATTGGACGAAGGACACTATTGACATAAATGACAATGGGACCTACAGACATTTCACATTTAGAAATGGCAGGCGGTTTGAGAATTCAGGGACGTGGAAGCTGAATTCAATAGGGACTGAAATACAATTTGAGAACTTCTCTTTTCTGACTGACAGCATGGCATCAGGAAACTGGTTTTCAAGACTACGGACTGACGGACAGGAAATTCACTTAATGTATGCTGACGACATTAATGCATACTATAGCAAGGTGAGCGAATTAGATTCGTTGAAATAGAAACGACCGCCAACAAAGTGCATAATCAATGGCGGGGCTCGGTTTAAGTTTGTAGTTTTAGTTTCAAATAGCGTTTGGTGTTATGGGACAGTGTAGTGTAAGTCGGCTTTGGCATTCCTTCGTCATTTACCAAAGCCTCCTTCTCCCGCCACTGCTTATGCACAAACGTTGGCAGCAAGCTTTCGGGACAACTTAGATTAACCAAGACAAATTTGAAATTTAAGACGGATGAATAAATACGATACTTTTTGGCGGAGATTCTTTGCACTAATCATTGACGGAATTGTACTAAGCATAATAGGTAAAATCCAAGCAATAATTCCGCAGACAGACTCTAAGGTTCTTTCTATAGCTTACTCATTATTGACAACAAATATCCCTTACATCTACGTAGTTCTAATGATTGGAAAATACGGACAGACACTTGGTAAAATGGCTATGAGCATAAAGGTAGTAGACAACGATACCGAGGACAAAATAGGCTACTACCAATCCTTCATGAGAGAAGCCGTTCCAATTTTTATAGTCAATGCAGCCATTATCATTATTGCCATTCTTTTTACTGACATTGATCTAACGACTTTTGAGTTCTCTACTTTGGGATACATTATTCTATTTTTACCATCTGGAATGCTGATGATATGGTCGATTCTTGAGATTGTAACCATGCTTATTGACGAGAAAAATAGAGCGCTTCACGATAAGATAGCGGACACTGTTGTAGTTAGGACTAACTGACGTGTGACAAGAAAGCCAGCTGCCAACAAAATGTATAAAACATGGCTGAGGCTCAGTGTAAATTTGTAGTTTAGTTTTCCAAATTACGTTTGGTGTCGTGGGACAGTGACGCGCTTCGAAAGCCCAGCCACGTTTCATACATAAACGTTGGCAGCAAGCAGCTAAATGAAAAGACTCATTCCAATAATATTGATTTTAGTTGTCGCATGTGACAACAGACCAGTTACGGACAGAATAACCGGTGACTTATTCTTTAGCTTTTTTAGAGTGGGAAATTATTACAACAAACCGGACAGTGTGATCGAAAGGTATGAGACTTACTTTGACACATTAAATTATGAGAAAGCGGACGATGAGGAAAAGAAACTCTTGACTAAATACAAAAAACTGAAAGAGGAGAATCTACTATATAAACCGTTCGTTGACATGTTAATTAGCGAAGACTCTATGGTGACATTGTACCTTGATAAAGGAGACTATGACGAAATAAAGAAGTACAAGAGACAGAAACTTCAAGACGAACATAAAAAAGTAAAAATAGAAGCGGACGTTTTTAAAATTGACGATGGACTTTATTACTGCGTTGACTTGAGGGAAGTTAAAATGGTTGACGGAGAAACGTTTGGGAAATCGAGAAAGTTAAAAATAGAGGACTACGAATAAGATTGTGCAAAGCTGCCAGCTGCCAACAAAATGTATAATCCATGGCGCTGATAAGGAGGAATATTTTTTTATTTTTGCTCAGCGCCACGGCTTATACATAAACGTTGTGGGCAATTGGGCCGGGACAGACAGTTAAACGGACATGAGGACTAACGAAAATTTTAATTCGGCCTACATTCGCGGATTCGCAATATTAATGGCAGTTGGATTCGTATTAATTGTTGGGTACATCTTCCTTGACAATCATTTTAGATCAAAAGAGTATCCCGACATAACATATGCTGACTCACTGGTAGACGAAAGAGTATTATCATTTGAGACCAACCACGCTATTTCATATGTGGACTTCGGAGACGGTCGTAAACATACATTGGACTGGGGACAAAATTGGAATTATGATGATTACCCCACCATAGTTTCGATCTTATCCATCGGTGACATTGTTTCAAAGAAAGCGAACTCGGACACAATTGTAATCTCGCATTCTGACAAAGACTATTTTTATATTTTGGGACAAATGATTGAAAAAGGAAAGTGAGAGGAAGGCCCAACAGCCCACAACAAAAGCTAGGCGCAATTGCGGGGTGTAGTATAAAGTATTAGTTTAGTTTTCAAATCACGTTTGGTCACGTGGGACAGTTTAGTGTAGGTCGGCTTGGCATTCCTTCGTCATTAACCAAGCCTCCTTATTCCCGCAACTGCTCCTAGCCAAACGTTAGCAGCAATGCAGCCTATGAAAAGACTCCTTACCATATTAACGTTGACAATAATTTGCTCACACACATTTGGACAAATGACTGCCCCAAAGTACAGGGACAATGGTGTTAATGGAATTAAACTGAGAGATCCGAAAACCGTGGCGAAGGTGCTTGGCGATGGTATTAACTACTTGGACAAAGATGACGATGAGAAGGAAGTTGTTAACGGTGACGCAAAACAACTTCTGACAATGATCTTTCATCCAGGAGGAACAATTAATGAGTTCTGCGAATTTAGAGTTAGCTACAATACCGAGAATTTAAAGACCAAATGTAAAATTGACGATAAGGACTTTATAACAGAAAGGAAAATAAAACTTGGACTGACAGAGCAGCAAGTAAAAAACAAACTTGGGACTCCATCTGAAATCACGACCGACAAAGGACTAATAATTTGGAGATACGAAAAGAAGGACGACCTTTATTTCGGACGCTACGACTTCAAAGACGGACGACTAATCCAGTTTTGGTTTGGCGAAGAGTATCCGTGAAGGCTGCACAGCTGCTAACAGTATGTATAAGAAATGGCCTGGTTCGGTTTAAGTTAAAGTATTATCTTTCTAACATGCGCGGTCGTATGGGACGGATTTGCAGTAGGTCGCCAAAGTCATTCCTTCGTCATTTAACTTTGGCTCCTTTGCCGGCCACTTCTTATACATTAGCGTTGTGCGCAAGCTTTAATGGAGAGATATGACAACTATAGAACAAGCTAAGGACTATTTTCTCGGACGATGTAGCGAGATAATTTCAATGTCAAACGCAGGAGACCCTTGGGTATTTGTTTGTGGTTCAGCGATGATTGACTACTTGACACAAATGACGACAGCAAATTCGGGACGAGTTGCCTACATTGCCTTCGTGGAGAATTACTTCAAAGAAATTAATGTAAAATATAAGGACTTCGAGTATCAAGGTGGACAACGTGACCTACCGACACAGATGTATGTTATTCTAAGATGCGGAATAGTTCATAAGTTTTCCTTTGTTCCAGGACCACAGGAGATAAGAAATGGTGGAAGGTTGAGATCTATATTGCTCGCTCACGAGAAGAACGGACATAGTGGAGCCCATTTGACATCGTATACGGAGAACGGAATGGATGGAGCTATTTTTACTGCTGAACAGTTTTCCAGGGACATTAAAGCGGTTGTGGAATTAATTTTTACAAAGGTGACAACCGACTCGACTTTGGAAAATAATATCCGAACATATATCACAAATTATCCACCGATACAGGGCAAGTTTAATTAAAGCCAGCGCACAACAAAAAGTTTATGCAATGCGGGGGTTCAGTGTAGGTATTAAGAGCATTTTCTTAATTTCGTTCAGTAACGTGGGACAGTTTCGGAGCAGGTCGGTCTTAGCATTCCGCTGCGCTTCATTGCTAAGCCCTCCTAATCCCCGCACTGCATAAACTCAAGCGTTAGCGGCAATATTTTTTGGACGACTTATCACACATGACAGACTCAAAAGCAAAATTTACGAAGACCAAAATCGACAACATGTTCCGACTTGGTTACAGACTTGCTTTTGAAACAAAAACTAAAAAGAAAAAATGGGGCGACATATTTGCGCTTTGGTATTGTGCAGCGACTAACGGACATCTCAGAGCCCAATTCTATTTGGGGACTTGTTATGACTTTGGAAATGGAGTGAAGAAAAATGTTGCTGAAGCATTTATTTGGTACATGAAAGCTGCTAAGAGGGGAAAAATGGAAGCGCAGTTCAACATTGGTTTTTTTTATAAAGAGGGAGAGTTGGTGAAGCAAAATTATAAAAAAGCAGTGCACTGGTATTCGCTCGCGGCTAAGCAAGGCGACACTGAAGCTCAAAGGGATTTGGGGTTTTGCTACTTCTATGGACAAGGTGTAAAGAGGGACGATTCAAAAGCAATTTATTGGTATAAAAAAGCTGCGGCCAAAGGGGACGACAAAGCATTGTATAATTTGGGTTTACACCACGAATTTGGAGACGGTGTGTCACAGTCAGTTCGTTGGGCCAAACACTATTATTCTAAAGCGAGCAAACTTGGACACAAAAAAGCTAAAGCTAAATTAAAGCGACTTTGATCGGTGAAAAAAAATACAGCCGCTAACAAAATGTATAAGAAATGGCGCTGATAAGGAGGATATTTTTTTATTTTTGCTCAGCGCCACTTCTTATACATAAACGTTGGGCGCAATTTCTTTTGGACAGATGAGTTACCAGAAACGGACTTTAATCTTACTAGCATTTTTCTTTTTGACATTTACTTCCTTTGGACAAACATCCAGTGCGCCCGAGGATAAAATTCAAATTGCGTTTCTTTTAGACGTTAGCGGAAGTATGGATCAGTTGATTCTGAAGGCCAGATCACAGTTTTGGAGACTGGCAAACTATTTAGGGACAGCAACAAAAAAAGGAAAGAAACCAACGATAGAGTTTGCAATAGTAATCTATGGACTCGACTCCGAAGTTGATTTTAGCAAAGTTTTAACAGACTTCAATTCTGACTTAGATTCAGTTGCAATTAACCTGCATGAAATTGAAATAGGCGGTAGCAATGAGTACTGTTGGACAACAATCAATAAAGCCCTTGATACACTGAAATGGTCGAATCAAAGTGACAATCTTAAACTAATTATCATCGCTGGAAATGAGTCTTTTAACCAAGAAACAATTGATTCTAAAAAGATCGCTGCCAAGGCACGTAGAATGAATGTGATAATCAACACTATTTATTGCGGTATGACGGACCAAGATCCCATAAGCAGTGAATGGAGCGATGCAGCAAAGAAAAGTAAAGGAAATTTTTTTTCGATCTCGTTGAAGGATTCTCTGAATTTGAAGGAAAACTTCTTGGACAACAAACTTATTGACTTCAATGACAAACTAAATCAGACCTACGTTCCATTCGGTTCTTCCGGACAAAAAAAATTTAACAAGATGATTTTACAGGACAAGAACTCAAGAATGTCTGGAATTTCTTTTTTCAGAGAAAGAGTGGCATTTAAAGCGGGCGATTCATTTAAAAACCCGACCTGGGACTTGGTGGACGCAATCAACGCTGATAGTACACTTTTAAAAGACTCGGAGTTATTGCAGAAAGTAGCTGTTAAGTTTGAGGACACAAATCAATTAAAGGATTATGTCGAGAATAAATACTATATGAGAGAATCGTACAGAGAGGTTATTAAATTGAGATACGAAATGATTAAAAAGTACCTCGGGGAGAATCCAGGCGACAAAGATTTGGACTTGGCCGTGAAAGCGATAATAAACAAAGAGGGACAGAAAAGGGACTTCGAGTTTAAGACGGAGTAAAAAGAAACAGCGCCCAACAAAGTGCATAATCAATGGCGGGGTTCAGTGTAAATTTGTAGTTTAGTTTTTCAAAATACGTTTGGTTTCGTGGGACAGTGACGCGCTTCGAATTCCCGCCACTGCTTATGCACAAACGTTGGGCGTCATTTTTATTGAAGCAAAACCGAAACGATGGAGTTGTACATTTTCATTTTCTTAATAATAATTTTTGTCTTTCTGGGGATTGGTTTCTGGATATATAGAATATTCAAATTATTCAGACAAAAGAAAATGAAAGTTGGAATAATAAACTCAATTGTTCTTGTAATACTCGCTGTTGCAAGCTGTTGGGAACTAAGGCTAATCCCTTTAGCTATAAATTTTGATTTTAGAGATCGAACACTAGAGTTAACTGGAAAAAGATTTTGGTGTTGGAATAATTACAGATATGACGAAATTGGAATAAGAGGTGAAGGCTTTACATTTGAGATTTACCAGTTGAATAATGAAATGGCGGTCTATTTTGCCAACCCAGAAAAGGATTTTTTCACAAGCTATCCCGCGAAAAGATTCAACGCAACAAAGTGGCGGAAAACCCCTGTCGAGGAAACTGACGTAGTAGAATTCATGACCCCTATATATGGGACTTGGCGTCAAAGTTTGCAAGTTGAAATTCAAGAGCAACAAAAATTAGTAAAAGAGATATCAAGTGAAGAGGGATCTTATTATTCAATCAGAAATAGTCATGGGACAGATTTGTATTTAATCTCACCCAAAAAGAAAGTTATAATTTACATTAATCATAATATGTAGAAATGAAACGAACGCCCAACACAAAATATAATGCATGCCTTGCGCTTTGATTTGAACGGACGGAGATTTAAATTTAAGCATCAAGGTTCGAAGAATGGAAGGCACCTCTTGAGAGGCACGCATTATATTCGATCGTTGTGGGCAATTGTTTAATGAGACGAATGAGTTACAAGACAGCAATATTAAGCGGTCTATTAATGACAATTTTTGTTACAGTCCATGGGCAGGCTGACAAAAAAATCATTGAAGACGCATGGGTTTATCTTGACAGTTGGACCAACTACACACAGAGTGACACTTTGGACTTAGTGAAAAGTTGGAGTACGCCGGCATTTTGCATTGTATCATTTGAGAAAGGTTTGTACTCTACATTTGACGAACACGGTCAGACCAAAGACAAAGGAAAATGGACAATTGACAAAATGGACAACCAAGATTTTATTATAATTAAGATTGACAGCGGACAGACTATCAAGTTTGAAATTTTGTCGGTTGACAATAGTAATCTAAAATTAAGACGAGTGACATAACAACTGCCCACAACAAAAGCTAGGCGCAATTGCGGGTTGTAGTATAAAGTAGTAGTTTGGTTTTCAAATCACGTTTGGTAACGTGGGACAGTTTATCAGATCTTATTCCCGCAACTGCTCCTAGCCAAACGTTGGCAGCAAGCCTTTCAGGACAATGGACAAGAATAAACTAACGGACATATTTGACGTTGCAATTTTGAGACACGGGTTTTCGGAATACAACCGGGACTATGACTTTGTATTTGAAACCGATTCATCGGACAACTCAGGACAGTTCTTGTTAAGATTTAAACATGTTTATGAACTAAGTTACGTGACAGCATTGACAACTGACACGCTAAAAGTTTCGGCAAACGACAACTTTACAGACTACAAAAAGTGGGAGGAGACTGGGGAGAAAGAAGGATTTGTTTGGGGAGTAAATTATGCGTTGGCCTATCCTGGGTTCACCATATTGGACAATTCCGCCAAGGCTGACAAGTGGACAAAGATATTAGGATTTGAAATGTTCAATGTGACACTTGAGACTGAGACGTACAAGATTGACTTTGTAACGAGCGACTTCGAAATAGTTAAGTTGAATGACGACACTGACTTAATTAAGCGACTATTTATAAAGTTGAAGTAAGAAAGGCCAGCTGCCAACAGCAGCTATTTGCAATTGCGGGGTTTGGTGCTAAATTAAAGTTTATGTTTCACAATGTAGTTCGGTCACGGGGGACAATTTTACAGCAGGTCGGGGTTGACATTCCGCTGCGCTCCATTTACAAACCCTCCTATGCCCGCAACTGCAAATAGCTAAACGTTGGCTGCCATTTTGTAAGAAAGAGTAAACCACAGATTAAATGAGAAAAATAGTATTAACGACAATCCTTTTATCAATCGGACAAATTACTTGGGCACAAGTCAACGATGGACTAATCGAACTTGGAAAGTCCTATCGACAATTTATGTTTAGGAATAATCCACCTGAAAACGTTTTGGGCTCCCTGGACAAGTATGACAATACAGAATTAGCATTTGTTGCGGACTTTATTCAAGAGACAATAAGGCCAAGTAGCAATATTCTATCTGACAAATTTCTAAATAGACCGACTGACAAGGACTTAAGACAGATTTATATCGTTAGACAGATTAATCTCAATGTTAGAAAAGAAAACCCAACTGATAACAACCAACTGATTGAGACCTTAAGCAAAAAAGACATTACTACGCATGAACTTGTAGATAACTATTATTCAATGGTATTTGCTGCTTATGGAAACAAAGTAGACCCGTATGACCTAAGTACGACCGACTTTCAACTAAATAATTACGGACTCAAGGACGATACTGAAAAGGGGATTTTCTTCCTTGAATCAATGCGACTAAATGGACTATTGATTTTTGGGTACATGAACATTGTAAAGCCACCGAACTATTCGAAAGCACTTGGATTTATTAATAAGTATCCAAAATATAATGGTAGCCCGTATTACCAATTTATTGACTTAAACTTCCCCGACTTTAAAATCAATATTGAGTCAGAGACGAAACAGCAGAGTTACAAAGAGTACTATATTGACAAATACTACGAGACTTTGCTATCTCATCTTGATTGCTTAAGAGAAGCCGGGGAAAAAGAAAAAATCTACGACCTAGTACTTGGTTCTTTATTAAAAGAAGAAATTTATTACAAATACTCTAAGAAAGAAAAGGACATCAAAAAACTGTTGACAAAATACAAGAAGTGAAACAAAACGGCAGCCAACAAAATGTATGTGCCATTGTGGGGTTCGGTTTAAGTTTTTAGTTTTATCTTTCAAATAACGTTTGGTGCCGTGGGACAATTTACTAATCTTAAACCCACAACGTCACATACATAAACGTTGGCGGCAAGCCCAAATTTTACAGCGACTCATAAAATGAAAAATAAAATCACATACGGACTATTCACGCTGACTGCATTACTTTTCTTAATGTATGCATTCGTTCAAAAAGCGGAAGCTGACAAACAATGGAAACGAGCAAAGCAAGAAAGTCAGAGAGCTGATAGTCTTATCATGGAATGTGAGAGACAAAGACTAATTCTTCAAGAACGAGTTAGAGAATTGACTTTGACAGAGAAAGAACAACAATAGACGGACAAGAACGCGGGAGAATTTGGGCCAGCCGCCAACAACATGTTGTTGCCATTTAAATTTGGTTGAATTATTTTTAAAGGAAAATTTAAACGTCAACAACATTGGCGTTAGCGGCAATGATTCTTGGACAATGATTCGACACTTTTACATACTGATATTCATTTTACTTACAACGACTGTATTCGGACAAGACAAAAATGTTTCGTTCGACAAACTAATAAGCTACTTTAAAAATTCATGGCGTGACCCATTTTCGGGACGCAAAAATGACTCTGTTGCTATTTCATCACTGTATAAGACAGACCAATTCAATGTTTCAATAAGTGAACACCCAATAGCATTTGACACTAATCATTTAGTAATAAAAAACCCATACTACACGGACGACTTTGATGACTACGATGATAATTACATCAATTACCCGGTTTCTTATTCGGTAATCTACGATAATAGACTAGTCTCATTATTCAGGACTGGGAAATTCATTTGTCATAAGCTTGAGAACATGGAACGAGACTTTGACTTTGAGAAAAAGTTAAACACAAAGAAATTTAAATATCATTGGATAGTAAATGACAAATTAGCGGCTCTCGCTGGAGGTACAATTTATGTTTGGAATGGTAAGTGGACTAGCTTAAAAACAAAGTTTCCGCTAGAGAAGCAACCAAAACTATTTGAAGACAGTGAATTCATAGTCTATGGAGATTGCCACGGAGAGTGGGGTGGTACAATTTACTTCTTTGAAAAAGTTTCTGGTGAGATTTACTTTACGGAATCTACTTGCGCAAATTCAGTTTATAAAGAGGACAATAAATATCTAGTGTTAGCACACTTAGGCCACGGGACAGGTTTTACTGAGATTAAATCAATAAACGATCCTCGTAAACTGACAAAGGCAAAGAGAAACGAAATAAATAAAACTAAAGACGGACAAGCATTAGGATATGCAGACAGATCAGAAGCATATCAAAAACTCCTTGATTTATACAGTATTCAAATTTTCTCGACCTTTAATTACCAAGGGAGACAGCTTTATATTGTTCGTTTAAACGATATGACATTTTTGGCGGAAATTAAAGGAACCGAATTTCAAATAGTAAATCCACTTTTTAAGAAATCCTTTTATACACATCAACCTGTGACAACCACGTACGGTAATTATACTTTGGTGAATTTAGATTTTTATGGTGTAGCCTTGGACAAGGAAGTCTCAGTTATTATCGTGGGCCAAAACAAAATAACAAAGGTGGACTGGAACGAAAAGGTGGAGTAAGAATCACTGCCGCTAACAAAATGCATATGCCATAGGGTGGAAACTGCAAGGTGAAAGTATTTTTAACTAATTTAGTTCGGCAACGTGGACAGTGACGCAGTTACAAAACACCCTACGTCATATGCATAAACGTTGGGCGTAATTATGGCGGACAATTTTGACATCTTAGCTAAAGACAAAAAATAATGGCTGGCGGGACGAGTGCATTTGACATGATCAAGAAACTTAAGGAAAATGCAAACCTTAGGAACAAGAAGAACTATTTTAAAAAGAAACACAATTTTGCTGGGACATCGAAGTCAATTTTAGAAGATAACGTCATTGAGACTAAAGAACATCATGACGAGATAATGAAAATGATAAAGGACGAAAGAACCAAGGCGATAAGAAAGTCCATCATTATTTTAGTCTTATCAATCTTGATAGTCGGTACTTTGATACTATTATTGTTAATATTCGTGAAGCCATAACAGCGCCCAACAAAAGCTAGGCGCAATTGCGGGGTGTAGTATAAAGTGTTAGTTTAGTTTTCAAATCACGTTTGGTAACGTGTGACAGTTTGGTGGTAGTCGGCTTGGCATTCGTACCTCATTAGCCAAGCCTCCTTATTCCCGCAACTTGCTCCTAGCCAAACGTTGTGGGTCATTTTTGTATGACGATTGAGCTATGAATAAAGAATTACGACAGATTAGTTTTTCACAATTGCGACTGGCCTACCAGACGGTGAAGTGCTTCATTGAAAATGAATCAGTCGACAAGGTGAAATCACTCGACACCAAAATAGCTGAGGACTTGGGGCTTTACGGAGACGACAATTGGGAATTCCTTGAAAAATTTGTGACGACCTACAACCTTGACCCAACAGGCTTTGAATACGACAAACATTTTGAATCAGAAGGAGAACTATTTGGCTCAGGGGCTGCGCTAGTGACACTCATATCCATAGTTTTATACATCCCCTTTAAAATAATTGAGTTCTTGAGCTTTCGCACAATCGACTTTGACAAGATTTTTAAAAACGGACTCTTTGGACAAAGGCGACAAACATTAGACCTATCGTTTCGCGACATGTTGACTTGGTACATAGAAGGACAATACAAGTTGGGGACACAGGTAAGGTACGAGCTAAAGAATTGAGATTGGAGAAACAAAAACGCCCCACAACACCGTGCATATTCAATTTGGCGGGTTCGGTGTCCTCATTAAGTATCAGTTTCAATATTTACATTTGTCACGTGGGACAAATTTCAACTTGGTCGCCTTGTCGGCCTAACGGCCTTAACAAGGCTCCTAATCCGCCAAACTGAAATATGCACCCACGTTGGCAGTCATTTACTGCTGGACAAATTTATCAATTATGACAAGGGCAATTGGACTTCTTTCGTTGACAACAGTAATTCTTCTTACAAGCTGCGGTGACAAAACAAATAAAACGACTGACATAGACCCACTATTCCAGGACTTCCTGAGCGCAATCCCTAAGAAATCACTCCCTATTAATTTAAGCTGCGGACTTGAAGACGAGTTAAAGTCTTCTGACGACTTTAAAAAGTATGAATCATTGATACCGAAATCAGCCGACAGAATCTTTGGGACAATTGACAGCGGAAGCGACAGTTATCGACTTGTAATTTATGGATACACCGGAGATGACATTTATCCAGTTCTGTTTTCGTTTGACAATAAGGGACAAATGATAGACTCCTTAGGCCTTATCCTAAATCCTTGTGGTGCGGCAGACGACAAGGTAATACCTCATTCATTAGCCAAGATTGAAAATGATTTGACCGTAAAACTAACGGACACAACAAGACTGATTCATTTTCCCGGACACTGGAAAAAGCTCGACTACGAAGACGAATCCATGCCGGACTCTACCTTTGTTTCAACTGGAGACTACATTGTTGACTCCGTGAGAGTCTCAAGCGAAAAATTCAAAGTCAACGACAAAGGGAGATTCGTGAAGCAGTAAACGACTGCCAACAATGTATATAAAACATATGCTGTATTGTAGGTTCTTAAAGTGCGTGCTGTTAAATTTCGTCAGCAACGCGGGACAAAGATGTAGGTTTTAAAACGCATACGTTTTATATACTAGCGTTAGTAGCAATGGCTCCCTGGACAGATTAACCAATCATTTCAAGTTGACTAAAGGACATGAATAAACTATTGATCGGAATTGCTATCGGACTTCTCTTAGGACTATTTGGTTATTACTCTCTGACTCTATTCTCGTCAAATGAAATAATATCTAATGACTATGCTCGAGTGACAATAAAAAATGAATCGGGAAGAAATGCAAAGAAAATAGTACTTGAACACGCACGAGGGACTATTGAGGCATCGGGACTAAATGACAAAGAGGAATTACGATTCATTTTTAAAAACATAGGTGAGAATTCATATTATGTTACGGTGACGTTTGACAATGATTCAATACTGACCTCTAAACCTACTTACATTGAGCACGGATATAGAGGGACGGAAGTAATTAAGGACTCTGAAATTATTACAGAAAATAATTGGTGACATTGAAAAGTGTGCAAGGGAGCCACAGCTACTAACAAAGTGCATAATCAATGGCGGGGTTCAGTTTAAGTTTGTAGTTTTAGTTTCAATTTACGTTTGGTTGTATGGGACAGTGTAGTGGTAGTCGGCTTGGCATTCCTTCGTCATTTACCAAGCCTCCTTATTCCCGCCACTGCTTATGCACAAACGTTGGCAGCAATTACCATGAGACAACTACTCCTTCTAATAATACTTCTGACAACAAAGACGGTGAATGCGCAATGCGTTGATAGTGACAAAGTCGTCATTAGTGGAGACTTTGGCGGACATCAATACATAACATTTTGTCCGACATATAACTTTTCATTTGAAGGGGACACTTCGAAAGAATGGAATATACTAAACAACCCCATTGACATCAATCAGGTATCATTTCTAATTGATATTAAGGACAGACTTGAGTTGAAAATAAGGAATTATTCAGGTGACAATTTCTTCTCTCATCTTAAATTCTATTCGGTTGAAATGAGCTGCCCGGACAGTATCAAAAATTTTCGAAATCGAGGACCAAAAGTTGTCATGGACAAGTGTAAAGCGAAATACTTTTTTTACTATTACTTTATCCCAACAGACGGAACAAAGCATTGTATTGGAATCGCGCTTAATGAGAAAGAGGAAATTATTTCTCAATTAAATTTCCCATCCAAACAAGAGTTTAAACCAATAGACACAATTCTGACTGTGTGCAAAGTGATTGAGATTGCAAAGCAGACGAATCCTCAGATTGAGCCAATTGACAAAATATCGTTTGACTTTGATAACCATAGTAAGGAATACTACTGGGCAATTTCACAGAAAATCATCAAGCCAGTTGAAGGGGAAAACGAATTTAACAAAGTGTTAATCAACGCTGCTGACTATACTAAGACTAAGCGGACGAAGGGAAAGACATTTATTCAGTACCATAATAGATTGTGAAATGTTAACTGCTGCCAACAAAATGTATGTGCCATTGCTGGGCTCGCTTTAAGTTTGTAGTTTAGTTTTTTAAAATACGTTTGTTGTATAGGACAGATTAGCTTTCAAAAACCAGCAACGTCACATACATAAACGTTGGCGGTAATGCCCTTTGGACAATGAGACAACTAACAATAATAATAATGATTAGCTCTTTGCTAAAACTGTTCGGTTGTTCCGGACAAGAGAAGAAAGCAACTAACCCGACAACGGACGAATTACTTAAATCAGTTGAGAATTTTCAAAACAGACCCATTTATAAAGTGCTGACATCTGAGGTAATTTCAAAAATCAAAGACGAGGAATTGGAACAAGCAATTTTTGACAATATCTCGACAAACATGGAGGGTGACAAAAGAGAAGAAAGGGAAATTGTTCAAACATTAACACGTGGGCAGCGCGCTATCTACGTGGCGTGGATTGTTGAAGCGGAAGTAAATAACGGTGGGTTTAATCAGTTTTACTTTAATTCGAGCGGGCAACTTGCTGACATGAGTGAAGAAGCATTTAAAACAGTTGGAGCAACTAAGTTTGCAGACCTTGTAAGGCAAGCAAATCTGATTTATGATGAAATAAAGGAAGACTTAGACAAGTTTAATGACGGGACAACTGAAAGTTTTAGCAAATCATATGAAGGGAATCCTTTAAACGACTTGGACGACAAATTTTATAAGTTGTACGCGGACGAGCCATTGAGTCAAATAAAAATTAAATACATAAGGGACAACGTAAAAGAATTTGTGACGGAGTGAAAGGGCACTACCGCCAACAACAGCTATAATACATATGCTGTAGTGTAGGTTCTTAACATCCGTGCTATTAAATTTCGTTCAGCAACGTGGGACAAAGATATAGGTATTTACACGCATACGTCTTATAGCTAGGCGTTGGCGGTAATGGCATAAGAAAGATGAGAGAGCTAATGGCAAGTTTAAATTGGAGACGAATTATCATTTACCTATTGGCTACTTTGCTTATGGTAATTGGTCTTAGGCAATTTTCTTTTCTAACTGACTTAGAATTGACTGGACTTATTAGTAATAAGGAAAAACTTATGCAATTAAAAAATGTCGGTGATAGACTGACAAGCTTAATGATTTGGATTGGAGTGTTCGGTATAGCAGGACTTTTGATTTCAGGACTTATTATGTATCAATTAACAAGGAACATAAAATACTATTGGACGACTATACTAGTCGTTTTGTTGATTGGATATTGTGCAACGCGATTCAAACTTTTGGACATGGAATTCATTAAAGGAGTAATGTTGTTTATTGGTGGACTTTTTTCAAGATTCGGACTCGTTTACCCTTTCTTAATTAACGGACTATTGTTAACCGGACTCGGACTCCTAATCTTTTATAATAAGTGGACAAAGAAACAAATATTAAGACTGGAGTGAATGCCACTACCGCCAACAAAATGCATATGCCATAGGGCTAATACTATATGGTGAAAGATTTTCCAACTAACTTAGCTTGGCAACGTGGGCAATGACGCAGTTACAAAACGCCCTACGTCATATGCATAAACGTTGGCAGTAATAGGGCCCGGACAATTTGGTCATCTAACTGGTGACTCTCTACTAAGAAAGATTCTCCACGCAGACAAGTGAACGGCTTCGTGACAACTTGGCCTTTGAAAAAATAATTTAACGTTGGACAAATGAGAAAAGTAATGGCTGACCCGCTGCATTTTTAAAAAAAATGTGCTTCGAATTACCCCGCGCATTTGGCACATGCCATAGCCGCACAAACCCACGCGACACCAAAGCTATGCCAAGTGGAGATTCCGGGCAACGTGACCACCAATTTCCGGATCAAAGTGACCACCTGATTTCGCGGCAAAGTGACCATCGTTTTCCGCATCAAACTGACCACCTAAATTGAGCTAAAAAAGTATCGAGATCGGTTGACCAAAGGTTGATTGGATTGGGCTATTTGTGCCTGACGTAAATCAACCACACATGGCCAATAACCCGATCCATATGAGTAAACTCAGACAGGTAATTAAGCTGTATTGCCAGGGACAGAGCAAACTTCAGATCAGCACAACCACAAG
>Ga0315910_10000814_pt1 | contig 29880 bp, 26 predicted proteins | sample EdamamesoilMG_FD_204470 | JGI IMG/M metagenome (GOLD analysis project Ga0315910, IMG submission 204470) | Garden soil microbial communities collected in Santa Monica, California, United States - Edamame soil | ecosystem: Environmental > Terrestrial > Soil > Garden | place: USA: California... | reverse complement strand
AAAAGGCCCCGACAACGGCATGGTCGGCTCGCTCCGGCGCGCGTCGCTGACCATGCCGGCCGGCGAGGATTCGACCAATCGCAGCGATATCGAGGTGCTGTTCTCCGGCCTTCCCGAGCCGATCGACGTCGACCTCGACCTCGAGCACGGGCACATCTACTGGACCGATCGCGGCGACGACACCATCAACCGGGCGCCGATCGAGATCCCGACCGGAGCGACCGCCGCGAATCGCATGGATCGCGAGATCCTGATCGAGGGTGTCCGCGAAGCGATTGGTGTGACGCTCGATCTCGAGCGCGGCAAGCTCTACTTCACGGGCGGCACCGGCGGGCGCGTCGGCATGGCGAACCTCGACGGCAGCGACGTCGTCAACCTGCTCACGGGCAGCGCCGGCCTCACGGGCATTGCAGTCGTGGAGCTGCCTTAGAATTTCGCGGGAGCGATCGGCGCGACGTTCGGTAGCGGGTGGAGCTCTTGTGCGACGAGGCGGAGCGCCTTGGCGCGGGCGGGGTAGTAGAGAGCCCCGAGATAAGCCGTCCAGACGAAGCCGCTAACGAGCAGCGCGAGGCTCGCTTGCCGAAACATCGTCAGCCGCCAGGAGCGGCCGAGCAGCCCGCGCGTGCGCCGGAAAAACGAAACGGCGATGAGAAGAAGACTCGCGGCCGCCGAGAGCGCCAGCGTCACCCGAAACGGCGTGATGTCGGCGGCCGTGATCAGCGCCGAACGGGCCATCGCCCGTGTCTTTCCGTCGTCGGCGGCGGCGGGCGCGGTCGCCGTGTCGGAAGAGAGCTCCAGATCGACGACCACGGCCGGGTGGTCGGAGAGCGCCGTCGTGACACCGTTCTCGAGCCGCACCGGCTCGGTGAGGGCCTGGCGTGTTTCGACGATCTTGATCCGAACCGTGCCCCCGCTGCGCACGAAGATGGTGTCCGGACGCGGCGACGGTGTCGTGTCCCTGAGTGCAACCAGATCGAGGAGCGCACGTCGCGGCAGCTCTTCAGCGCCGGTATTGAAATCCCCGCCGAGGACCAGCGGGATCGCGCGGTCCTGCTGCATCAGGAGGATCTCGCTCGCCTGGCAGAGCCGTTCCGCCGCGTAGTCGTCGGTCTCGTACTGCGCCTGGAGGTGCGTATTCTGGACCGCCAGATCGCCGAGCGGAGTCGTCACCAGGAAGCTTCCGACGCCCTTGGCTGCAATCCATTCGAGGTGCCACAGCGTGTGCACCATCCGCCCGGTCGAGAAGGGAAGGAACCCGACGTTCTTGAGCGGCAGCTTCGACGCCGTGTAGAGCCCCGTCATGCCGGGCTCGGTGTGCGCGAGGTGCACCACGTGGTGATAGCCGTGGCGCGCGAGCCCACGACTCACGCGCACGCCGTCACTCTCGGCCCAGATTTCCTGCAGTAAGATGATGTCGGGGTCGAGCTTCGCGATCGCGTCCGGCAGCGCCGTCATCCGCTCGACGAGGTTCGTCGAGACCGCCGGTAGTCCCCAAACGTTCCACGACAACACCCGCAGCCGGAGCGGTTCCTCCGCGTGCGCTGCCGAAACCAGCGTGAGGGCGGCGACGAACGCCAGAAGAGCGGCGAATCGTGAGCGGAGGGGCGTCAGCGGGGGCAGCAGACGGACCCTTCGACGCCGATGGGACCACCTGCTTTTTCACGAATGGTGCCGGACGGCTCGACGCCGCTCGGACAGCGATACTCGGGGCGATGGATGGCGCCGTCGCCGATGTCACCGACGACGGAGCCGCCGCTCGCCTCACAGGCTTCCGCTGTCAGCTCGGCGCGCTCCGCCTTGTTCTCGGTCGGCGTCGCCGCCGGCTCGGGTGCCGGCTTCGCAACGTCGGCCGGAGGCGCCGGTGGGCTCTGTGAGCCGCCACACCCCGGGCCACCGACGCCGGTCAGAACCAAGAGAGCGACCGCGGCAAACCTACCCACGACGGTCGACGTGTAGCACGACCGGGGCGAAGGTTCGAGATGGCGCTCAGCGGAGCGCGTCGATCATCGTCCGCCCGTAGCGGGCGCCGAGCTCGCGCTGCCCGGCGAGATCGAAGTGAGCGGTATCGGCGCCGGCAAGGCCGTTCGCTGAGATCACGAATGCGTTCGAGATGTTGGCGGGCAGTTGGGCGACGATGGGGTTGTGGCTCGCGCAGCACCCGCCATAAAGGACCTCACCGGCCAGGAACGGCACGTCGCCGAGCCCGAGGTCGGCGCGGAGATCGGTCACCATACCCTTCACCTTTTCGATCCACACGGCCTGCCCGGTGTCGGATTCCCCCTGGTGGAAGATGATGCCGCGGATCACCCCCGATTGCTGAGCGAGCTTCGCGCGCTCGATGACCCACTCGTACGCGCCGCCCCAGTGATTGTCGGGCGGAATGCGAAACTCGGTGCGGCGGGCGGAGGTGACACCCTTCCGGAAAAAATCGATGTCGACACCGCTGATCGCACAGGGAACGAGGCCGATCGTCCCTTTGGGATAGGCCGCCGCCAGTGCCTTGCCGAAGTAGTCACCGGGACCGACGCCGGCATAGCAGCTATGGAGCGGCGCCGTCGCCGTGTACCACTGGTTGTAGGTGCGCGAGAGATTCTGGCAATTGTCGTAGGCGAGCACTTGCACGCGCGGGTCCGCCATCTGGTCCCGCGCTTCCGGCTTCGGCTGACCTTCCATGTTGGACTGACCGATCAGCAAGAACACCTTGAACTCCGGGTCCTGGCTGACCGCGCTGCCGACCGCCGGCTCTGCGTTTTGTGATCCCCCGCCACAGCCGAACACGACGAATGCCGAACCGACGACCAGAGCGAACGTGAGCCTCGTCATGCTCACCAGCCGAGCTCGCCCTGAATCGCGGTCACGAGCCTTGCCGCCATCTCCGTCTGGACCGTGACGTTCGGGTGATACGAGCAGCCCGTCCCGAGCGAGGTGTTCTGTTGTCCGAAGTTCAGGAGCGCAATCTTCGAGTCGCCGGCCGCTTTGCGTTCTTTCACGATCGCCGTCTGGTAGGTGGTGGCTTGGGTCAGACCCGAGCCGTAAAGGAGCGGTCCGATCATAGCGAAGATCCAGGCGTCCGGGTGCTTCCTGCGGATCGTGGCCAGCAGCGACGAATACGCTTTCTTGAACTCCGCCTCACCAGGGTCGCCCATCGCAAAATCGTTGGTCCCGAGGTTCACCACGACCACGTCGGCGCGCTGCGGAAACGCCCACGCCGGCTCCTCGAGCAAGCCGAGCGTGTTCCCGTAAACGGACGACATGACATTTCTGGTGGTGCTCAGGTTGTCACGGTACGCACCCCAACCCGACACCGCTACGATGCTGGCGTCCGCGCCGAGCTGACGCGCGGCGATCGGACCGTAGGTCTGATACGCGCTCTCGGTCTCGGTGCTGAACATGCATCCGCCGCTCGGGTCCGGGCCGTAGTTCGGATGCTCCTCGCTGCCGAGGTTGCCGAAGCCGGCGCTGATCGAGTCGCCGACGATCTCGATCAGGCGATTCTGGCCGGCGGGGGGCTCTCCGAGCGTGCCCTCGGTGAACCCCAGAAACACGGTCTGGCCGTAGCGACCTTCGGTCTCGCGGTAGAGCTCGACCACGTGATCGCCGTCGGCGAGGCCCGATCCGAGCGTGATGGTTTGTTCGCCGGGCGCGAGCGCGACCCGGGTCCCCGGCGTTCCGTCGATGACCGGTTGAACGTACACCGGGTCCGACGTCCCCTCGCTCGCCAGCGCGACCGAGATCGCCGTTCCCGCGACCGTGGCGACGAACCCGGAGCCCGACCACGCGAAGCGAGGTGCGACGGGGTCCTCCGCATCCACTCGGCCGACCCAGCGTACCCCGGCAGCGACCACCGGTTCGCTCGGGCCGAGCGGCGCGGCGGCCGGGTCCTTCGCGCCCGCGCCGCTGCCGCAACCGAAGCACGCAAAAGAAAGGATCAACGCGGCACGTTCACACGATGTCATCACGGGAAGGTGCCAAACGTGGACGCACCGGTCTTCGCATCCGTGGAGACAATCTCTCATCGATTGCAGGAACGCTGGAAACGTCGGTTGGCGCAACGGCGAACGAAACGACGCCCCCTCGGCGGGTTCCGATCCGTGACACGCTGGCCGTCCCGCCTTGAACGCGAAACTCCTGATCGACGCCATCGTTCATCAAACGACGGTTCTGATTGGCCAGCTCTCCACGGCGGCCGGGCTTCGCGCACCGCTCGCCCACATTGCGGACCAGGTTTTTCTCGAGCTTTCGCGCGAGATCGAGGCACAGGGCGTGTCGCGGAAGATCGCCGCGGACATGTTCGGTCTGGCCCTTCGCACCTATCAGAAGAAGGTCCAGCGGGTGAGCGAGGGAGTGACGCTCCGCGATCGCACGCTGTGGCAAGGGGTGCTCGACTTCCTCAAGGCTCGGGGCAGTGCCTCGCGCCGCGAGCTTTTCGAGCAGTTCCTGCGAGACGATCCGGTCAACGTCGGGTCGGTGCTGAGCGACCTGGTCGCGAGCGGGCTCGTGACGCGGACCGGCACGGGCGACGCCACCGTGTACGGCATGACTCGCGAAAGCGACCTCGCCGCCGTGCTTCGCGAAGGACGCCGTGAATCGCTCGGTCCGATCGCCTGGGCGACGATCTACGGCGCGGGCGGTATGAATCACGCGGCGCTACGCGCACGGCTCGCCGTCCCTGACGACGAGCTCAGGGACGTCCTTCGTGAGCTCGAGCGGGAAGGGCGTATCCGACGATCGGGCGGCGAGGGTGACGCTACGCAGTACGAATCGTCCCTCCTGCTCGTCCCGCTCGAAGCCGAGCATGGCTGGGAAGCGGCCGTGTTCGACCATTTTTCGGCCGTGGTGCGTGCGATCGGCGCCAAAGTGCGGCGGGGCGCGCCGCGGGCTCACGAACGGGACCTGACCGGAGGCGCGACGCTCACTTTCGTGGTGGACGACAAGCATCCGCTGCGCGAGGAAGCGCTCGGGCTTCTCCGCAGGGTGCGCGCTGACGTGAACGACCTGTGGCAGCGCGTCCAGGAGCACAACGTGACGAACGACCTCGACGAGGACCGCACCGAAATTCTCTTCTACTTCGGCCAAGCGGTGACGGGCCCCGATGACGAGTAATAACCCCGCGCGCGCCCTCGGCGTCGTGCTCGGCATCGCCGTGTTCGCGCTCTTTTTCGCGCCGCTCTCCTGCGACAGCCCACGGGCGGGCGGGCCAATCGGCAGCAACACGAATTGGCTGAAGACCTGCGACGACGCTCTGGATTGCGGCGGAGAAGGGGACTGCCTGTGCGGCACCTGCAGCCTCGAGTGCACCGAAGACGCGGATTGCAGCGAGGTCCCCGGTGCCCGCTGCGCAGGCGTCGCCGAGTCTTCGGCAAGATCGCAGTGCCTACCCGACACGCCTGCCTACGGCCTGTGCCTCGCCGGTTGCGAGCCGGGCGACTGCGGACCGACGGGAGCCTGCGTCGGCGGCGCCTGCGTTCGTCGCCCCTGGCCGGCCTCGGCGCTCTGCGACGCGCTGCCTGAACCCGACGCGACCGAGCTCGGCCGACAGGATCGCTTGCTGGCGCTCCTGCAGGGCCTGCGCACCGAGGGCGGCGTCGAATGCGGCGCCGCGGCGGCGTCCGTCCCGGTGCCGGAGCTTCGCTGGGATCCGCGGCTCTCCTGTGCGGCGCGGGGGCTCGCGGTCGACATGGCGGTCTCGCGGAGCCGTAGCCTCGTCGATTCGGAGGGCCGCGACACTCAGGCGCGACTCATGCTGGTGGGCTACTCGTCGCAAATCTGGGGCGAAGCCTTCGCGCTGCTCCCCGGCGACGAGACCGCCGCGCTCGATGCGATGCTCGCTGACGTGGACAGCTGCGCGCGCTTCGTGGACGACACGTTCCTGGATGTGGGCGTTGGCTCGTCGGCCGACGCGCACGTCGTGACCATCGGTGCGGAGTGACCGGGACCGCCGTGGCTATGCTCTGAACGATGCGGTTTCGCGGGAAAATTCCGCACCCGGTGACGAAAAGGACACCTTCGAACGTCGGGGCCGCGGAGCGATCGTCCTCGCATGAATGGGCGCACGCTGCGGTTTGGTCCTCGCGTCGGCATGGGGCTGCTTGCGGTCGGTGCCGTGCTGCTCGGCGCCGGCTGTAGCGGAACGGACTTCGCCTCCGAAACGACGGCGGAAACGGCGCTCGCGGTGAACGCCTGCGACGAAGAGGTTCCGAGCGAGCGCATCATCGACGGCCTGCCTGCGTACGCCCAGTGCGACGGCGTTTCGAGCGGTAGCATCTGGTCGAACAACGGCGTCGACACCAGCACGACCTCGCTCGGCGACGACTGGATCCGAACGCAGCAGGGCGGAGGGTACCAGTGTACGGAGTGGACCTACCGATACATGCGTTTCCGCTGGGGCATTCACTACCGCTACGGCGACGCGCAGGAGTGGTGCGACGGCGAGCTCCCCGACACGCTCGTGAAGTCGACGATCCCCGTGCACGGCGACCTCATCATTTTCGCCGGCGGCGTCTGCGGCGCGGACGAAAGCACGGGGCACATCGCGGTGATCGACACCGTCGACGACGCGGCAGAGCGAGTGACCTTCGTCGAGCAGAACAGGGCCGGGCGGCGCTCGGCGGCTCAGAGCTGCGCGACCTGCTTTTTGCACGCGGTCGCGAACGACGGCAGCGGAGCGGGCGCGGGCGGTGTCGGCACAGGCGGCGTCGCGGGGAACGCTGGCGGAGGCACCGGAGGGTCGGGAGCAGCGGGTGCGTCGGGGGGCGTCGCAACGTCCGGCGGGACCGGCGGCATCGGCGGGACGACCGGTGATGCAGACGGTGGGCAGGGCCTTGCTGGGAGTGGCGCCGTGGCCGGCGGTTCAGGGGCGACCGGCATCGGCGGCGCGCCGGGCGCGGCGGGGGCCGCCGGGGGCGGAAACAGCGGCGTCGGTGGTTCGTTCGGTGGCGAAAATGGCGGAGGCGCCCCATCCACGGTGGGTGGGGCAGCGGGATCGTTACCGACGGCGGGGACGTCACCGATCACGAACGCAGGGCGCGACGCCGGAGCGTCCGGCGCGTCGGGTGAGCCGTCGCCCGCGCAGAACGACACGTTCGCTCCACCGCCCGACGCCGGATGCAGCGTCGCTCACGCGTCGAAGCCGTCGAGCAACGCGCTCGCCTGGATCATCGCGTCGCTCCTCGGCCTAGCGATGACACGACGCCGCGCCCTTCGCCCGGCCCCGAGGACTCTGCTTCAGCGTGCTTTCCGCTGATCGCGCAGTCCGAGGTAGACGCCCGGCGAGCTCTTGTGGAGCGCGCGGAACACGCGATGAAACTGCGCGTAGCTGCCAAAGCCGGCTTCGAGCGCCGCCGGCAAGAGGCCCTTCCCCTCACCGGCCAGGCGAAAGAAGCGCGAAAGGCGCAGTCGATTGCGATGCTCGACAATCGACATGCCCATCTCCGTCTTGAAGGCACGAGCGAGCTGGCTGACGCTGACTCCGTGTTTTCGTGCGAGCTCCGCACCGGACAGCGACGGCGTCTCGGCAAGCTCTGCGACCACCGCAGAAACCAGCTCGCTCGTGCGCCGGAACGGCGCGGCCGGCTCGACCGACCTCGAAGGCAAGTCGAGCAACACGCCCACGAAAGCGCATAGGATGGCGAGCATCCCTTGCCGTTCCTCGTCCACGGGCGCGCCGCGCCGGCCGGGGTCGTTGAACATCATGCCGATCGGACGCCGCGCCGAAGCGATCGGCGTGCACACGAGCCATCCGCGACCCCACACGCGGCTCTCGCTTTCGAGCTGCTCGATGATCGGACAGTTTTCGACCAGCGTCCACGGCACGCCGTCTTCGGCCGCGCGCCGGAACACCTCGCGCCCCTCGTCGGACCATTCGCACATCACGTGGTGCTCGTCGACGGTGCGGCACTCGAGGTCGGTGCCCCACGTGCCCATCATCAGCCGCGCCGCCGGATCGATCAGGAAGATCGCCGCCCGCTCGACGCCGATCGACTCGCGCGCGAGCTCGACCGCACGCTTCAGCAGTGCGTCCGCGTCGGTGCACGAAGAAAGCTCCTGAAAGGCGCCGGCGAGCTCGCGCACGTCCAGGCGAGGCCGCCCGTCCGCACGCACCAGAGGCAGAGGTTCGCCTGCATCGAGGAGCAGCGGCCAATCGACACGTCGGCGGGCGCGCATCGGGGGACCGTTCAGGGTAGCACGCGCTACTTCTTCTTCGACTTCGCCTTCGGCTTGATGCCGCCCTTCGGGCGCTCGTCGGGGATCAGGTCGGGGTTCGACCAGTAATACTCGTTCTTGTCGCCGGCCTCGTTGGCGAAACCGACGCCCTTCGCCTCGACTTCAATCGCGGCGGTCCCCTCGGGGACGTGCTCCTTCTTCACGCACGAGAAGAACACCCAGATCTTCTCCTCGGGCTTCACCGCACCGGCGAAGATGTTGCCGGAGCAGATCTGCATCGGCCGCGGCTTCCCGCCGTGAGTCACCTGCAGCTGCTTTCCGGCCTTGTCGTAGAAGTACGCAGCGACGGAGCCGTACAGGATCGACTTCTTCGTCTTGTTCGTGACGCTGAACTTCGGACCCTCGTCGGTCGTCTTGCCCGACCACTTCACTTCCATCATGCGTGAGTCGCCGCTGCCGAGACACGGCTCGCCGGAGGTACCGATACCTTGCGAGCCCTCCGGGCAGTCCTCACGGGGCTTGGGCGGAGGAGGAGGTGGGGTCGGAGTCGGGGTGGGCGTCGGGGCGGCAGCGGCCGCGGAAGCCGCGGGCTTTTCGGCGGGCTCTTTTTTTGCTTCCTCTTCGCAGCCGACGAGCAGCGTCACGACGAGCAAAGAGAGCGGGAGCTTCGACGAGGGGATGGTGAGCGGCATGCGGGCTTTCCTCCAATCGCTCGCGTGGATGGGGAGCGAAAGGGCGCCGACCCTACCGCGAGAAACCAGGGCCAAGCAAGGCCGCGCCCCCCCCCGCCGAGCAGCCTCGGGGAAGGCTGATTTCGCGTCGTTTGACGGAAACCGGGGGTGTCTGCCACTGCTCTAAACGTTGGACCAGACTGCTTTCGCCTCGACGGCCGCGGCGTCACTTATGCTGGACTCCGGGGCTGCTTCCTCGCTCCCTCCCGTGCCGCCGTTTTCGACCGTCTACCAGCAGTACTTCGGCTTCGTGTGGGCGTCGGCGAGGCGGCTCGGCGTCGCGCCCGAGGCCATCGACGATGTGGTTCAGGACGTATTCATCGTGATTCACAATCGGATGGCGACGGTGGAAAAGCCGGAAGCTCTGCGGAGCTGGATCTACGGTGTCGTGCGCCGGACGGTCAGTGACCATCATCGGGCGCGGCGCACCAAGGCAGCGTCGGGGGAGAACCTGGTTGCGATCGGCGCATCACACGGGCCCGATCAGCCGACACCGTTCGATCTGAAAGAGCAATCGGAGCGATGGGCGTTACTCTCGAGCCTGCTCGACGAGCTCGACGAGGCCAAGCGCGAGGTGTTCGTTCTGGCTGAGCTGCACGAGCTCCGCGCCCCGGAGATCGCAGAGATGCTCGAGATCCCACTCAACACCGTGTACTCGCGGCTGCGCGCCGCACGCATTCTGTTCGAGGAGGCGCTCGCGCGGCGCGCGCCGGAAGGCAGGGAGACGTGACGGCGATGAAGAACTTGAGTCCCCGTGCCCAATCGCTGGTGAGCGCGGGCAAAGAGGCACTGAAGCCGTCGGCGGGCGATCAGGAGCGCATTCTCGCGACGCTGCGCGCACGACTGGGTGACTCCGTCGTCGCGGGAGAGGCAGCGTCGGCAAGTGCGGCGTCGTCGAGCTGGCCGATCATCGCCGCCGTAGCGGCCGCCATCGGCGTGGGCGGAGCACTCTTCTTCGGACTCAGCGGCCGCGCTGAGCCCGTCGCGGCACCTCCGCCGGCGGCGGCGCACGCGCCTGCACCAGCCGCCGTTCCGGCGCCCGTTCAGCCGGCACCGGACGGCGCACCCACGGCGGCGCTCGAGCCGGTCCCCGCCGAGCAGCCGTCGCCCTCTGCACGCCGCTCCGGGACTCTCGCGCAGGAAGTGGAGATGCTCTCGCGCGCCACGGCAGCTCTTCAGGCGGGTCGCGCCGCCGATGCGCTGAAGGTGCTCGGCGAGCACCAGCGTAAGTTCCCCGGTGGTCTCTTGGCGGAGGAACGTCGCGCCGCGCGGGTGCAGGCGCTCTGCACGCTCGGGCGCCGAGCAGAAGCGGAGGCCGAGCTCGAGCGTCTCGTGCGCACGTCACCGCAGTCGCCTCAAACGGCTCGCGCCCGTCAGGTCTGCAGCGCGCGGCGATGACCGGAACCCGAGCGTCGATTCGATTCGCCCCGCGCGGCGCATCGAGCAGGGGCCGTTGCTGCGCTTTCGCGGCGTTTTCCCTGCTGATGGCCGGCTGCGAGCCGGAAGCCGTCGTCGGCAGCTGGACCTGTGCCGAAGCCCCGGCGCCGCCCGACGCCGGGACGACCGACGCTGGATCGGGCGACGACCTGGTCGTCACGGCACCGTGGTCGACCGGCTTCGAGGACGGATTCTGCGGCTACGCGAGCGTCGACGGCTTCTGTTACGCGAACGTGAGCGCGTCCTACGGGCTGGTGTCGAGCCCCGTGCGCTCGGGAAAGTTCGCCGCCGCCTTCACCGTGGACAGCGCCGTCCCCGACCTCCAGGGCTTGCAAGCGCGGTGCGTTCGGCATGGCACGCTACCGGCTGAAGCCGAATACAGCGCCTGGTACCTGATCCCGGAAAGTCGCGCGAACGGGGACAACTGGAATCTCTTCCACTTCGAAGGAGACGACGGCGTTGACGGTCAGCACGGCCTTTGGGACGTGTCGCTCGTCAACGACGCCGACGGCAACCTCGTCCTCTCCATGTTCGACTTCCTGGCCGGCATGCCGCGGATCGCCAGCGCCGCACCGCCCGTGCCGATCGGCTCCTGGTTCCACATTCGCGTGTTCCTCCGGCGTGCGCCCGACGCAACCGGCGAGGTGGTCGTCTATCAGGACGGCGCGGTCGCCTACCGCCTGACGAACGTGATCACGGACGACACGGAGCGCGGTGAGTGGTGGGTCGGCAGCCTCGCCAACGCACTTTCTCCGTCCCGAGCGACGCTCTACGTGGACGACATCGCCATCGCCGAAAGTCCCTGATCTCGGCGGCGGCCGATCACGGTATAGGGGACGCCGTTCGGCTCGGCGAACGGTTCGAAAGGCGGTCCCCTGCTCGCTCGGCTTGGCTTCCCGGGGCTCATTTGCTTGGCCGCGGTCGCACCCGCGGCGGCGGCGCCGCGCCCGCGGCTCGAGCTCACCTGGGACGCACCCGCGGGGTGCCCCGACGAGAAGGGAGTTCGCGATCGCGTCGATGCCCTCGCGCCGCCGACGGCCGGTGCGGAGTCGGTGCTGCGAGCCGAGGCCCGGATCACGCGAACGAACGGCCGTTTCCGGATGACCCTCGTCGTCGGCGATCGGAGCGGTTCGGGCGAGCGCACGCTCGATTCCGATTCCTGCGAGGACCTGGCCGGCGCCGCCGCCGTCGCGCTCGGGCTCTTGCTGCGTGGAGAAGAAGCGCCGGGCTCGGGCGATCCCGTTCATGGTGCGGCCGCGGACGGTTCGAAGACGGACGGCGCCGCGGCAGGAGGCTCGGCGAGCGGCGACCAGAACGCGACGACTTCGAGCGCAGCGAAGGCAGGGGCCGCAGCACCGGCAAAGGCGGAGGACGCATCGAGCGGGGACCGGAAAGCAACGCCGGGGAACGACGGTGGGGCGCGCCGGTACTGGGCCGTCGTGCACGCGCCGACGTTGACCCTCGCGATCGGGCCGTTTCCCAAGCCGAGCGTCTCGGTGGGGCTCGCGGCGGGCGCGAAGCTCGACCAGTGGCGCGTGCTCCTCGCCGGCTCCGTCGCCCTCCATCAAGCGATACCGTCGAGCGATTTTCCCGGCTACGGCGCCGACGTTCGCCGCGTGACGGCGGAGATCTCCACCTGCCGTGGGTGGCGCCTGGACCCCTTCGAGCTTTCACCGTGCGTCGCGGCAACGCTCGACCGTGCAACGGTCCGCGGCTACGGAGAGCACGTCGAACCACGCGCCGACCATCCCACCTGGCTCTCTCTGGGCGCCGGCGTCACCGGCTACCTCGCCGTACTCGACCAGCTGGCGGTCTTCGCCGCCGTCGACGGGCGCATCGCGACGTCGCGTCCCCGCATCGTGATCGAGGGCCTCGGCGAGCTCTACCAGGTGGCGCCAGCCACGCTGATGCTCACCGTCGGGGTCGAAGGTCTGCTGTGACTAGAATCGCCCCGGCCGCCGGGTTTTTCCGCGCCTGAGCGGCCTCGGGCGATCGGTGGCATGCTGCCGAGCGCCATGTCCGAGGACAGTTTTGCCGCGCTGATGAAGCGCGTGGAGGAGCAGGGAACGACGACCGGGAGGCGCGTTCAGGTCGGCGAGGTGCTGCGGGTCAAGGTCATGCAGGTGGCCGGCGACGCTGTTTTCGTCGATTGCGGGACGCCGGGCGACGGGCGCATCGCGCGCGTCGAGCTCGAGAATGATCGCGGCGAGCTCAGCGTGAAGGTCGGCTCCATCGTGGAGGCGGTCGTGGTCGACGCGCGTCCGGACGGTCCACGCCTGTCGGTGGGGTTCGGGCGCCGCGGAATGCTCGACACCTCGTCGCTCGAGCTCGCCCGCACCAGTGGAACGCCCGTCGTCGGCACGGTCGAACGGGCGGTCAAGGGCGGCCTCGAAATCACCATCGGCGGCATCCACGCCTTCTGCCCGGCATCGCAGGTCGAGCTCTCTTACACCGCGGACCTCGCCCGGTACGTCGGGCAGGAGCTCGAGCTTCTCGTGATCGAGATCCGGGACGGCGGTCGCAGCGTCGTCGTCTCACGGCGCGCGCTGCTCGAAGAGCAGCGGCGTAAGGCAGCGACCGATCTCGCGGCGACGCTCGTGCCCGGCGCGGACGTGGAGGGCACGGTGCGCACCCTCAACAAGCACGGCGCCGTGATCGACCTCGGTGGCATCGACGGATTCGTCCACATTTCGGAGCTGGCCCGCCACCGCGTGGAGCGCGCCGAGGACGCGGTCACCGTCGGCGACGCCGTGAAGGCCCGCGTGCTCAGCGTGGAGCCTTCCGATAAGGGGCCCCGCGTGAAGCTCTCGATCAAGGCGCTGGTGGCGCCCGACGCCGCGAGCAAGCCTGCCCCCGACGAGGTCTTGAAGGCGACGGTCGTGGCCGCGGTCGCGCGCGGCGTCCAGGTGACGACGCCGAAGGGCGATGGCTTCATCCCGATCCCCGAGCTTGGTCTGGCGCCCGGCGCCGACCACCGCCGCGCGTTCCCCGCCGGCAAGGAGCTCGACGTGGTGCTCGTCTCGAACGCGGGTGGCCGCCCCCGCTTCAGCGCGACTCAGGTCTCGCGCGTGGAGGAGCGCCGAAACTTTCGCGACTACGCGAAGGACGGTGCCGCCCCCGGAGCGCCGGGCTTCGGCCGACTCGGTGACCTCTTGCGCGAACGGCTCGGGCTCCCGCCCGAAGAAACGCCCGAACCCGCTGCGCCGGCTCCGGCCGAAGCGCCGCGCCCCAGCGCGACGGAGCCGAACCCCGCGCCTTCCGCCACCGCGGCGCCTCCCGCAGCCGAAAAGTCACCGGCGCCCGCCGTGGCCCCGTCGCCCGTCGTGGCCGCCCCTCCTCCGTCTGCGGTCGCCAAGGCTCCTCCGCCTGCCACGCCGCGGAACGATCCGCCGGGCATCGTCAGGCGGAGGAAACCGTAGGCGGACGCGTCACTTGTTCGGCTGGGGTGTCATCCGGAGGTAGGGCCGGATCGCGGTGAACCCCTTGGGAAACCGCTCCGCGAGCTCCTTCGGATCCTGGAGCGCGGGCACGATCACGCAATCGTCTCCGTCCTTCCAGTCCACCGGCGTGGCGACCTTGTGGCTGTCGGTGAGCTTCAGCGAATCGATCACGCGCAGGATCTCGGTGAAGTTCCGACCCGTGCTGGCGGGATAGGTGATGATCGTGCGGATCTTCTTGTTCCCGTCGACGATGAACACGGAGCGCACGGTGAGCGTGTCGTTCGCCTCCGGATGGATCATGTCATAGAGCTTCGCCACCTTGCGATCCGAGTCGCCGAGCAGCGGGAAATTCATCGTCGCCTTCTGCGTGTCCTCGATATCGCCGATCCAGCGCTTGTGATCCTCGACCCCGTCGACGCTGACGGCGATCATCTTGACGCCGCGCTTGTCGAACTCCGCCTTCAGGTTGGCGGCGCGCCCGAGCTCCGTCGTGCAGACGGGAGTGAAATCCTTCGGGTGGGAAAAGAGAACGCCCCAGCTGTTGCCGAGCCACTCGTGGAACCGGATGCGGCCCTCGGTGGAATCCTGCTCGAAGTCGGGTGCGATGCTGCCGATATGAAGTGCCATGCGGCCGTCCTTTCTTGGAGGCTCGATCTAGGACCGCGCCCCGCGGCCCGCAACCTCCGTGACACACTCTTGGATCAGGCCGCCTGCCCACCCTCGAGCGCGCGGATGCGGTCCTCGATCGGGGGGTGACTACGGAACAGACCCATCACGCCGCCACCGCTGATGCCGAAGGCGGCCATCGACGTGGGCAGGGTGGACTTCTCCTCGTTCTGCCCCAAACGGCGGAGCGCGCCAATCATCGCCATCGGATTGGTAAGGTTTGCTCCACCGCGGTCGGCGCGGTACTCGCGCCGGCGGCTGAACCAGAACACGATGATCGAGGCGAGGATACCGAGCACGAGCTCGGCGATCATGACGGTGATGAAGTAGCCGATGCCGCCACCGCGCTCGCGCTCGCCGTCGCGGCCGCGCAGCGCCGAATCGATGATGCCGCCGATCACGCGCGACAGGAAAATGACGAAGGTGTTGAGCACACCCTGAATCAGGGTGAGCGTCACCATGTCGCCGTTCGCGACGTGGCTGATCTCGTGACCGAGCACCGCTTCGACCTCGGCCTTGTCCATGCTGTGGAGCAAGCCGGTGCTGACGGCGACGAGCGAATTGTTCTTCGACGGGCCGGTGGCGAACGCGTTCATCTCGGGCGCGTCGTAGATCGCGATCTCGGGCGTCGAGATGCCGGCGCGCGCCGCCTGACTGCGAACGGTTTCGAACAGCCAGGCCTCGGTCGCGTTTCTCGGCGCATCGATCACCTTCGCTCCGGTCGTCCACTTGGCGATCCACTTCGACATCGCCAGCGAGAGGAAGGAGCCGCCGAAGCCCATCACCGTCGCGAGCACCATCAGCGGCCCGTAGGCGCGCAGGAAATCCCCTTGCCCGAACACCCCGGCGCGCTCCAGCACCGCGATGATGATGTTGACGACGAACAGGATCGCGAAGTTCGTGGCGATGAGCAGACCGATACGCTTCAGCACTTTGGACAGCCTCCTCGGCGGGTTTCCCGCTACCTATAAGCACCCTGACCACCCTTGTCCACCCCGCGCGGTCGGGACAAACGCCGCATTTTGACCCGGGAATAAGCGCGGGCCCACGCTCGTTGAGAATCGCGCGTTACGGAAAGAGGTCGCGGAGGCCGCCCGGGGTCTTCACCTTCGGGAACACGACCTTCCGCGCCACGAGATCGTCGACCGTGTCCCTCAACGTTTCGCCGGGGTCACGGGGGCGGAAACCGAGCTCACGCTCCGCCTTCGCCGAGTCGGCGTACCAGAAGTACGAACCGAGCTCGAGCGTCATCTCGTCCACCGGTGGCTCGCCGCCGATGCTGCGGAGCGCGCTCGCGAACAGCCGGCCGATGCCGAGCGCAAGGGGACGCGACGACGGCAGCTTGAGGAGCGGCGCCGGAACGCCGCTGATCCGCGAAAGACGCTGGAAAAAGGCCTGAACGGTGAGATTTTGCGCGTTCAAGATGTAGCGCTCGCCCGCCCGGCCGCGGTCGGCGGCGAGCAGCATCCCGAGCGCCGCGTCACGCACGTCGACGAACGACAGGCCGCCCGCCGAGCTCGCCGGGATCGAACCCTCGAGGAACTTCCGTACGTCCTCGGTCGACGACTCGCGAACGTCCCCGGGACCGAGCAGCAGGCTCGGATTGACGACGACGACCTCGAACTCGCCCGGCACGTTGGCCGCGATGGCTTCGCGCTCGCCGTAGAGCTTCGTCCGGTAGTACGGCCAGCGCGCGACGAGCTCGAGCGGCGCCCGGCAGCCCTCGTCGGCGATGCGGTGCGGATCCGTGCCCACCGCCAGCGTGCCGCTCGTGCTGGCGAAGACGACCCGCTTCACGCCCGCTGCGCGAAGCCCGGCGAGCACGTTGGTCGTCCCCACCACGTGCAGCCGGTAGAGCTCCTCCGACGCGTCCCGATTGCGCGACACCTTGCCGGCGGCCACGAACGCCACCTCGGTCCCGGCCGCGCTTGCCTTCACCGCCTCCACGTCCAGCACGTCCACCGCCTGGACGGTGCCGTCGGGCGAACCGCTCCGCGAAACCGACACCACGTCGTCGCCGCGCGCGCGGAGCGCCTTCACCACGTGGGACCCGAGAAAGCCGGTACCACCCGCGACCCACGCGCGGCGCCGCGTGCCGGCTGGGGCACCGTTGCCGGAAGCGCCATTTCCGGTGCCCATCGTCACCGTCCCTCGGCGGCGCCCGCGGGCGCCGTCAGCCGAAATGCCTTCTGAAACTCGAGCAGGAGGCCGACGTTGTTGGTCTTCACGGCGCCGGAGAGGAACTCGGCCGGCGACGGGACATACGCCTCGCGCACGATGCGCGCGAACAGATCGGGCGACGTCTTCAGCACGCAATCGGCGGCAGCGACATGCTTGCCCGGTTTGACCTCGCAGGCATCCTTCGAGAGCAGCAGCGTGAAACGATCCTCGCCCAGCGAGAAATAGTAGCTCGTCGGCTTTTCGACGGTACCCGGCGCGAAGCGCTGCGCGAGCTCCTCGAAAACGTCGTGGAGCGTCGGCAGCTTTTCCGGCTCCGGCAACAAGAGCTCCGGCTCGAGCGCGCGAAGGTCGAACGTCTCGCCCCGCGAAAGGGCACGCACCGCTCGCTCGACCAGCCGCGCCGCCCGCCGCGAAGCGTCCGACGCCGAGAGGCCGGCCGTCAGTCGGCGGAGCTCCGAAGCCTCCAGCACCGGACCGATGCGCGCCTCGACGTCGCGACGCCGAACCACGGTCGCGCCCTTCGGCAGCGCGGCGAAGGTGCCACCGAGATACACGGGCAGGACATCGATGCCCTGATGCAAAGCGAGGTGCCCGACGACCGCCTTGAACTCGTGGATCTGCCCGTCGACGCTGCGCGTGCCTTCGGGAAACACCAGCACCGTCTTGCCCTGCTCGAGGAGCTCGGCGGCTTTGCGCAGGCCCTGACGCAAGGTGCCGTTTCGCGGCATCGGCACCAGGCGCGTGAAGTTCTCGAAGTACGCCTTCCGAAACCGATTTCCCTCGAAGAAATAGTCCTGCGCCGCCAGCGAGACGATTGCCTCGCCGTAGGTGCCGAGCGCGAACTTGACGAGGCCCATGTCGAGGTGGCTCGCGTGGTTCGCCGCGACGAGCACGTTGCGGTTCTGGGGAATGAACGCCCGGCCGCGAACGGTGGTGTGGAGCACTCGCTCGTAGAAGCCGTGCTGGGCGCGACCGAGCCACTGCATGGCCGCCTCGCGCAACGGCACGGGCACCTCGAACGACTCCGGCTCGGCCTCGACGATGGTCGCGCTCTGTCCCGTGCGGCCGGCACCTTGCTCGCGCAGCACCGTTTCCACGTCGCCGATCGTCTGGCAGCCGTTCAGGCGCTCGGCATCGAGCGAGCGCCCGGCCTGCGCCTCGAGCGCGACCAGGAGCTCGAGCAACATCAACGAATCGAAGCCGAGATCGGCACGGAGATTCGCGGTCGGATGGAGACTGGCGACGTCCCGGCGCGCGATCGCCGCCACCGCGGCGCGCACGCCGCGTCCGCGCCCGTCGGTCGATTCCGGCACGATCGACTTCGGCTCGGTCGATAGCGTGCGCTCGATCAGCCGCCGCACCTCCGCACGCTTCACCTTGCGCGTCGAGGTGCGCGGAAGCTTCGCGTCGACCAAGGTGACCACCGCCGGGCGCTGCTGCGGCGGCAACCCGGCGAGCGCCTGGTCGAGCGCGGTGCGAGCACGCGCGTGGCGCTCGGTGCGCGGCATCTGGTCGTCGTCTTCCGGCACGGCGATGCAGGCGACCCGCTCCCCGCCCCGGCCGTCGCCGATGCCGACGACGGCGAGCTCGGCCACGTGCTCGACCCGCCCGAGCCGCGCCTCGACGTCGTCGGGGTACACGTTTTCGCCGTTCGACGCGACGATGACGTCCTTCTGGCGCCCGACGATGACGAGGTTCTTCCGCCCGTCGAGCTTGCCGAGATCCCCGGTTCGGAGCCAACCGTCGGGGTCAATCGTCTGGCTCGTCGCGTCCGGATCGTCCGAATAGCCGAGCATGACGTTCGGGCCGCGCGCGAGCACCTCACCGACGCCCTCCGCGTTCGGCGACGCGATGCGGATCTCGACGCCGGGAATGGCCTTACCGACGTGACCCGAGCGAGCGCCCGGGCGACCCTCCGAAACGGTGAGGACCGGTGCGGCCTCCGTGAGCCCGTAGCCCTCGGCAAGGTGCAGGCCGAGGCCCGCGAACAGGTGATGCGTGCGCTCGGGCAGCGCGGCGCCGCCGCTGACGAGGAAGCGAAGGTGCCCGCCAAGACCCTGATGCACGGGACCGAACAAGAGCCGACCGGCGTCGACGCCCATCGATTTGCCGAGCGATCGGTTCAATTCGACGAGGAAATCGAAGGCGTGGGAGAGCAGCGCGCCGCGTTCGGCCACGCGCGCGAGAATGCGCCGCTCGAGCATCTCCCACAGCGCGGGTACGCCGATCAGGCCGGTGATACGGCCTGCTTTGAGCGCGTCCTCGAGCCGTTCGGCGTTGAGCTCGTCGAGGTAGACGACGCGTGCGCCCCGCGAAAGAGGCAAGAGGAGCCCGCAGGAGAGCTCGAACGTGTGGTGGAGCGGCAGCACGCTGAGCACCCGGTCGCCCTTGTCGAGCGGGAACAGCGGTGCGAGCGAGGCGATGAGCGACGTCAGATTGCCGTGCGACAGCTCGACGCCCTTCGGCCGCCCCGTCGTGCCGCTCGTGTAGATGAGGGCGGCGATCGCATCCGGTGCCGGCTCGGCCATGACGGCACCCGGCCCCGCACGGGTCACGTCGAGCAGATCGACCAGCGTCACGTGCCCGCCGGGACCGCGCTCGAGGCGCTTTCGAGCGGCGGCGTCGAGCACGAAGGCCTTCGCCTTCGAGGCGCCGGCGAGTGTCTCGGCCGCATCGAGCTCGATCCCCGCCTCGAGCGGTACCACCGTCGCTCCCGCGGCAAGAATGCCGAAAAACGCGATCGGCCAGGCCGGATGGTTCTCCGCGGCGAGCATCACGCGGTCGCCCGGACCGACGCCGAGCTCGGCGAGGCGCTGGGCACAGGCGAGCGAGCGCTCGCGCCATTCGCGGAACGTGATCCGGGTGAGCCCGGCGGGCTCGGCGCGCTGGAGCGCGATCGCGAGGTCGTGGCGACCGGCCATCTCGTCGAGCAGCGCCGTCAGCGTTTCGTGCGGCTTCGGCGCCCGCCGCGGGCGCTTCACGCGCTCGTCGATCTGCGGGAAGACGAAACGTTCCAGGCCCGGCATGTGGACCTCGAAGAACCACTGCCGCCAGTCGATCTCCTCGGGCACCCAGCCGATGCGGCGCCGGTCCGCTGCCGTGAGCCGCGCGCAGGCGCTCCGTACGTTGTCGGAGCGAAACACGTAGTGGTACTGCGCCGTGAACGGCACGAAGACCTCGAGGATGCCGCCGACGCGCCGCTGCTGGTCGGCGAAGCGACTCACGGCGGTCGACGCGGGCCCGAGCAGCGAGCGCGCGGGGCCGACCGCGGCCTTTTCGAGCAGCCCGGCGACGGCCTTCGCGCCCTCCGCGATGCGGTAGGGACCGATGCGATCGAATTCCTTGCTCGAAAGCAGCGCACCTTCGAAGTGCGACTGAAGGAACGACCACACCGGGCCGCCGCGCGCCGTCCGCTGGTAATACTTTCGCTTGTAGAGACCGGTGAGCTCGAAGAACCGCCGCATCGTGCAGGGGTTCGTGTCGGTCGAGCCCAGCTGGTAGACGGCCTTCGCCGAACCGTCGAGCAGCTCCCCGAGCGCCGCGGTGAGACCGCCGACCACGAGATCACAGGGGATGACGTCGAGGTAGTTGCTCGAGCCCGGGATCTGGAGCCCGCCCTCGCGCAAGATATAGATGAGCGGGGCGCTGGTGTTGATGCCCTCGTTCCAGCCGGGGAACGGATACTTCAGCGTCGATTCGACGACCGCCGGCCGCACGATGGTGAACGGGAGCCCGGAACGCGCCGCGATCTGCTCGCCGATCGCCTTCGTGTACGTGTACGTGTTCGGGAAACCCCAGAACTGGGCGCGTTCCATGCCCATTTCGGCCAGGCGCGCCTCGACGAACTTTCGCCGCACCTTGCCCACCTCGGCGTCGAGCACGGCGCCGCGAGCGGGCTCGCCGCGCTCGGCGAGGTTCTTCTTCGCCTCGTCGAGGAAGCGGCTCTGCCGGAACGCGTCGCTCGCGCGATGGCGCGCCTGCTCGATCACGTCGAGGCACTCGGCGATCTCGCGATCGGGATCCCAGTGCGAACGTTCCAGCGCGTCGGCGCGCGGAAACGGAAAATCGAGCGGGCTCGTCTCGTGGATGTGGCCGGTGCGGCTACCCGCGACGTAGCAGGTGCTGGTGTGGAGCAGCGGCAAGTCGCCGAGGTCGCGGGCCAGCGTCACCAGGTTCTGCACGCCGAACGCGTTCACCTCGAGCGCTTCGTCGAGCGGCGGATCGAAGTCCACGACGCCGGCGACGTTCACGACCGCGTGGACGCGATCCCTGAGATCGTCGCGCACGCTGGGTGACAACCCGCAAAACGGCTGAACGACGTCACCCGGGACGGGCGTCACCTTTTCCCGCAGGAATGCCTCGAAATGCGCGCCGTACTGGCTGCGCAGCGGATCGAACACGGCGGTCGCCGCGATCTCCTCCCAGAAGCGCTGCTCCGCCGTGCGGCCGCCCTTTTCGCGCACGACGAGGTAGAGATGCTCGACCGCCGGCCAGTGCGCGAGCAAGAACGACCACCAGGTCTTGCCGAGGAAGCCGGTGCCCCCGACGACGACGAAGCGCCGTCCGCGGAAGGTCTTCTCGAGATCGAGCTCCGAGTGGCCGGCTCCGTTCGTGGATCGCGCGCTCGTCAAGCCGTCACTCCGCGACCGAGGCTCACGTCCCCCATGACGATCGGCGGGACGTGGAGGAGCGTCACGTCGAGTGAGCGCGCCTCGCCGCCACGCGCCCGGTAGAGCGCTTCTTCGACGTTCGGCGCCGTCTCCCAGCCGAAAAGCTTCGGGATGTACTCGTTGTCGGCTCCGACGCAGATCACGCGGCCGAGATGCTGGCGCCCGTTCTCGCCCCAGTACCACATGAAAAACGGGTGCGACGGGTGGTAGGCGTGGCCCGTCCGGTACATCTGCACGAGCGCCGGATCGCGCGCATATTTTTCCTCGTACCGTTCGCAGAGTGCGACCGCATCGCGCGTCTCGGGCAGGATGCGGTGCACGAAGTCGACGTAGGGCGCGTGCTGCTCGTGGTCGAACTTGTCCGAGCACGGGTGAAGGAGGATCAGCGTGCCGCCCTTTTTCACGAGCGGAGCTCCCCGGTACATGTTGAAAAGGTACCCCTGAGCGAGCACCTGGACGAGGAGCGGATTCAGGTACGCGTGGACGTTGTACGGGCTGATGTACGGAACGCCGAACACCAGCACGTCCGCCTGCCCCTCGATCGGCACGCAGTACTGCTCGAAGCTCCGCTCGACCGTCTTCTTGTGGACCTCCTCCACGTTGCCGGCCCAGACGCCGGTCATGCCGTACGGCGCCGGGAAACGATCGAAGATCGCCTGGCGCGCGGGCTGCGGGAGCTTGCCGGTACTGATCACGAGCGCCTTCAGGAGCGCGCGCTCGCGCCCGCTGAGCTCGTCCTCGTTCTTCATCAAGAAATCGAGCGACGAGTCGAACATGCGGTTGTTGACGGTCGTCTCGATCGTGAAAATATCGAGATTCTTGTGGGCGACGCGGCCGAGCTGCTCGATGTCCGAGGCGAGGCCGGAGCGCGCGGGATCCATGTAGCTGTCGGAGCGGCGGATCGAGTGGGGGTTATGGTGGGAGCGCAGGCTCTGGTAGTTGCAGAGCCCGACCGCGACCGACTTGTACCCGCCGTTCATCGGTACGAAGTTGAGGTTCGCGTAGATGAGGAGGTCGCTCTCCGCCGCACGCCGGTTGAGCTCGAGCACGTGGCCGTGCTCCGTCGCGCCCACCTTGACGATGTTGTCGGTGTCCTCGGCGTCGTGGTTGTAGAGCCGATCCGGCCAGTAGGCGTCGAAGATCTTGTCACCCAGCATGTGCCGGATCTCGTTCGGCTTCATGCGCCGATGGACGCCCGTCGCGACGATGATCTCGATGTCCTCGACCCCGTGGTCGGCCAGCATCTGCAGCACGATCGTGACCAGACGCTCGCGCACGTCGGGGCGCCGCATCGGCGGCAGGGGAAGGGAGATATCGTCGACCGCGATCGTCACCTTCATCCCCGGCCGAAGGCGCGCATGCAGCGGATCGGAGCCGAGCGGGTGGTTCAGCGCGTAGCGGATGGCAGCATCGGGATCGCGAAGCGGTTCGAGCGGCGCCTTCGGATAGATGCAGCGGGTACCAGGCGGAAGATCGACCTCCACCAGTTGATCGCCGGAGAACAGGGTGCGGGGAGCGCTATCACGCTCGAGAGTGACCAGACAGGGATGATTCATGCGCGGACGGAACGCTCCGAAGGGTATGTCAGGCGGACACGGTCAGATCGAAGCGCGGCCAGGAGTACGCTTTGGCGAGCAGGGCGAGGCGGCGATCGGGGTTCACTGCCGCAGGATGGCCCACGACACTGAGCATCGGCACGTCGGAATAGCTGTCGCTGAACGCGAAGCACTCGTCGAGGTCGTGCCCGTGGGCGCGCGCGTGGTCGCGGACGATGCGAGCTTTCTCGGGACCGGCGACGACCGGGTTCAGGAGTTTGCCGGTCGCGATGCCATCCTTCATCTCGAGCCGGTTCGCGATCACGTCCCCGCCCCCGAGGTACGTCGCCAGCCGCTCGACGATGAGGTCGAGGGCCCCGGAAACGAACACGAGGTCGTGCCCCGCGGCCTTGCTCTTTTCGACCAGGCTCTTCGCCGCCGGAAAGAAGGAGGGGCGGAGCACGTTGTTGAACACTTCGTCCGCGAGCACGACCAGGCGATCCTCGCTCATCCCCGCGTAAGCACTGTACAAAAGCTCGTTGAACAGGCGCCGGTCGAGCAGCTCCGCCCTCGCCATACGAGGCGCCCGGAAGAGGGCCTTGCCGAGCTGGAGCGCGGTCTGGACAGGGGTCCCCTGATTTCGGAGGTAGTAGAGGGTCGGCTGGATCAGGTTCGTCCTGACCAGGGTCCCGTCGACGTCGAAGTAGCAGGCGGCCACGTCGGCCTTCGGTCGCTCAAGTCGCCGGGGGTGTCAAGGGAACGGCGGGAATTGCCGCCAAAACAGGCGAGGGACTGGCGGGCCGGCCGGTACGCCCGACGACGATTCGAGAGGGCGTTCGAGCCGATAACGAGCGATAGTCCGCCCGTGTCGACCTCCGAGGCCGTGACGCGCCGCGTTCGGGTGAAAGTCGATTGCCGCTACTCACCCGAGCGGTCCGATCCGACACGCCACGAATATTTTTTCGTCTACACGGTCACGATCACCAACGAAGGCGACGAGCCCGTCCAGCTCCTGAGCCGCCATTGGATCATCACCAACGCCCACGGCAAGGTCGAGGAGGTGCGCGGGCCCGGCGTGATCGGCCAGCAGCCGCGGCTCTCCCGCGACGAAAGCTTCGAGTACACGTCGGGCTGTCCGCTCGACACCACGTTCGGCTCGATGCGTGGCAGCTACGAGCTCGTCGCCCTCGATCGCCAGGAACGCTTCGACGTCGAGATCGCGGCGTTCGCGCTGCGACAAGACGGCGTGTTTCACTGATCACGAACGGCGCGCCCACCCAAGCAGAAACGTGATGGTTGCACCATCATCGACGTTTCGTATGTTGTCACCATGGTGCGGCTGCCTTCGTCCTTTTGCTCGGGCCTGCTCGTCCTGCTCGTCGTCGGTTGCTCGGGGCGCTCGGAGAACGTCGGTCCGGCAAGCGGCGGAACCGGCGCGGTAGGTAGCGGGGCAGGCGTCGGCGGTGCGAGCGCTGGCGGCAGCGGTGGCACGAACGCAGGTGGAGGCGGAACGACGGGCGGCACCGACGCGACGGGCGGCACCGACGCGACGGGCGGCACCGACGCGACGGGTGGCACCGACGCGACGGGCGGCACGAACGCGACCGGCGGTGCCGGCGGCAACAGTGGCGGCGCGAGCGCGACGGGCGGCGCGGGCGGCATGAACGGCGGCGCGAACGCGACGGGCGGCACAGGCGGCATGAACGGCGGCGCAGGCGCGATGGCCGGCGCCGGCGCGGGCGGCGTCGCCGCCGGGCCCGCCTGGCTACCAACCGGCGCGCTCGGTCCGAACGCCGACCGCCTGATCGCCGCCGTCACGGCGTACACGACGGAGCTCTGCCGCTCGGGGCTGTGCGCGCTCGGAGATACCGACCCCACCCATGTCGAGAGCTGCGTGTTCGCGGAGCTCTACAATTTCGCGCCGTCTCTCCAGTGGCTGTCGTGCGTGGTGCGGGAGACCGAAGGTGGTGCGCCGCTCGGCCCCCTCGCCGACAGTTTCCAGGGCTGCGCGGCCGCGCAGGGCGAGTGCGAGATCGGGCCATGCATGGGACTCGAAATTCCGACCTTCCCGGATTGCCCGACATGGCGGGTGAACCCACCAGCCTGCCCGAACGATGGAAACTATTATTCGCTGTGCGACGGCGAAACGAGCTGCGCCGACGGCTACGACGAACGCAACTGTGACCCGACCGCCAGCGAGTACGAGTGCGGGGGCGGCGAGAGCGTCGCGTGGATCGCGGTGTGCGACGGCGAAGCAGAGTGCGCCGATGGCGCAGACGAATTCGCCTGCACCCCCGCGGGCACGTAGGGTCGCGGGCTGCTCTTCGCTTTCGGGCGGCGCCGGGCATGGCTCTTCCGTCCGTGTGATACTCGGCCGTGATGCGCTCATCCCGCGCTGTCGCGGTTGCCGCCGTTCTCGGACTCACGGGCTCCGCGTGCTCGCGGCTGCCCGCGTTCGCCGCGCCGACGGGCGGGCCGATGGACCCGAAGAAGCCGCCCGGCGATTGGATCCGCTACCGCGCGCTCGAGCGCGGCGACTTCAAGCGCAAGGAGCCGCCGGCAGTCACCCGGCAGGGCCAGTACGAGCTCGGCGCCCTCACCTGCGCCTACATCAAGACGAACGACGACGTGCAGATCGATCTCCTGCAACAGACGGAGCCGAACGGCGAGCAACGTGTCGACGGTCGGCTCAAAAACCTGCGCTTCATCGCCTGGATGGATCGCGAGTGCTCGTGGTGGAATCCGACCAACAACGACGTGCCCTACACGCTCGAGCACGAGCAGGTTCATTTCGCGATCAGCGAGATCGCGGCCCGGGTCCTGAATCGGGAAGCCGCACGCCTGATGAAGGAGCTCGCGGTCAGCGAAAAAACGCAAGAGGCCGTGGTGGCGAAGATCCAGAGCGAGGTGAAATCGCTCCTCGACGAGCACAACCAGGACGCCATCGAACGGAACGGCGACTTCGACGAGGACACCTCGGCCGGGAAGTTTCCCGAGAAGCAGAAAAAATGGCGCGAGGAAGTGAGCCGCGAGCTCGAGGCATTGAAGGACTGGCAGTGAACCCCGGCGAAGTGGGCACTCCGAGTTTCACGATGAGACAACTCCACCTCGAGCACTGACACCCCACAAGGGCAATCGCGCGAGCGCGCCGCGTGGTCCTCAGCTAGACTTCTTGGTTCATGCCCCGCGTCATCCGTGGCGAGGACGGTTTCCGACGCGCCGGTCTTCACCTGTGGCTCTGGCCGCTGCTCGTCGTGGCCAGCTGCCGCTACGGATACGACGCCGTCGACCTTCTCCAGCACGGCCCGCCCGCCGGCACCGATTCGCCGGGCGACGGCGGCCAGGCCGGCGAGGTCAGTGGACCCGCGCCGAATGCGGGCGAAGCCGGTGCAGAGCCGGGCTCGGGTGGCACGACGACGGGTGCTGCTGGACAAGCGGGTCGCGCTGGCATGGGCGGGAGCGGCTCCGGCGGCACGGCAGCTGGCGGGAGCACCAGCTCGACGGGCGGGACGTCCGGCGCGACCGGCGGGGCCACCTCGGCCGGCTCCGGCGGGACAGCCTCCGGCGCAGGCGGAGGCGGCGCTCAGGGTGGAGCGGGCGGTACCTCGGCGGGCACGGGGGGAACGAGCGCGGGATCGGGCGGTGCGACGGCGGGCGCGGGCGGAGCGGCGGGAGGCGGCGCGACCGGCGGATCGAGCGGCGCCGCCGGCATGCCGCCGTTGGCCGAGGGCTACTGGGTCCTCGATGGGTCGGACTCGGGGGGGCAAGCGTGGACCTCGAGCACGCTCCTGTTCACGAGCGCCACCGCGAATGGCGATGGCACGTATGCGCTGACGTACCGCATCGATTGGTTCGAGGACGCGGGAACGTTCGGCATCCTGCTCGGCGGTGAGGAGTACGGGGTGGGTACCTACGATGCGGCCGCCGCGCACCTCGTTCTGGACCAGACCGGCGGCTGGGACGCGCCGCCTCTCGATCGCTACGAAGCGGACTACGACTCAGCGACCGACACGCTGGTGAGCGGCTTCTGGAACACCGGCAGTCCGGGCACGTTCACCGCTACTCACCGGCTCAGCGCCACCCTGGTCGGTCCGCTGACGGCGACGGCCACCTCCACGCGCAGCGGGCTCATCGCCAGCAACACCGTCGACAGCGATCAGCTGACCTACTGGAGCAGCGCCAACAACCGGGCGTTGGGCGAGGTCCTCACGCTCACCTTGGCGACGCCCGCACGGCTGCGCGGCATGCGCATGCTCTCATATCCGTACGCGGGCGATGCCGTGCCGTCCCGCATGACGGCCCACTGCTTCGACGCGGGGGACACCGAGGTCGCCACCCTGGACGTCGTCGCCTCCACGGAGCCAATGTGGAAGCCCATGACACTTTTCGTGGACACCCCGGTCTCGAAGGTCGCGCTCGAGATCACCGAGGTCCTGCCGGTTGGCGGCAATCGTGTCGTGGTGAGTGGGGTCGAGCTGTTCGGGCTGCCCTGAGCAACGCACCGTCCGCGCTGCCGCACGGAGTGAGGTAGGCTCGGCCATGCCGACGCTTCCCCGTTTCGAGGCTCGTCGTCCGCTCGGCCGCACCGGCTTCGTGGCCACCGCGCTCGGCGCCGGGGACCTCGCCGACCGCTCCGTGCCGTTCGACGACTGCGTGGCGACGCTCCGGCGCGCGCTCGATGCGGGTCTCAACGTGCTCGACACCGCGCCGAGCTACGAAGAAGGCCTGAGCGAGCGCATCGTGGGCGCCGCGCTCGAGGGGCGCCGCTCGGGGGTGTTCTTGATCGACAAGATCGATCACCTCGATCGTCCCGTCGGCGCCCAGGTCGACGGCAGCATCGAGCGGCTCGGCGGGCTCAGGCCCGATCTGTTCGTGTTCCACGGCGTCTCGACGCTCGACGCGTGGCGCGCGCTGGCGGCTCCGTCCGGGCCCTTCGCCGAGCTCGGCGAGCTGCTGAAGGGCGGGCGGGCCCGTTTTCGCGGCATCTCGTGCCATCACCCCGACGTACTTCGCGAAGCGATCCTCTCGGGGCTCTGCGACGTGGTTCTGTTTCCGGTCGGTCCCTTCGTCGATGCTCGCTACGTGGAGGAGCTCCTACCGCTTGCCCATGCGCGCGGGATCGGCAGCGTGTGCTTCAAGACCTTCGGCGCCGGCAAGCTGCTCGGGGACACGGAAGGATACGGGCGCCCGCTCGCGACGCGACCACGCGGCAAGCTGAGCTCGGGGGGAGAGAACGCCGCGTCACCCCGCCTGCCTCGGCTCTCCGTGCGCGAGTGCGTTCACTACACGCTCACGTGTGACCCGGACGTGGCACTGCTCGGTCTGAGCTTTCCGAACGAGCAGGATCAGGCCTTCCAGGCGGCTTCGGACTTCACGCCGCTCTCCGCCGACGAGATGGCGCGCCTCAGGGCGCGTGCCGTCGTGGCGATGGAGGGAAAGGGCGCGGTCTGGTGGAACGGGGCTCCTTCGCCGTGAGCCCGGCGCCCAACTACTCGCACCCGATGCGCTCGCCCGCAACGGCCACGTCGTCGATCCAGAGCTCTCGGGTACCGGCTTCCCACCACTCCCGCCAGCCGATGTTCAGCGACTCGAACGTCGGGTAGTACCAGACGCCGTTCGTTTCATCGCTGATGCATTGAGTGCCCTGCTTCTCGACCTCCAGGTCGTCGACGATCTCGCCGTCCAACCAGAAGCGCATGACCTCGGCGTCGCTGTCGAATTCCCACTCCATGCAAGCCCAGCGCCCGAATGGCATTCGGGTATCCGAAAACTTCGCGCAGTCGGTGCGGGGGCCGTCGCCGCCGTAGCTCCCAGGCGTTTCGAAGTTGGCGAGAAGGTTCTCGTCGAGCTGACCGCCGTAGCGGAGTGCGATCTCGAACGGATCGTCCCAGGCTTCGGGCTCGTCTGCGATCCCCTGGCCCTCGATCATGTCCCAGTGCACCTCGGTGGTGGGCAGTGCATCGAGGTACATCCAGAGCCTCCCGAACATGTGCCGAGTGGGAAACACGCGATCGGACGTGGTGTGGAGCCACACGCGGCCCTGCTCCGATTCACCCGTGACGATGTGGACGGACTGCGCGCCGCGGTGTGGTCGCGAGGTGTCGACGGTCGCGCTACCTCCGCCCTGCTTCGACCAGATCCCGTTCGGCGTGGCTCCCTCCGCATACGTCTCGAACTCGTCGCAGAGCGGGAGCTCGGCACAGCTCGTCGTCGCGGCGCCCGCCGTCCCGCTGCTGCCGCTCGCCCCCGCGCCGCCACCGTTGCCTCCCCCGCCGCCCTTGCCCGCGTCTCCCTGCTCACCACCCTCGGCACCGTCGCCCGCAGTGCCGCCCCCGCGGCCCGCCGCCGCCGCGCCCGACGAGCCGCCGCGTCCCCCCGCGCCACCACCGCCGCTCCCGACACCCGCCGCTCCGCTCGTTCCCCCCACACCGGCTGCACCGACTGCACCGGCGCCAGCACCTGCCGCACCCGTTCCGGCGCCCATCATTCCTGCCGCGGTCCCGCTCGCGCCAGCCATCCCCGCGCCGCCACCCGTCGCCGGGCCCGGTTCTATGAACCCCGTGTCCTCCGAGCAGCCGAACGCCAGAAGGACCGATCCGCCGACACGGATCACGGTGTTGAGGAGCGACGAAGAAGGCCGTGCGGGGGACATCACGTGGGGATGACCCCCGACGCGTGCCGTGCGGCTCACATGTCGAGCAGGTACGCGGCGACCAGCGGGAACACGATCGTCGCGTCCGACTCGATGATGTAGCGCGGGGTGTCGACGGCGAGCTTGCCCCAGGTGATTTTCTCGCCGGGCGGCGCGCCGCTGTACGAGCCGTACGAGGTCGAGGCCTCGGAGATCTGGCAGAAGTAGCCCCAGGGGCGCACCTCCGTCTTCAGATCCTGCTCCAGCAGCGGCACGACGCAGATCGGGAAATCACCCGAGATGCCGCCGCCGATCTGGAAGAAGCCGATCGAGTGCTTCTTGTCGTTCTCGCGGTACCAGTCGATGAGCGTGGCCATCTGTTCGGTCCCGCTCTTCATCACGCGGTGGTCGTACTCGCCGCGCACG
>Ga0315910_10000813_pt1 | contig 29893 bp, 35 predicted proteins | sample EdamamesoilMG_FD_204470 | JGI IMG/M metagenome (GOLD analysis project Ga0315910, IMG submission 204470) | Garden soil microbial communities collected in Santa Monica, California, United States - Edamame soil | ecosystem: Environmental > Terrestrial > Soil > Garden | place: USA: California... | reverse complement strand
CGGCGATTGCACCCGACTCGCGCGGACGAAAGCTCCTTGATACACTTCCCTGACGTGAACGATCCGCACACCGCTCTGGAACTCCAACCGTTGGTGGAAAAGCTCGCACCCGAAGAGCAAGTTCGGTTGGCCAAGCTCGCGCTCCGACTCGCTGCTCAGGCGCGCAACGCACAGGCGTATGCCGAAGCCCCGCCGGGCGATTCAGAGTTCTCGATGGACGATGACTCGCTAGCCTGGGAAGCTGAGGGTTGGGACGAGTTCAGTGCGAAGGGGTGAGATCCGCTGGTACACCTTCGCGTTGCCCGATAAACGGCGGCCCGTGCTGCTGCTCACCCGCGCGGATGTCATCGACTCGTTGAACGAGATCATCGTGGTTCCAGCGACGCGGACCATTCGGGGAATCCCGTCAGAGGTGGTCCTGACACCCGACGACGGGTTGCCGACCGCGTGTGCGCTCAACTTCGACCACATCGCACTCGCTCAGCGCGCGAGACTCGGTGCTGCCATCGCGACCTTGTCCGACGATCGCTGGGACGAGGCTCGGAGCGCATTGCTCGTGGGGTGCGGATTTGACGTCGAAAGGTAGCCTCGGCGTAGCTTGCCCTCTAGGTCTCCCCGTCAACCGACCACGCCCCGGTTCTCAGTTGCGGCGAACCAGGAGCAGGCCCCAAATCAGCAAAGGCCTCGTAACTACGAGGCCTTGTCAGAGTTGCTCGGGTAGCGCCTCGCTTAGACGAACCCTACCCGAGAGCCCGTTTTGATGCACGAGATGATGTCACCGCGGAACATCATTCTTATCGGGCACTTGCGCTGAGAGCCGCCAGCGACGCGGGTTGGCGCGCGACCGTGGGCGCTGTGCGGCCCGTGGTGGCCGGGTTAGCAGGCCGGGAGCGCCAGGGCTGCACCCGGTTGCCGTTTGCCAGGCAAGTAGCTTGGGACTGCCAGCCGCAAAGGTCCGATGCCGCCCGTTCGCGCGGCGAGCAGCCGCGCGGGCGCCATCGTCTGCCTGGCGGACCATTGGCATCAAGAGCGCGCCGATGAAGCCCATCAGGCTTGCTGAAAGGCCCTCGGCGAGATACATGGGACCCCATGCATTTATCGAGAGACGAGGAGGCGGCCTCTGTGTTGAAAAGCCTCCGACAGCTCGTCCATGGCCTCCGTGCAACGTCGCACGCCGTCGAGGACGATCTCGGCCTGACGGGCGCGCAGTTATTCGTGTTGCGCGAGCTCGCCGTGGAACCCGACGTTTCGATTCGGCGCCTCTCGGAGCGGACCATGACCGATCCGAGCTCCGTGTCGGTCGTTGTCGCTCGCCTGACCGAGCGTGGTTTGGTGAATCGAAGCCGCGACCCTGAGGATGGTCGTCGCAGCGTACTCTCGGTGAGCAAGCGAGGGCAGGCAGTCCTCGAACGTTCTCCCGAGCCCTACCAGGCCAAGCTCTTCGCCGCGCTGCAGGCTCTTCCCCGTCAACGTCTGCGACAGCTTCACCTCGGATTGTCGGCTCTCTTGGACGGCTCAAAGCAGAGCCGCAGCACGGCGCCTCTATTTTTCGAAGACCTTCCGCCGTCGCGCGCGCGGAGGAAACCTCGTGGCTAGCGATCCAGGGCGCGCCCACCAGGTCGAGCAGGCATCCCTCAACGCTGGGCTTCCCATCGCGCCATCGATGGCACCTGCCATGCAAGTTGTCGGAGGTGGGTCGGGAGGATATGTCGTCGACCGTCGTGTTGCAGGTGTTGCCGCCATCGCCGCGCTGATTGGCATCGTAGCAGCATTGATCGCCCAGCTCCTTTCAGCCGCCATCGCGCTGATCACGAACCTTGCCTTCTACGGAACGTTCTCGTTCGCGCACGCATCGCCTGCCGGAAACACTCTTGCGGGCTGGGTGATCCTCATTCCGGTGGCTGGGGCATTGGTGGTGGGGCTGATGGCTCGGTACGGATCGGCCGCGATTCGCGGCCACGGTATCCCCGAAGCGATGGAGCAGGTGCTCTTCAACGAAAGTCGCATCCCGGCGCGTGTGCTTTTGCTCAAGCCTCTGTCGGCCGTGATCTCGATCGGCACCGGGGGCCCGTTTGGAGCCGAAGGTCCCATCATTGCCACCGGGGGAGCGTTGGGTTCCCTCGTCGGTCAGTTCACCAAGATCTCAGCCGACGAGCGCAAGACCCTGCTCGCCGCCGGTGCGGCTGCAGGAATGGCCGCCACGTTTGGATCCCCCGTGGCCGCTGTGCTCCTCGCGGTAGAGCTCCTCTTGTTCGAGTATCGGCCCCGCTCTTTGATTCCCGTCATTCTCGCTTCTGTTGCTGCGACGGGCGTGCGCATTGGGTTCGATGGTATGGCACCGGCCTTCGCGGTTCGAGACCTGCCAGCGCCCACGCCTTTTGCACTCGTTGGTTATGTCGTGGTCGGAGCGATCGCAGGCGTTGCTTCCGTTGCAGTTACCAAAGCCGTCTATGCGGTGGAGGACGTGTTCGAACGGCTTCCGATCCATTGGATGTGGTGGCCGGCGCTCGGGGCCATACCCGTGGGTGTCATCGGCCTGTTCGTCCCGCGTACGATGGGGGTTGGCTACGACAACATCGAGCAGATGATCTCCGGCGGGTTCACAGCTGAGGCTCTCGGAGTGCTGTGCGCCTGCAAGCTGGTCTCGTGGCTGTTCTCGCTAGGAAGTGGAACCTCTGGAGGAACGCTCGCACCGCTCTTCACCGTCGGCGGCGGTGTCGGTTACGCCGCAGCGGCGGGACTCGCGGCCATCGCACCATCGGCCGGAATCGATCTTCGCATCGGCGCGCTCGTCGGGATGGCCGCTCTCTTCGCCGGCGCATCACGTGCTCCGCTGGCCTGCGTCGTGTTCGCGTTCGAAGCAACGCGTCAGCCTCTCGGGTTGCTGCCGCTGCTCGGTGGGTGCGGAGCCGCTTACCTGCTGTCCTGCGTCATGATGAGGACGTCCATCATGACGGAAAAGATCGCGCGCCGCGGCCGACCGATTCCTGCCGAGTACTCGGCAGATCACCTCGAACAGGTGCTTGTCCGCGACGTGGGCATTCGCCCTGTCGTTACGCTGAACAGCGCAGAGCAAGTCAGAAACGTGCAGGCGTGGCTTCGATCTGGAGCGCCTGAGACAGCGCACCACGGATTCCCCGTCGTTGACGATACCGACCGAGTGCTTGGCGTGGTTACCCAACGTGACATCTATGCCTGCCGCTGCGTGGATCAACCCATGAGCGCGCTGGTCGCCAGGAATCTGATCGGAATCGCTCCGTCTGCTTCTCTTCGAGAGGCCGCCGACACCATGCTTCGGGAAGGTATCGGCCGCCTCCCCGTCATGGAGGAGGGGCGTTCGCTGGGCATCATCACTCGAAGCGACCTTCTCGAGGGGCATCGGGCTCGCCTCACGGCTGCCACCAGGCTGGAGCGGGCGCGAGGTCTTCGTTTTCTGCGACCGTCTGCGCCCGCGTCCGCTGGGGCGCTCCCTGAAACTCGGGCACCGAGGGCGGCTTCACGCAACGATTCGAGGTAGCCGTGCTGGATGAGAAGCTCAGAGATCCCACCGCCATTACGCTGCCCTTGGTCTTCCTGATTGTGATCGGAAGCTTCCTCGGAACCTCGATCTTTGCTCGGCATGCGTCCTCAGAGATCGCTGATGTCTCGGAGCGGCTGGCGACCAACGTTAGCCCGAGCATTGAGGATTTGGCATCCGTTCGGGGTTCGGTTCTCGAGGCGGAGCTCGCGTTAGCTCGTCTGTTGGGTGCTGGAGAAGCAACCGCCGCAAGTGTTCACGCGGTGCAACGCACACTGGTCGCCGTGCGGTCCGCGGTTCAGGAGTACCTCGTGCTTCCGCTCGCCCCCGGTGAACATCGCGTCCACGAACAGATCCAGCAAGCCTGGCTACAGTTCGCAGCAGAGGCCAGGTATGTCAGGGAAAGGGCCGTTGCCGGCGATTTCGAACAAGCGCGAGTGCACATGCGTGATGTGGAGGCGTCCGCCGAGGCGCTCGTGCGGGCGTCGATTGAGGCGATCGAGTTCAACGCGAAGTACGGGCAGTTGCTCGCGAGGGAGATCGGCGAGTCGCGTCGTCGTGCGGAGGTCGTCGCGGGCGGCCTCACGGCATTAAGTGTCGTTCTCGGCTTGATCGGGGGCGCGCTATTGTACCGGCAAGCCCGACGCAGACACATCCTCGCCAGCGAACGGGCGAGGGCACTGGAAGAGCGAGCAGAGGAGCTGGAACAGTTCGCAGGGCGTGTAGCGCATGACATTCGAGGCCCGCTCGGTGCGGCGTCCCTGGCGGTCAACCTGCTTTCCTCTCAAGACTTGAACGAAAACGCTGACAACATCGTGGCTCGACTCGAGCGAAACCTTGGACGTGCGAGCGCCATTACCACGGGTCTGCTCCAGTTCGCTCGCGCAGGGGCCAAACCGGACCCGGGGGCTCGGACAAGTCCCAAGGACGCCATCGCAGACGTTCGAGATGATCTCGAGTCCGAGGCCGCGAAGCACAACATCGAGCTGGTCTGGAGAGAGATACCTTTGGCTCTGGCTGCCTGCCACCAGGGTGTGTACTTGAGCTTGCTCGGTAATCTCGTGCGCAACGCCATCAAGTATATGGGCGAGTCGACAACCCGTCGCATCGTCGTGAACGTTGTTGACGATGGCGAGTTCCTGCGAACGGAAGTCACGGATACGGGGCCAGGCATTCCGGACCGTGAACAAGGCTCGCTGTTCGACCCTTACTTTCGTGGCAACAAATCCACCGGAAGAGAGGGGCTTGGCCTTGGCTTGCCGACGGTCCGCAAGCTCGCCAAGGGCCACGGCGGCAGTGCGGGCGTTTCGTCCAAGGAGGGAAGTGGAAGCAAGTTTTGGTTCACCTTGCCTCGGGCGGGCTCTCCCACGACGGACGTCCGGTTTGAATACTCGGGCCCCCCGGCCACTGGCCGAGAACGAAGTATGAAGAGTCGCTCAGATGACGGATGAATCAAGAACGAACCACGATCTCGAGGGTACACCGGCACGAGGCCTTGCCACCGCGACTCTTGGCTTCGCCGCCGGCCTGACGACGATCGTGTTTTACGGCGTGGCCGGACCCGAGTTCAAGGAAGCCCTCGGCCTGTCGGGCGCCATGCTTGGGCTGCTGCTCTCGTCACCCCATTTGACCAAAGCCCTCCTCAGAGTTCCCTTTGGCGCCTGGGTCGACCAGGTTGGTGGGAGAAAGCCCTTTCTCGTCCTGCTCGGACTGACGCTCGTCGGGATGGGAGCGCTCGCGGTTCTGCTGCTCGCCTACTACCCGCACAGATTCGACATGCGGCTCTTCCCGGTGCTCGTCGTATGCGGGCTCCTCGCCGGCGCTGGCGGTGCCACCTTCTCGGTGGGCGTCCCCAAGACCTCTTTCTGGTACCCAACTGATAAGCAGGGGTATGCGCTTGGCGTCTACGCTGGCGCCGGCAACGTCTCACCGGGCCTCATCAACTACTTGATGCCAGTCCTTATCCTCGCGTGGGGCCTCCCGGGCGCGTACCTCACGTGGTTTCTGCTCGTTCTCGCGGCCAGCGTCGCTTACGCCATCATGGGCGTGGACGCGTACTACTTTCAGCTGATCCGGAAGGGCATCGACGACGTCGACGCTCGTGAGGTCGCGCGTGCTGCAGGCCAGGATGTATTTCCCAATGGCAACAGTCGTGAATCGCTGAAGATGTCTGCGCGCAATCCTCGCACATGGGTACTCGTGTTCCTCTACACCGTATCGTTCGGTGGGGGATTCACGGCTCTGGCTGCCTGGTTTCCAACCTACTTCAACCTCTTCCACGCCGAAGACATCGCGACCGCAGGACTCCTTGCGGGCATCTTCACGGTTTACGGCTCTCTTATCCGCATCCCCGGGGGCGCCCTCAGCGATAGGTGGGGAGGTGAGAAGGTGACCATCTCCGGTTTCGCCATCATGCTGGTGGGCAGCGCGATACTGACGATGTCTACGTCGATCGTTTTGGCCTGCGTTGGCATGATGGTTCTCGCTACCGGAATGGGTGTCGCCAATGCAGGTATCTTCGGGCTCGTGCCGAAGTATGTGCCGGATGCTGTGGGGGGCGCGTCCGGTTGGATTGGAGGGGTCGGCGGTGCAGGAACGCTCATCGTTCTGCCGCTGCTGGGGGTCTTCGTCGACGTGATGGGCCCCATCGGATACGCCAGAGGCTTTTCCGTGTTCGTGGTCATGAGCGCAGTCTGCATGCTGGTGGCGTTCCGGCTCAAGCGAACCGCAGGCAAAGCCGCTTCCAGCTCGCTCGGTACCGATGCACACTGACCTCCCTATCCGCGCCCGCGTGCTCGAGTTGTTGAAGAAGTACGGGCGGGACACCACGTCGTTTCAGATCCTCGAGCCGGGTCTGCATCACTGGGTCGATCCGGTGACAGGTGATGCATGCGTTGCTTACGCCGACACCGGTGGAGCCTGGGTGGTTGCCGGTGGGCCCGTCGCCGCGAGAGAACAGGTGCGCGCGGTTACGCAGCGCTTCGTCGACGCCGCCAGGGTTGCCGGCAAGAGGGTGCGCTTCTTCGGACTGGAAGACGACATATCCGAGGCCGAGCAGCTGGCCACCCTACACATCGGCGAGCAGCCCGTCTGGAATCCGGGCCGCTGGCGGCAGACCCTGAAGAACAAGCGGAGCCTGAGAGAACAGTTGCGACGGGCTCGGGCCAAAGGCGTGACCGTGCGGTTGGTATCGGCCGACGAGGTCGCCGACCCCGAGCATCTGACCCGCCGTAGCATCGACGCCATGATCGCGCACTGGATCGATACCCGACAAATGGCGCCGATGAGCTTTCTGGTCTACCTCGATCCGTACAACCTGCCGGAGGAACGCCGCTTCCTCGTTGCCCAGCATGCTGGGGAGGTGGTGGGAATTCTCATCGCCGTACCGATCTATGCCCGGGACGGCTGGTTCTTCGAGGACGTGCTGCGCGATCCCGCAGCCCCCAACGGCACTGTCGAACTGATGTTCGATCACGCGATGCGACTTCTAGCCGACGAAGGCTCGCCCCACGTGAGTTACGGCCTCGCGCCTCTGGCCGGCAGCGAACACCCCTGGATGCGGAGAATTTGCAATCACACCCGGTGGCTGTACGACTTCGAGGGGCTGCGCCGGTTCAAAGCGAAGCTACAGCCTGACGGCTGGCGACCGGTCTACCTGAGTTATCCGGCGCACGAGCGCGGGGTGCGTGCGGTCATCGATACCCTGAAGGTCTTTGCCGGAGGTAGTTTCCTAACTTTCGGCTGGCGCACGCTGGTTCAGCGCGCGTCCGTGGTGACCACTTGGCTTGCTCTGCTGCTGTTGCCATGGACCCTGCTTCTGGCCCTGGCCCCGACCAAGCACTGGTTTCCCAGTCAGCAGCTCCAGCTCGCATGGATCGGCTTCGACGCCGCGCTATTTGCATCCCTGTTGGCGCTGGCTCGGCGATGGCGTCGGTGGCTCGCGAACGCCCTGGCGGGGCTCGCCCTCGCAGATTTCACGCTCGGGGTGATCCAGCTGAGCATTCATACTGCCACGCGAGCCCATGGGGTGCTCGATTGGTGCCTGATCGCGGCGGCCCTTGTGGCGCCGCTCGCCGCCTCTGTGTTTCTGTGGTCGGCCCGTGGTCGGGGCAGCCTCTACGCTGATTGGTCTGCAACTGTCCGGTCGTGAAAGGAGACGGCGGGTTGTATCGGATCGATATCTTTCGTCATTTCCGGAGTCCAAGGCGATCTGCCATGTGATGCAGATTGCTCCGTGCCATGCCCAGTGCTCGCGCAGCCGCGGCCCAGTTCCCCTCATTGGCTTCCACGGCACGGAGGATCATCATGCGCTTGGTCTCTTCGAGTGCCTCCCGCAGAGTCATACCGCCGATGGCGACGACGGCAGAGTTCTCGCGAGTTGGGGCGTCTGCGGCCTCCAGCTTCTCGGGACCGGAGGCGTCGAGTTGGAGGTGCTCAGGTCCAATTAGAACCGGCGCGTCGCGTGTAGTGCTGGCACTCGCGCGCAGCACGGCCCGGCCAAGAAGGTGATCGAGCTCGCGCACGTTGCCCGGCCATTCAGCGGCTGTCAACGCGTGTCGGGCCGACTCGTTGAGTCGTACGGGTCCCAGCCCGAGCCGCCGTCGATACACGTCCAGAAAAAAGCCCGCGAGCAAAGGAACATCCGAGCGTCGTTCGCGAAGCGGCGGCACGTGAATCGGATACATGTTCAAGCGATGAAACAGGTCCGCGCGGAAGCGGCCGGCCTCCACCTCCTGTTCGAGGTCTCGATTGGTCGCGGCAACGACGCGCACATCTACGTGCAAGGGCTTGTCCGACCCAACGCGCTGGATCTCGCCTTCTTGAAGCACCCGCAGGAGCTTGGGCTGGACGGACAGCGGGAGCTCACCAACCTCGTCGAGGAAGAGGGTGCCCGCATCGGCGATTTCGAACTTCCCCGCGCGGTCGGCGGTCGCTCCCGTGTATGCGCCGCGCAGATGGCCGAAAAGCTCGCTTTCGACGATCGTCTCCGGAAGAGCTGCGCAGTTGACGTAGATGAGAGGCTGCTCGCTACGTCGTGAATGTTGGTGAACCGATCGCGCGACGAGCTCCTTCCCGACTCCCGTTTGGCCTGTGATCAGAACCGCGAAATCAGAGGGAGCGACGAGCTCGATCTCCTCGCGGACGCGCTGGATGGCAGCGCTGGTGCCGATGATCTGGTTCCCGCCCTCGCGCTGCGCGGCGTCTTTTTGCAGGACGTGTGCGATTTGCTGGTGGCGACGAGAAGCAACCTCGAGTGCCTGGATGATTCGCCCCGTACGAAGCGCTGCACCAGTGAGGGCCCCGAGCATCCGAAGGAATCCCTCGTCGAGCTCGTCGAACGCTCCCGGCTCCAACGCGTCGGCGGTGAGCACGCCGATGACTCGTTCTCCCTCCATGAGCGGACAGCCCAGACACGCGTGCACGTCACGCGTGGCATCCGGGTTGACGAGCAGCAGTCCGTCATAGGGATCGGGCAGCGGGCTGTCCGAAGGGAAGCGAACCGGGGCCTTGCGCGCCACGACGACGTCCAATCGAGGATGTTCGCGACGCGTGAAACGCCGGCCAAACACTTCCGGTGCCAAGCCATGAGCGGCGAGCGGGACGAGGTCGTCGCCAGCCAGTTCGAGCACGGCGGCCGCGTCGCACGGGATGGAGCGCCTGACCGCCTCGAGAAGGCGGACGAGGCGATCCTGCGAGGCGAGTGACGCCGTCAGGTCGATCGCGATCGTCAGAAGTGCGTCCTGCTCGCCCATGGTTATGGGCACAATAACACAAGTTATGACAATGACAACAGTCCACGCGTTGTTGAAACGGTAACGCCTGCGTCTAACTGTTTGATATTAGAGCATGTTCGCGTTGGCGTGTTGTCTGCATTTCCCAGACGCAAAGGAGACCGCCATGATTGACGCCAACGATACCCTGGGCCAGGTCGCGACCACCCACCCCGCATCGACGCTGGTCTTCCTGAGGCACCGGCTCGACTTCTGCTGCGGGGGTGGCCAGAAGCTTGGCGACGCCTGTCGAGCAGCCGGGCTCGATCCCGAAGTGGTCATCGCGGAGATCAATGCCGAGGGCACCGCGCGGACGCCCGAGCGTTGGGACACTCGACCGTTGCCCGAGCTCCTCGACTTCATCCTCACTCACTACCACGAGCCATTGCGGTCGGATCTCCCCGCGTTGCTCGATGCGGCGCGGAGAGTCGAGCGCGTCCATGCGAAGAAGGACAGCTGCCCTCATGGTTTGGCGTCGCTGTTGGAACAGCTGGATGCCGAGATCCGACAGCACCTCGCCAAGGAAGAACAGGTCCTCTTTCCGGCGCTTCGTTCCGGGACTGGGGGCACCAACGTCCATATGCCGATCCGGGTGATGATGCAGGAGCACGACGACCATGGGGCAAACCTCCATCGCGTTCGCGAGCTTACAACCGACTTCAGCCCGCCACCCGAGGCGTGCGCAACATGGCGAGCCCTGTACGCTGGGCTCGAGAAGCTGGAGTCGGAGCTCATGGAGCACATCCATCTCGAGAACAACGTCCTATTTCCAAGAGCACTGAACGCGTGATGGCAAGGTACCCCACGGGTGAAGCAGGAGGGAGAAGGTGACATCATGACCCATCACCACGTCGCAAGCGAGATGCCAGGAGCGCACCTCGACATCGAGCGCATGCCGGGTCACTGGCTGCTGGCGCGCATGGGCAAGCGAGTGCTTCGCCCTGGCGGACTCGGTCTCACTCGACAAATGCTCGACGAACTGGACATCGATACCGAGGACCACGTGGTCGAATTCGCTCCGGGCTTGGGTGCGACAACGCAGATTGCGCTCGCCCGCTCGCCGTCCTCCTACATTGGGATCGAGCGGGATGAGGCGGCCGCGCGGGCAACAATGCGAGCAATCCGCCCCGGCGATGAGGTGCGCCAAGGCCTCGCGTCGCGCACGGGTCTCGACGACGGCAGTGCGACGGTGATCTTCGGAGAGGCGATGCTCACCATGCAGACCACCGCACAGAAGGCGTCCATTGTGCGCGAAGCTCACCGGGTGCTCCGTGAAGGAGGACGCTACGGGATCCATGAGCTCGCGCTTGCGCCTGACGACCTAGCCGAGAGCAAGAAGGAGGAGATTCAACGAGCGCTATCAGAGGTCATCCATGTTGGAGCGCGCCCTCTAACCGTCAGCGAGTGGAAGCAGACTCTGGAGGAGGCCGGCTTCGAGCTGAAGCGCAACGTAATTGCCCCCATGCACCTGCTCGAACCTCGAAGACTCGTGGCCGATGAGGGCTTTCTCGGTGCCCTACGCCTCGCAGCCAACATTGCCCGCAGGGGTGCGGCACGACGGCGCGTCCTTGCCATGCGCTCCGTATTCAGGCGGTACGCGCCCAACATGCGTGCAGTGGCGATCGTGGCTCTCAAACCGCAGGGAGGTCGTCATGACTGATCTGTTGAAGCACCTCGTCTTGGACGTTCACTGCGACCAGTGCGGCGACTTCAACATCGGCGCAGACGTGATCGCCGAGAGTCAGCGCCTGCTCGCCGAAGGGTGTCCGGGGTCTCCCTACGAATGTCCACCGGAGTTGTTCGCCACGCTCCTGCCGCAGTCCGCTCTCGAGTCCCTTCAAGCGGCTTGGGACGCGCTAGAGAGCGCCACGCGAGATCCGGTGCGGCAGATTTCGCTCGACGATTCGCCGCGCGATGCGCCCCGCACCAAGGACAAGCTGGATCCGCGCACCATCGCTCGGTGGGAGGACGACGGCGGCTACGTTCCAGCCAAGGCGTGGAGCGCGTGATGCTGACGCAGCTTTCCAGACATCGCGCTGCCGGTCCCCAAGACTTGGTCGATCTCCTCGGCGAGTGCCACCAGAGGATTCGCTGGTTCACCACTTTGGCCCGTCAAGCAGGCTCGCGGCAAGACGTATCCCCTGATCAGATCGCGCAGACTTGCCTCGATGTGGAGCGCTATTTCACCCAGGCACTGCCGCTTCACGTCGCTGATGAGGAACAGCGCATCGAGCCGCGTCTGCGTGGGCTCTCGCCAGCCGTGGACCAAGCGCTCGACGTCGCGAGTCAGCAACACCGGCAGCACGAGCCCGAGCTGAAGGCATTACTCCGCGCGACAAGCGTGCTTCGCAGCAACCCGAAGGACGGGACGGCCCGAGGCCGGGTCGCAACCGTCGCTGTGAAACTCGAGAGGCAGTTCGAGGAGCATCTGCGACTCGAGGAAGGCGCGATCTTTCCGGCCATCCGCGAGTTGCTGTCGCACGAGACCCAAGCGTCGATAATCGGTGAGCTTCGAAGGCGCAGGCAGGGCGGCTCGACACAACCATCTCCTACGCCGACAACAACTCGGGAGGATCAATCATGACGAATACACCTGCACCACCGGACCACGGAGCGACCTTCGACCTCGCAGCTGTCGCTCGCGAGCTACGCGCCGAGGAGCCCTTCCTTCGCGAAGGACAGACCGCGCGGACGCTGATCCGAACCGCGGACCTCCGCATCGTCGTCGTCGCGCTCAAGCGTGGAAAGACGATCTCCGAGCATCACGCCAATGTCACCGCGTCGGTGCAAACCCTGTCTGGGCACATCCGCCTGCGGCTCCCGGAGCACACCGTAGACGTTCCGGAGGGCCAACTCCTCGTGATGGGAGCGGGCCTGCCGCATGACGTGCACGCCGAGACCGACAGCACGTTCCTGCTGACCCTGGGATGGCCCGCAAGCAAGTAGAGCAGGCCGCGAGGATAGGGAAATGAAACGGGACCACAGACTCCGACAGCTGAGCGACGACCACCACCAGGCGCTGGTCCTTGCGCGGCGTGCGACTTCGGCGACCTCCGTGAAGCCCGAGACGGTGGCAACCCTTTGGGACGAGGTTACGCGCCGCTTCCGCACCGAGTTGGCCCCCCACTTCTCAATCGAGGAGCAACACATGCTGCCCGCGTTGGAACGAGCCGGAGGTGCTGCCCTTGCAAAGCGAACGCGAGACGAGCATGCGGAGCTTCGCCGGATCGTGTCTGAAGACGGGCACGACGTTGCGACCAGGCTGGATCGGTTCGGCGCGCTGCTGAGAGACCACGTCCGCTTCGAGGAACGCGTGCTTTTCGAAGCCGTGCAGGAAAGATTGAGTGACGCCGAGCTCCAAGCCGTATGCGAAGCATGCCGAGCACAAGCGTCGGCCTCATAGCCACGGGAAAGGAAGTGAAGAGACATGCCCGACAACACGTTCCCAAGGCCGACAGCCGATCTCGCCAAGCGCCGCAAAGGTCTGGCTCCTGACGTGGAGTCCGCTTTCCACGAGTTCAGCAAGGCCGTGTTTCGCGAGGGCGCCCTCTCCCGCAAGCACAAGCAGCTCATCGCGGTGGCCGTGGCGCACGTGACCCAGTGCCCTTACTGCATTCGTGGGCATACCAAGTCTGCAACGCGTGAAGGCGCTACGCCCGAGGAGCTGATGGAGGCGATCTGGGTGGCCGCAGAGATGCGCGCAGGCGGCGCATACGCCCACTCACTGATTGCCCTCGATGCCCTTGGCGCCGAGCACGACCATGCCCCACACGAGTAGTCCAAGACTTCAGGTAAAGCGCATCTACGATCCACCGGCTCGCTCCGACGGTTTCCGCGTGTTGGTGGATCGGATTTGGCCCCGTGGCCTCTCGAAAGACGTCGCCAAGCTCGATGCGTGGATCAAGGACGTCGCCCCCAGCGCGGAGCTCCGCAAGTGGTTCGGCCACGAGCCATCGAGGTGGGCGTCCTTCAAGCGGAGGTACTTTCGCGAGCTCGACGAACGACAAGAGGCGCTGGAGCAGCTCCTGGGGGCCTGTACTGCACGCACCCTTACCCTGCTGTTCGCCGCAAAGGACCCCGCGTACAACAACGCCGTGGCGTTGAAGGAGTACTTGGATGCGCGAATCGAAGCGAAGCGATGACGGGGTCGACGATGCACGTGCTCTACCTGCTTTCCGTCTGGGTCCACATCCTCGCGGCGACTGTCTGGATCGGGGGCATGCTGTTCCTGGTTCTGGTCGTCGTGCCGTGGTTGCGAAAGGGTAAGCGAACGGACGCTGCAGTCTTTCTGCGTGAAACTGGAGAACGCTTCCGCAATGTTGGCTGGGTCTGCTTTGGACTGTTGCTGGTCACCGGGACCTTCAACCTTTGGGTTCGGGGCGTCCGGCTCGGAGACTTCGCACGCGCCGAGTGGCTGCAATCTCCGTTCGGAAAGACCGTCCTCGTCAAGCTGAGCGCCTTCGTGCTCGTGCTCATGGTGAGCGCCGTCCACGACTTTGTCGTCGGCCCGCGCGCGACCAGGGCGATTGCGGCAGACGCTCGCTCGACCCAGGCCCAGCTCGAGCGCCGGCGTGCCTCGGTGCTCGGTCGAATCAATGTCGTCCTGGCGCTCATCCTCGTGGGCGCAGGCGTGATGCTCGTCAGGGGGACGCCATGGTGAGTATGGGCATCATCAGCTACCTGGTGGCCGACCATGCGCGACTGCATACTCTGCTGGATCGCGCGATGAAGACACCGGAGCTCGCTCCGGAAACCTTCGCCGACTTTCGACGCGGATTGCTGCGTCACATCGCAATCGAAGAGAAGGTGCTCCTGCCCGCCGTTCGTCAAGCACGCGGCGGAACTCCACTTGATCGAGCTCACGAGCTGCGAATCGACCATGCTGCGCTCACCTCACTGCTCGTGCCGACTCCCGACCTGGCGTTGTGCCGGGAGATCCTATCGCTGCTTGCGGAGCACGACGCGAAGGAAGAAGGCGCGGGCGGTATCTACGAAGAGTGCGACCACTGCCTGAACGACGACGATCTCATCGACCTCGCCGAGCAGGCAAGGGCGTTCCCCGAGGTCCGTGTCGCACGGCACTTCGACGGACCCAATGTGCATCGAACGGCCGAAGGTGCGCTCGCATCCGCGCGACGGATGCGGGGGCCGAGGAAGACCAAGCACGTTTGAAGATACTTCGTGCGGCCGAGCGTTCGAAGCCACAAACGTCCCGGCCGGAACCCGAGGTTGAGCCGAACCTGCTCACTGTGTAGAGATGGAAGGAAAAGGAGAACGAATCCGACTTGATCGGGCGAGCATCATGAAAAAGCCTTTGCAGGATTGGGACCCAGCAGCCGCCGACGTTCTCGGGGACCAGGTCGCCGCATACGATGAGATGCGCCGGCGATGTCCGGTCGCGCACAGCGAGCTCCTTGGATGGTCGGTGTTTCGCCACGAAGATGTGGCCAGGGTCATCGCCGACGCGGAGACCTTCAGCAACGTCGTGTCGACCCATCGTTCAGTCCCCAACGGGATGGATCCGCCCGAGCACACGGCGTATCGGCAGGCGGTCGAGCCCTATCTCGGCACCGAGAATGTCCAGAACTTCGAACCCGAGTGCCGCGGGCTCGCCAAGGAGCTGCTCGCCCCCATCGCTTCCGGTGTCGAGATCGACTTCATGGATGCGTTCGCCGTCCCCTTCGCGGTGCGGTGCCAATGTGCGTTCCTCGGCTGGCCGAAAGCACTCGGCGAGCCGGTTCGGGAATGGACGCGCAGGAATCGCGACGCGGTGCTGGCCGCCGATCGGGGGACCCTGGCCGAGATCGCACGGGAGTTCGAGGCTTTCATCGTCCGCTTGCTCGACGAACGACGCCGCGCCGCCGGCATGGCGCACGACGACGTGACGACCAAGATCATGCGAATGCGTGTCAATGACAAACCACTTAGCGATGCTGATCTCGCGAGCATCTTTCGCAACTGGACCGTTGGCGAGGTCGGAAGCATGGCGGCCGCACTGGGGATCTTGGCCGACCAAATTGCCCGCTCACCCGAGCTCCAGCGAACCTTGCGTGAAGTGCCAGCGCTGATACCAGCTGCTATCGAGGAGCTTTTGCGAGTCGAAGGCCCGCTGGTGTCCAACCGGCGACGAGTGACGCGGGACGTCACTCTGGGTAGACGCCGGATCGCGGCTGGCGAACGGGTGTCACTGATGTGGCTCAGCGCGAACCGCGACGAGACCGTGTTCGAGAGTGCCGACTCCGTGCGCATCGATCGGGATCAACGCGCGAGCCTCCTCTGGGGAGCAGGCGTTCACGTTTGCCCCGGTGCAGGGCTAGCGAGGCTCGAGATGCGGGTTGCGTTGGAAGCTCTGCTCTCGACGTTTGACCAGATCGTGCCCGGGAACGCCTTACCCAGGCCGCTTGCCTTCCCCGAAAATGGTTGGGCTTCGCTTCCTTTGAGGCTCGGATGACACTGTGCGAGAATGGGCCCCGATGAGACCCGAGGTCATGAAAGCCCTCGTGCGAGGACTGGTCGCGACGGTTCTGTTGGGAATCGCAATCCTCGTTGGTTCACGCAATCTGGCGCACTTCGACGCCGCGCTGGTCGCCTATACGTTCTCCATCCTCTTCGCAACCTTTGGCCTGACGTACCGCTACAGCATGTGGCTCTCGAGGCCGCCCACGGCGCTGTACTGGCGCCGTGGCTGGCAGGCCTTCTGGAAGCGTGGTTGGCGACTTCGTAACGCGCGATTCTGGCTGCGGCGTGTCGGTGAGGACGTGCTCGCCAACCGCTTCATCCTTCGGCGCGACCGGCTCCGCGGACTGACGCACCTTCTCATCATGTGGGGCTGCATCCTGGCGGTAGCCATCACGTTCCCGCTCGTGTTTGGTTGGCTGCACTTCCGCCCCGTTCCCGGCGACCTCTCACTCTACGAAGCCGTCGTGTTCGGATTTCCGGCGTTTCGCTTTCCACATGCGTCCGCGGCAGGGTTCTTTCTCTTTCACGGCCTGGTCTGGGCGTCGTTCCTCGTGATCGGCGGCGTGGCGTTGGCGGTGCGCCGGCGTATGCGCGACGAGGGGGCCGCCGCCGTGCAACGCTTTGCAGAAGACTTCATGCCGCTCATCCTCTTGTTCGCTGTCAGCCTGACAGGGTTGATGCTCACGGCAAGCTACACCTGGATGAAGGGCTACGGCTTCACCTTCATTTCGATCCTCCATGCCATCACCGTCATTGCGACCTTCGTTTGGCTGCCATTCGGCAAGTTCTTCCACATCTTTCAGCGTCCAGCGCAGCTCGGCGTTGGATTCTACAAGGACATCGGCAGGGCCGAAGAGAAGGCTCGCTGCCGGCGTTGTGGACACGAGTTCACGTCGCAGATGCACGCACTGGATTTGATCGAAGTCGAGCGCGCGCTTGGATACCGCTACGAGATTCCGGGCAGCCCCGCCGAGCACTATCAGTGGATCTGCCCGCCCTGCCGTCGCACGTCGTTTGCCTTGGCGCAGTCGCTCCTGTGGCGCGGAGCACGCGGTGGCGCGTCGTTGCGCGAGCAGGACGTCATTGCCATGCCCGTTCACGTCAACTCCGGCATCGGCGAAGGACCATTGGGCGTCGAGGACGAGGAGAACTTTCACCCATGAGCCGCCCTACGAGCACGCCCGGGGTTCCCGTTCCCGAGCTCGACCTGGAAACCATCCGCGAGTTTGGACCGTTCCGGGCATATGCAACCGATCTCCGTGTGGATACGGGGGTCGAGCCGGATAAGTACGTAAAGACGCACTGCTGCTTTTGTGGGCAACAATGCGGACTCCAGCTCAAGGTCAAAGACAACACCGTCATCGGCGTCGAGCCCTGGTACGAGTTCCCCTTCAATCGCGGCATGCTCTGCCCGAAGGGCGTCAAGCGGTACCTCCAGCAAGCTCATCCCGATCGTCTCCTCCATGCCTACGAACGTGCTCCCGATGCTACGGCGGGGTTTCGACCCTTGGGGTACGATGAAGCGGTCCGCAAGGTCGCAGCTGCCATCGAGAGGATTCAGCGAGACCACGGCCAGGACGCCTTCGCCGTACTCTCGGGGGCGAGCCTGACGACCGAGAAGACCTACCTGATGGGCAAGTTCGCTCACATGTGCCTGCGAACCGCCAACATCGACTACAACGGGCGGCTTTGCATGGTGAGCGCCGGCGCGGGGAACAAGAAGGCGTTTGGCATCGACCGAGCCGCCAACCCATGGAGCGATATCCTTGGAGCCGAGGTGGTGCTCGTCGCCGGCGCGAACGTTGCCGAATGTGCGCCGATCACGACCAACTACATCTGGCAAGCGCGGGAGCACGGCGCGAAGGTGATCGTCGCCGACCCGCGGATCACCCCCATCGCCCGCACCTGCGATCTCTTTCTACCAGTCAAGCCAGGCCGAGATACCGCCTTGTTCAGCGGCATTCTGCACCTGATGATTGAGAACGACTGGCTCGACCGCGACTTCATCGAACGCTGCACAGTTGGTTTCGAGCCCGTGGCCGAGAGCGTTCGCCAATGGACCCCGCGTCGGACGGCGGAGGTCACGGGTATCGCCGAGAAGACGATCCGGCAGGCCGCGGAATGGTGGGGGCAGGCAAAGACGAGCTTCCTTATGCACGCCCGGGGCATCGAACACCATAGCCACGGCGTCCAGAACGTGCTCAGTGCGATCAACATCGTGCTCGCGTCCGGGCGCATCGGCAGGGAGAGCTGCGGCTATGCGACGATCACGGGTCAGGCCAACGGCCAGGGTGGCCGCGAGCACGGACAGAAGTGCGATCAACTTCCAGGTGGTCGTGATCTCGGCAATCCCGAGCATCGGGCATTTGTCGCCAACGTCTGGGGCATGGATCCCGACGAACTTCCGCAGCCAGGGGTAGATGCGTACGAGATTATGCGCAAAGCCCACTCGGGTGAGATCAAGGGGCTTCTCTCGATCTGTTTCAATCCGGTGGTCTCGTTGCCCGACAACAACTTCGTGCGAGAGGCCCTCTCAAAGCTGGACTTCTTCGTGGCGATCGACTTCTTCATGAGCGAGACCGCTCGCTATGCCGACATTGTGCTTCCGGGGTCGTTGCAAGAGGAGGACGAGGGAACGGTCACCCAGGTCGAAGGGCGCATCGTGCGCATCAACAAGGCCGTCGAACCGCCAGGGGATGCAAGGCCCGACTGGCAGATCATCCAGGATATTGCCAGAACGCTCGGCCGCTCGGAAGGGCTCACCTTTGCCGGCCCCGAGCAGATCTTCGAGGAATTGCGCGCTGCATCTCGCGGAGGGGTCAACGACTATTCGGGAGTGACATACGAACGCGTCGAGGACAACTTCGGCGTCTTCTGGCCCTGCCCGGACGAAACGCCTGAGGGCGTACCGCTGCCAGGCCCACAGGGCACTCTTCGACTATTCGAGCCCGGCTCATGGAATCCCATCGCCAAAGGTACCGGGGCATTCTACTTCCCAGACGGGAAGGCTCGCTTCAACGTTACTCCCTATCATGGGCCAGCGGAGGACGTCGACAACGAGTACCCGATCATCCTTACGACGGGACGCGTGGTGAGCCAGTTCCTCTCGGGCAATCAAACGCGGCGTATCGGACCGCTCGTGGACCACTATCCGGAGCCGAAGTGCGAGCTCCATCCGCGCCTCGCATCTCGGCTCGGTATCCGCGAGGGAGATTGGGTCACCGTCGAGAGTCGCCGGGGTTGCTGTACGGTGCGAGCGGCCGTCGTCAGCACGATTCGACCCGACACAGTGTTTCTTCCCTACCACTGGGGCGGGCGAAAGAGCGCGAACCAGCTCACTATCGCTGCGCAGGATCCCATATCGAAAATCCCCGAATACAAGGTCTGTGCAGTGCGGGTCCGAAAAGTCGACGAACCACCGGAGTACGCGGCCGTGCTCGAACCACAGCAATGAAAGGAGCCGCAGCACACGATGCCCGTCCCTGAGAAACTTGAGTTCTTCGTCGATCCCGGCAGATGCATCGGGTGTCAGTCGTGCATTCAGGCTTGCACTGAATGCGACACCCACAAGGGTCAGTCGATGATCCAGCTGGATTTCATCGACCGCGCCGGGTCGACCCAGACGGTTCCCGTCGTGTGCATGCATTGCGACTCTCCCACCTGCGCAGAGGTCTGCCCGGCCGACGCCATCAAGCGGACCGAGGACGGCGTTGTGCAGACGGCCCGGAAGCCGCGCTGCATCGCTTGCAACAACTGCGTGCTCGCTTGTCCTTTCGGGGTCCCTAAGATGAGCACGAAGATGAACCTGATGATGAAGTGCGACATGTGCTACGACCGAACGTCGGTCGGCTTGAAGCCGATGTGCGCCTCCGTCTGCCCGAGCCAGGCCCTTGCGTTCGGCACGCGGGAGGAGATGGCTCGCCTGCGACCGAACGCGAAGCCGATCAATACCTTTCAGTTCGGCGCGCAGACCATCCGCACCAAGGTCAATGTGATGGTCCCGAAGGACGGGCCCGACGAGCATGTCGATGTCACGGCAGCGATGTACGAACCCGCAATCGGTCACGACATCCTCGACGACGTGTTTGGTGAGGAGCAGTCATGAGCCAAAAGGATTCGCCCTCGGCAGTGACTGGTACGCCTTCTGTCCCGCCAGATCGTGGTGTCCCCGAGGAGCAGCCCCGCTGGCGGCGCGACTTTCCGATCGATTGGGCCGAAGACGACTACGTCTCCCGCCGCGAGCTGGTCAAGTTCATCGTACTGACCAGCGGCGCGTTCGCAGTCGGTCAGGTTTGGATCGCGCTGAGGGGGTTCTTCGGGCACCGTGAAGTAGCCACAGGCCGCGTCCCAGTTGCGGGGGTCGACGAAATGGAGGTTGGGTCTGCGAAAACCTTCGAGTACCCCAAGGGGAGTTCGCCGCGCCTGCTCATCCGGACGGGTCCACGAGCTTTTGTCGCGTACGATCAGCAGTGCACGCACCTGCAATGCCCAGTGGTTCCCGCCGTTGCCGAGGGCAAGCTTCACTGTCCGTGTCACAACGGATGGTTCGATCTGCAAAGCGGTCGCCCTCTTTCCGGACCTCCTCGACGGTCACTGCCTCGCGTATCGCTCGATGTCGTGGATGGCACGGTGTACGCCACGGGCGTGGAGAACTCCGAGTCATGACCGACAATCGGTTCGCTCGTTCTCAGCGCATGACGATCGTGAATGGTGCGCTCGTACTCGCAGTGATTCTGGTTGTGCTCCAGCTCTGGCTGCTGACCGCCACCATGAACGCTTTCTTGGGCGGCGACACGGCAGCGTCGGTGCCTGCAGCACTTGCCAGCCTCGCATGCTTGGGTGTCAACCTCTGGCTGCTTCGGTATTTGTATCGGCTGGACTGACAGAGGATGGAGGGCACGGACTCGGACACCGGTGAACACCGGTTGGCAAGTGGCATCAAGAACCTGTTTCCTGGGTACTTCGCCTTTGTCATGGCCACCGGAATCGTGTCGGTTGCCGCTCATACCCTGGGCATGGCGACGATGGCGCTATGCCTCCTCGCCATCAACGTGATTGGATATGTCGTCCTGTCGCTGCTGCTCATCGCTCGACTCACGATGTACCCCAGGCGGGTGATCCAGGACTTGTGTGACCACGAGCGTGGCCCCGGATTCTTCACGGTGGTAGCCGGCACGTGCGTCCTCGGAGCGCAGCTATTGCTCGTACACGCGAGCGGCCAAGTCGCTTTCATCCTCTGGATTGTCGGGATCGCGCTTTGGGTTGTCGTCATGTACGGATTCTTCGCGGCCGTTGTCGTCCGCGAGAACAAGCCCTCCCTCGAAGCCGGGATCAACGGCGCCTGGCTGATCGCCATCGTAGCCACCCAGTCGGTGTCCATACTCGGATCCTTGCTCGCACCCGGCATGTCGACGTTGCGCGAGCCGGTTCTGTTCTTCACGCTCTGCATGTACTTGCTCGGGGCGATGCTCTACCTCACGATCATCACACTCATCTTCTATCGGTTCACGTTCGTGGAGATGACGATTGGCCGGCTTACGCCACCTTACTGGATCAACATGGGAGCTGTGGCCATCACCACATTGGCCGGCTCGACGTTGCTCCTGCTTGGCGACTCGTGGATCTTCCTGGGTGACCTGCGTCCTTTCCTCATCGGTTTCACCCTGTTCTTTTGGATCACCGCAACGTGGTGGATCCCTCTGCTCATCATTCTGGGGATCTGGCGTCATCTCATCCGGCGTTTTCCCCTGCGGTATGATCCCCAATATTGGGGCATGGTGTTCCCGCTCGGGATGTACACGGTGTGCACGGCCCGCCTGGCGAGTGCGACCCACCTCGAATTTCTAGCGCTCATTCCACAGTACTTCGTCTACCTGGCGCTCGCGGCTTGGATCGCGACTTTCGTTGGCATGCTCGTGACGCTGCTGGCATCGATACGTACGCGCGCGCCCGCCGACTGACCATCGCGGTCAGCTCTGGCGGGTTAACCTTAACGCCACGGCATCATGCGCGCCCGGTTCACTGCGGCCTGCTTCTCGTGGTCGAGATCGCGGATGAGGCGGACGAGCTCGCGTAGGCTCTGGACGTCGAGGGCGTCGAAGTCGATCTGGTAGCGGCGGCCGGTGGCCCGGGCCGTCTCGGCCCGGAGCCACTCGATGAGTCGCCGCTTGTCGTAGTCGCTGGTCATGCCTGCTCGGTAAAGAGCTGGGCGACCTCGTGCTCGCCGGCGGCGGTGAGGTAGTCGGCCAGCGACTTGCGGAAGAGGTCCATGCGGGTCTTGAGACCCAGGCGCTCGCGAGCCTCGTCGAGGCGGGCGACGATCTCGGCCTCCATGCGCAGGGGCAGCACCTTCATGTCGGGAGCCTCGCCGTCGGCGTAGCGCCGGCGGACCGGGCCGGTCTTGATGCGGCCCTTCTTCGCCTCGCGGATCTTCCAGATCAGGTAGCGGCGGTCACTCGAGCCGGTGTCGCGCCCGACGACCTCGGCGTAGAGCTGCTGCAGCTCCTCGACCGAGAGCTTGGTCAGCTTGGGCTCCCCGCTCCCCGTCGCGGCGTCGGCCTCCGTCGGCTCCGTCTGTGGGGCCTCGGGCGCGGCCTCGGCGCCCTCTTGTTCCTGGGCTTCGAGGGCCTCGGCGATGCGCCGCAGTAGGAACTTCTTGTTCGGCGACCGAGTGGCTTCACCCACGATGTCGTGGAACCGGGCCTGCAGCTCGGGCAGGCGAAGCTCCTCCATGATGCGCATCCGCTTCTTGTTCTCTTTGTTCATCTCGTCCTCCGGTGTGGTTGGCCCGGAGGCTCCCGCCGGACCACCCGGCGAGCACCACCGGGCGGTCTGTCTGTCAGTCCTCGCGCTCGGCGAGGTGCTTGAAGCAGTCGAGGTCGATGGCGCGCGGGTCGCTGGAGACGAAGCTGAAGCGCTCCTCCTTCTCGATCCAGGGCTGCACCTCGACCCGGTCGTCGGCGGTGATACCGCCGCGCCGGGCGATGTCCTCTTCGTCGGTGAGGTAGCCGTCGTCGGCGTCCGGGTCGTAGTCGTCGCGGGCCGCGTTCTTGATCACCGCGATGATGCGGACCTGGTGGCCACGCAGATACCGGTGTTCGTTGCCGTGGTAGGTGGTGACCGTGCCGAGCGTCTTCTTCATCGCGTCCTCCGTGGCGCCGGGCTCCGTCGCGTCCCGATCGTGAGGACATACAGGCGTCGCTTTGCGAACAGCTCAAGGCGATTCGACGCCGAATTCGACCTCTTTTCGGGCGCCGGAAGCTCCCGAGAACTCGGGCGAATGTGGCCGCCAGATGTGGAGCGGGACCTGCATATTGGCGATGACATCGGCCACATCCGCGACCTCGTCTATCACCGCTCGTGCATGTCCTCGATGGCATCGCGCAGCGCGACGAGGGCCGCCTCGACCTTCACGATGGCGGCGGTCTGGGCCTCGGCGAGCTGGACGATCTTTTCGTGCAAGGCTTTGAGCTCGCGGTCCTTCTTCTCGTTGATGCGCCAGAAGGCCCAGCCGAGCACAGCGACCAATCCGTAGGGACCGGTTGCCTGCAGCATCTGAGCGACGGACGAAAGGCCTTCCATGGGGACTCCTACGCGACAGCGTCGCTCATGAGGTCCCCGAGGTCGACGTGTCGGCGGACGCCTGTCGCGCGGCGAACGGCTTCCTCGTAGGCGATGCACTCCGGCATGCCGGCCTCGAGCCGAAGCCAGGCGTAGAGCGCGAGCCAGGCGCCATCGGCGTGGTGGAAGTACGTGTGCGCGTACACTCCGGGCACACGCTGGTCGCCGTCTGGGATGCGGCTCACGGCGAGGCGCGTTCCCGAGAGGCCGCGCCAGGTTCTCGGGATCGACAGGCCGTCGAGGTCGCCGCAGGTCAGCAGCTGAACGAGCTGCGCGGTGGCCTCGGCCTGCTCTGGCGTCGGCACGACGTAGCGCCGCTGGTGGGCCCAGGGCGCGTCGATGATGCGCTTCCACGGGAGCTTCGCGCTCGCGTACTTCGGGTAGTACGGGTTCACAACCTCGATGCCAACGGACGGTCCGTTGTGTCCGCCCGCGTGGGCCAATCGGTCGTGAGCAAGGTCGCCGTGCTGGGTGACCTCGCCGTCGGGTCCAACGATGAGCTGAACGCCGAGCTTGCGCTTGATCAGCACCTTCACGGTGGAGTCGACGCTTCGCGTGACGGTCTCGTGGAGGATGAGCTCGTTGACCACGCGCCCGGTGCGGTCGCGGCCGTTGAAGCGCGTAACGTAGGGGTCCCGGTAGTTGCGAACGCGCAGGCCGGCGGAGGCCTCTACGTCGAGGCCTGCGACAATGAACGACGTCGAGTCGGTCACAGATTCTCCTCCTCGAAAACTCGCCCGGCCTGCTCGATCTTGCGGCGCGCCCGAAGGCCATCCGCGAACCAGCGTTGTCGCTTCTCGGTGGACAGAGGCTTGGCGAGCGTCGGGGGCACGTTGCCTTCGGCGTCCTGGAGCGCAGCATTCACTCTGCCCCGCGTCACCAGCTCCGCGTGCAGCTCGTCCACCAGCATGCGGTGCAGGTGCCCGAACGAGCCTTGCGAAGGATGCTCGGGCTCATCGTCGGGCGCACGCACGAGAAACTCGACGGCACCGCAGGCAGGGCATGGCGGCATCGGAACCAGGCGACCATCGACCTGCTCGTCGCGAGCAACCCCCACCTCGAGGTCGTCGATGAGTACGCGGTGCTCGTCGTTGCACGCTTCACAGCGTTGGAGGACGTCGGTGGGTGTGACTTCGTGGATGGCCATCGTTCCTCCTCACGCGATCGCGGTGTACGTGCCGAACCACCAGGCCGTCCCGAAGCCCGAGATGCTCTGGTAGCTGAAGAAGCCGAAGCCATCGCGGTCCGGCGTGAAGGTGCTGGGCGATCCCGAGAACCCCGAGCTCGCATTCGAGACCGCGAACGTGATTGACGATGGCGCTGCCGGGAATCGCGAGCGGAAGGTCACCGCCCCGCCGCCCGCCAGCGTGCGCGTGGCATTGTCGGCGTTCGACCATTCCATGCCGACGCGGCCGACCTCGCGCACGGTTCCCGAGAGCTCGAAGGCCGAGTTGTTGGTGCTGCTCATCGGCAGCGTCCATGTGCTCGTCCAGGTGGTGAACGTTGGGTCGAAGGTGTCCTCGTGAAGGAACTCGATGTCCGACCGCGAGAAGCGGAAGCCACCCGAGAACCAGCTCGTTGAGTCACGGACCCACTGCGATCCGTCCCACGATGCGTTCAGGGTGAACCAGATGGACGTTGTGTCGGCGTAGACGCGGAGACGTCCGGCCGCGCCTCCGATGCCAATCGCGTCCCAGAGCAGTGCCTTGGTGCCGCCGAGGTTCGGCTGGCGAATGGTTCGGTGCTGTCCAGCGTTGCCCTCGTTGCCTCGGAAGTGATCGTCTTCGAACGCGTCGAGGATTTCGGCGAGAGCCGCCTCGACGTTGTTGGCGGTGAGGTTGCCGCCCGAGTCCGCGACGGAGACTGCTGACGCGGAATGCGCTCCGTTTGCGTCGTTGAGATGGTCGTTGATCGCCGACAGGAGTGCGGCGAGCTGCGCGTCGATGGTGCCCGCCGCAAGCGCGTTCGGGCTGCCGACGACGGCGTCCGCGCCTACGCGTGAAGCCCCGGCCGTGCCCGCTGCTTGGGAGCCGAGGTCCGTGACGATCTCTTGGAGCTGCGCCTGGACGCTCGTGCCCGCGATGTAGCTGTGGGCAACGGCTGCGATGGCGCTTGCGTTGTGGGCTCCGGCGGAAGCGCCGACGTGGGCGTTGAGCCAGGCCAGAATCTGGGAGAGCTGTCCGTCGACGGTCCCGGCGGGCAGTGCATTGGGTGTACCGGGAACGGCATCCGCTCCAACCTTCTGAGCGCCGGGGGTCCCGGATGCCGTGGAGGAGAGGTCGTCGATGAGCTCGTGGACGGCTCCCTCGACGTTGGTCGCCGACACGAAGCCGTGCGCTGGGATGTCGATGGCGCTCGCACCGTGCCGACGCGCGGACCCGGTGAAGTGGTCCGTCAGCTCGGCATCCACCTCGTCGAACGACGACTGCACGGTGTCGACAGCCGGCTGCAGCGTGGACCAGGTGCCGCTGATGATCTGCACGGCATCGCCCTGGGCGAAGATGAAGGCCTGCCGGCGGCCGGTGTCGATGTCCGGCGCCAGGATCTGCGTCTGGCCGTTTCCGCGGCGAACGTCGCAGATGAGTAGCTCATCGGGTTGGAGGGCTACCTTGGCTGCCGACCCGATGGGGCCCGGCGGCGCCTGCCGGACGAAGATCTCGAAGGTCTCGTCACGGCGGAAGAACACCTGCTGCGAGTTGCCGTCCGTGCGTGGATCGGAGAGCAGCCGGTCGAACTTGATGAAGATGCCGAGCCAGCGCTCCTGGCCGGCCGAGGGGACCTCGGTCGGGATGCCGGCGAAGTCGACCGCGCAGTCCACGGTCTGCCCAGTGCCGAAGAAGATGCGCTGGCCGAGGTTGTCGTAGGCCCGTCCGGGGGCCGTCAGGTCGATGGTCAGATCGGGGACCGGCGCGTGCGGGGTCGGCTCGGCGCCGCTGATGATGCCGTAAGCCCCGATGTCCGCCGCCAGGTTGCGGTCCGCCTTCTCGAGTAGCTCGAAGGCCAGATCCAGCTCGGCCTCGGTGACCTTCTGGCGGAAGTAGTAGTCGAGACGGTCTGCCATGCGCTCCCCTCGGGAGAAGGGTCTCCACAGGAGCAAAGCGCCCGATGACCGGGCTGGGGACAGCCTATCCGTGCAGCTCGGTGGTCACGCCCAGCTCGCTGGAGCCCAGCTCCCAGTGGTCGATAAAGGCGGGTGGCGACGGCTCGACGAGCTCCACGAAGTGGGTGTGGGCCGGCTTGAGGTAGTCGACGATGGCGCGGATCTGACTGCGCTCGGTGGCGCTCAGCGGGATGTCGACCTCGACGTCGAAGGCGTACCGGGCGAACTGGTCTGACGGGCCCAGCTCCCAGTCGACGCCCAGCTCGGACTCGCCGAGCACCAGGGTGGTTCCGTTGAAGGGGGTGATGGCGGTGATGTCGATGCCGAGGAAGAAGCGAATGGCGTTCTCGATGCCGACGGCCGTGCCTTTCTGCCGGTACATCTCGACGAGCACCGAGGCCAGCCGGCGCTTGTCGAGCTCGCCCAGGTCGAAGGGAAACGGGTTGCCCAGCTCGTGTAGGATGAGATCGAGGAAGCCCTCCGGGGCGCGTTCGATGTCGAAGATGTCGCTGAAACCGTCGCCCTCGGCGAGCAGCAGATCGACGGTCTCCTGGAGGCAGGCGATGAAGCGCCGCAGGTCGCCGGTGACGTCATCGCGGCGGTTGTGCCGAGGGAGCATCGACCAGAGATCGAAGCGGCGTGATGCCGGGCGCGGTGGGCGGTAGCCCGTGAATACCGCCGAGTCGTCAGGAGCCACGACCGGGTTCTCTTTGGCGTCCTCCACCCCCGTCACGGTCACCCGGTAGCGCACGTCGGGCGTGAGCTCGGTGTCGAGCGTGACCCGGATTGCTGCGCCATCGCTCTCGGCGTCCACGGCCACCACCGGTACCGCGGGCAGGTCGAGCGCCTCGAAGGCGAACCCGAGCGGGTCGGTCACCATGACGGGCTCATCGAAGCCGACGCGCACGACCTTGGGCGCCACGGCCTGAGCACCGACGACCTTCGGCGGCGTGCGGTCCTCGGCGACGAAGGAGTACGTCTCGTCGAGGGCATGGACGCCACCGACCGTCGCCGTGACGACCCGAACGGTGACGAGCGCCTGGCTGATGAACGGTGCGATTGGATCGAGGACTACGCGGAGCGTGTCTGCGCTCTGCTGCACGTCCGATCGTGGCCCGTCGAAACCGGGCTTGAACTCCGGTGAGCCGCCGCCCTCGAAGGCCAGCACGCCGTCGACGAGGACGCGGGTAACGGCCCGGTCGACTCCGTCGGGGCCCGGATCGACGATGTCGACGGCGATGAACCACTCGAGCGGCACCCCCATCTCTCCGGGACCGGGGTCGCGGTTGATGAGGATGGGACGGTCACCGGCGAGCTGGGCCGCGACGGTGTCGACGTAGAGTCCGGGTAGCTCGAGGTTCGCCATCGCTGCTCCCTACGGCACCGCCATAAGCTCGAGGCGAACAGCGACGGTGTGAAGGCCTGCGAGCTTGGACACGTTGGCGGCCAGATCGCTCACCACCCTCGTGCAGCCGGGTTTGCAGGTCGCGGTCGCCACCTTGGCGCCATCGACCAGCATGGCGACCTGCCAGGCGAGACCGGCGGGCAGCGTCTTGGGCACGCGCAGTCGCAGGGCCGCACGCACGAGGTCCACGTCGGTGAGATCCGTCTGTTGTGCGACCTCGGCGTGGTCGCCGGGCTCCAGCTCGAAGTAGCGCCCTGGCTCGTCCTCGCCCAAGACGAACACGTTGTCGCCCGAGGTCACCGGTGCGTTCACGGGTTGGATGCGTCCCTGCCCGAGAGCGAGCCGGCTGGTGAAGGCGTCGAGCTCCATCAGACCTGCCGCAGAAGCTCGAGGTGATCGAAGTAGCCGCGGCGCGTGACGTCAGCGACGGACATGCCGAAGCCGCCCCGCCCCGAGGTGAGCGGTTGGCTGCCGGAGTTGATGCCCAGGTGGTCGTCGATGAACTCGACCATGCCCGGCACGGGCTGCCAGTCCGGCGGTGAACCGAGTGGGTGCGCGCCGAGGTCGTTGCGCAGCACCTTGAGCACGACGTCGCCGTTGTCGTTCACGATCACGTCGAGGCGCAGGTGCAGCCAGGTACCCTGGGAGAAGCTCTCTCCCGAGGCGAGCAGCACGTTGGGGCCCTCGGAGTCGGGGATGCCGATCGCGACCGCACCTTTGCGCAGGACGATGCGATGCGGGTCGTCATCGGAGAGCCCCAGCAGGTACGCGGTGTCGTTCACCGAGTTGCCCTGGCACGAGAGGAACATGAAGGGCGAGAAGCCGGTCGGACCTCCACCGGGGCCACGCTGGACGCAGCCGCGGATGGACGCGCCCTTGGCCATCGGCGCGAAGTCGACGAGATTGCAGAAGAGGCCGACCGCGCCCTGGACGGCGGCGAGCGAGTTGAAGGCGAACAGGAAGCTGCCGCCGCCCGGCGGCCGCGCGATGCCGGCCGTCACGCCCCGGTCCACCGTCGCAATGTCGAGTCCGTCGTTGAGATAGGTCCAGTCTGCTTCGGCCATGCTTGCTCCTCAGATCGTCGTCGCCAGTGTCCAGGCGTTCTCGAAGTCCTCGTCCGCATCGCCCCCACCGTCGAAGAGGGCCGATTGCGAGGTCACCGAGGCCCACAGCCAGGCGAAGGCTTGGTTGTTGCGCCAGGCATCCTCGAAGTCCTCGCGGGGCTCGCCGTCGAAGATTCCGGTGGCGGCCGTGATGGCGCTCCAGTCGAGCGCGTATGGGACGTTGCTCCAGCCGTCCTCCAGGTCCTCGACCGCACCGCCGCCGAAGGGCGCGGGGATGACCTGCCCCGAAGGCAGCTCGGTCAAGTAGAGGTCGTTGCTCCACGCCTCTTCGAAGTCCTCGTGCCCTTCGGCGAGCGGATCAAAGAGCGCCAGCGCGACGCTCCCCGGCGTGAGCTCCGTGAGCAAATCGAACCAGCGCTCGAAGCCTTCCCACGCTTCTTCCGGCACGGGCCCGAAGCCGGCGATTCGCTGTCCCGCGACCGAGGTCGTCAGCGTCCAGTGCTCGGCGAGGCCTGGCTGCGCACCGGCGTCTTCGAAGCTCGGGTTGAGGATGCCCATCAGAGCAGCCCTCCCGTGTCGCCGTCGATCAGCGTCACCGTGCCGAGTACCGGGAACTCCTTGATGCCGAGGCGGATGTCGGCCGGCAGCGAGTTGAGCTTCAGGTCGCCTTGCCGGTCGCCGATCTTGCGAACGCCGTCGGTGTCGCGGATGACGTTGAAGACATCCGACCAGGCGATCTCGCCAACCGGGTTGCCGTCGGCGTCCTTGATGTTGAAGCCGAAGTCCACGGGGGGGTTCGGCGTGCCGTCGAGCTCGCTCACGCGAAACATCGCAGCGAGGTTCTGCTTCACGCGCTCTCGCACGGTCGCTTTCGCCGCGCCCTGACGCAGGTAGATGCGGGCCTCGAGGTTGACGGTGCGGTACACGGGGAACCCTCGGGCTGTGGGTCGCCGGCTC
>Ga0315910_10000812_pt1 | contig 29895 bp, 23 predicted proteins | sample EdamamesoilMG_FD_204470 | JGI IMG/M metagenome (GOLD analysis project Ga0315910, IMG submission 204470) | Garden soil microbial communities collected in Santa Monica, California, United States - Edamame soil | ecosystem: Environmental > Terrestrial > Soil > Garden | place: USA: California... | reverse complement strand
CCAGGATCGTGCGCGACGACTTGTGCTTGGGATCGATCGTCAGGATCTCCTCGAAGACGCGGATCGCGCGCGCATAGTCCTCCTCGGCCGCGCGCGCGTTTCCGTAGCGCTCGAGCATCGCGATCGCTTCCTTGGCGTCGCCGGCCTCGACCGAGAGCTGCGCGAGCTGGCGCAGCATCTCCCAGGTCTCGCCGCCGATCCCGATCATGCGTTCGACCACGGCGCGCGCCTTGCGATGCTGGCCAGGCCCACGGTAGATCTCGATCAGGCGGTGCGCGTCGACGAAGGCGTCCTTCACGCGCTTCTCTGCCAGCGCGAGTTCGAAGCTCTTCTCCCACACGAAGGGGTCGTCCTCGTCGAGCTGCTTGAGCTTGCCCAGCGACAGCCGCGCCTGCTCGTCCTGGCCACCCTCGAGCTCGAGGTGCACGACCATCTTGAGCGCTTCGCAGGCCTCGTCGAGAGCCCCGAGTTCTTCGGCCAGCAACACCTTGGTCGAAAGCAACGCGAGATTGCGCGGCTCGAGCTCCAGCTGGCGTTCCAGAAGATCCCAGGCGCGCTTGCGATCGCGTCCCGCCAGCCCGCGGATGCGCCGCGCGAGCGTGTCGGGATCGCAGGGACGCAGCGTGCGCGTCGCGACCCAGCCGGAGACCAGCTCGTAGAACTCGAAGCGCCGGTGCGGGAAGAAGGCCGCGACCTCGCCGACGCTGCGCGTGCCGTCGAGCAGCTCGATCGCGCGCGCGGCGAGTTCCGCCGCTTGCGGCGTGGCAGCCTCCTTGGGCTGGCGCGCGAGCTCGTAGTGCACCGCGTCCGAGGGGATGCGCTCGCGCACCAGCTTCCAGTGGTCGGAGCGGCGCGCGGCTTCCAGGAGCAGCGGGCTGGCGGGCAGCGCGATTTCGAGCTCGCGCTCGTCGGCGTCGAACATCTCCGCCTGCGCCTCGCCCTCGTCGAACTCGAAGCGGCCCGCGCGCGTCATCAAGAGCTCGCAGGCCTCGTCGGTGATGCGCGCCTCGATCCAGCGCCGCAGATCCTCGCGCGTGAGCAGCTTGGCGCGCACCAGTTGATCGCACAGCGATCCTGCGCGGCGGTTCTTGCGCGCGCGTTCGATGTCCGCGGCGTCGGCGATGCCGGCCGCGGTCAGGAACTCGGCCACGCCCGGACGATCGGGGTAGGCCACGGCGGTCAGGCGACCCTCGCGGAAACGCAGATGCGTCGCATGCCGCCCGTCGGTGATCGAGAGCACGCCGTCCTTGCGCGCGCCCTCGAGGTTCTGGAACAGGCCGGCGAGATCGAGCGTCGAGAGATCGCCCTGGAGGCTCATGGGTAGGGACGCGGCCGTGGAGCGCCGCGCATCCGTTTTTTCGGCCGGCCGCCGGGCCGAAGTTGATTCGCGGGCAGGATTCCGCTCCTGTCGGGCCTGAGGGCGCTCGCGGCCGCCTGGCACCGGCTTGCGCGTGCCGCAGGGCGTCGAGGCTATCCTGCGGCCATGAGCCAGCAGCCAAGCGTTCCGAGCCTGCTCCATCGTCGCCACGCGCGCACGCGCAACGCAGGCGCGTGCGGACTTGCGCTGCTGCTCGCCTGCAGCTCGCCGGATTCGAACCCGCAGGCCGAGCCCGCGAGGAAGGGCGTCGCTGCGCCCGGGAAATCGCTGCCCTACCTCGGCCAGCCTGCGCCTGGACAGACGCCGCAGAGCTTCGCCCCGGGGATCGTGAACACCGACGCGATCGAGCTCAACGCCGTTTTCACTCCGGATGGGGAGGGGTTCTTCTTCACGCGGAAGGTGGACGGCGTGCTGACCATGTTCGAGTGCCGCCTGGAGCAGGGTGCGTGGAGCTCACCGCGGCCGCTGGATCCATTCCCTCAACCTGCGAATGCCACGGCCGTCGACATGAGCATCTCCCCCGACGGCGAGCAGCTGTGCTTCACGGGCGCGTGTGTGCACCCGTTCGCGAGCGGCGAGCCCGGACTCGACCTGTGGCTCATGCAGCGCGAGGGTCGTGCATGGACCCATGCGGCGGTCGTGCCGCCTCCCGTGAGCACGCAGTTCAACGAGATCTACCCGGTGCTCGTCTCCGATGGCAGCCTTTACTTCAATTCGAATCGGCCCGGAGGAATCGGAGCGAGCAACCTCTACCGCGCGCAGCGCCTGCAAGACGGCAGCTTCGGCGAGCCGCAGCTGCTGCCGCGGCCGATCAACGACGAGGCGGGCATCGGCGACTGCTGCGTCGAACCCGCGGAGCGCTGGATGGTGTTCTCCTCGCGCCGCACGCCGAGCGCAGGTCGGGGCGATCTGTTCGCGTCTTTCCGCGGCACGGACGGCGCGTGGAGCGAGCCGCGCAGCCTGGGGCCGCTGATCAACTCCGCCGAGCACGAGTACTGCCCGATGCTCTCGCCGGACGGCCGCTTCCTGTTCTTCTCGCGCCGCTACGGGGAGACCTGGGAGACGACCACCGGCGGCGACGTCTTCTGGGTCGATGCGAACGTGATCGAGCGCCTGCGCTGAGGCGCTCGGCCCGGCGCGCCGGCCGGTGTAGCATCTCGCGGACCGCGGACGTCGACGCGCGCGAGCCGGCCGCCGCAGCGCGCTCGGCACCTTCTCGAGCCTCGAAAACCGTTGGTCAGCGCCGAGCATGAACCCCCGATCGCAGTCCCGTCCGACTTTGTGGCAGCCCACGCTGCGGGGTGAGGATTTCGTCGCCGCGCCGCTGCTCGAGTCCGACTTCGAGCCGCTGTTCGCCGCAGCCTCCGACCCGGGGATCTGGGCCATGCACCCGGTGCGCGATCGTTACCTGCGCGGGCCCTTCGAGACCTTCTTCCGCACCGGCATCGAGTCGCGTGGCGCCCTGGTGTTCCGCGATCCCGATTCGGGCGAGGTGCTGGGCAGCTCGCGCTTCTGCGGCCACGATCCACAGCTGCGGCGCGTCGAGATCGGCTACACCTTCCTGGTGCGCAGCCGCTGGGGCAGCGGCCTCAATCGGCGCGTCAAGCAGCTGATGCTCGACTACGCCTTCGAGCACGCCGACCTGGTGGAGTTCGTCGTCGGCGTCGACAACCTGCGTTCGCGGCGCGCGGTGGAGAAGCTCGGAGCGCGGCTGCTGCGCACGCAGCGCGAGCTCAAGCCCGAGGGCGATCTGCGCGAGTCGGTGGTCTATGGCCTGCGCGCTGAAGTCTGGCGCGCCGTCTGAGCCCTGAGCCGTCGCGGCGCGCGAGCCTGGGCTCGCGGCGCGGGGAGGCCCGGTCGGAAGACGCCGAGGGGCGTCCCTCGCGGAACGCCCCTCGGCCAGCGCCGGCCGCGTGGCCGACGATCCGCCGTGCGTCAGCGGATCTCGATGCTGTCGCGCGTGGCCCACAGCTTGCCGTTGAGCAGCTTGCCGCTGACCATGACTTCGACAACCGCGCCGGGCGCGTAGGCCCGCAGGTTCAACTGATTCGTGAACGTGCCGCGGTTGAAGCTCATGTTCAGGTCGGGCCTGCCGTCGGGCTTGCCGCTGTTGCACTCGCCGTACTGACCGGCGCTGATCGATCCCACGTCGCCCAGCGTGAAGACCGACGGGCCGACCATCACGTTCGGTTGCGTGCGGATCCACAGCCGCACGCTGCTCTCGATCACGTTCTCGGCCTTGAACTCGGGCGAGCCCAGGAGCAGGACGTCGATCGTGCCGCGATCGCCCGCATGGAAGAAGTTCGGGCAGCCGCTCGGATCGACGTCGAGGTTCGCGCTGGAGCCGGCAGGGCCGGTAGGCGCGATCAGCGTGATGCGTTGCAGGTAGGAGCTCTCCAGGCCCATGCAGTCCGTGGCGAGCCAGGTGCGCTCGATCAGCGACTCCGGGAAGCCGATGCCGCCCTGCGGGACGAGCACGTCCACGTAGCCCAGGGCCGGAGCCGGGTCGCAGTTGTCGACCAGCATCGGCATGCCGGTGGAGAGCGGCGAGGTGTCGTCACCCCAGATGCCGATCACGTCGACCAACGGGTAGATCAGCGGCGGGCTGACGTCCGCGACGTCGACCGAGAAGACCTGCTTGGTGGTCTGACCGCCGGAGATCACGCGCAGCTCGACCACGCAGGAGCGTTGGCACTCGCCGGTCATGTCGACCTGGAAGACCGGAGTCGGCGAGAACGGATCGACGAAGCTGCCGAAGGGGCACTCCTCGAACCACCAGAAGGCTACAGGCGTTCCGTCCGGGTCGTAGGAAGCGCTGCCGTCGAGTTGGACGGTGGTCAGGGCTGAACCGGGGGCGAAGACGTTGTTGCAGTCGACGACGTAGTCGTTGCCGACATTGCCGCCGGTGTTCGCCACGGGCGGGCCGGTCTGGGCCAGGCCCAGGGTTCCGGTGAGCACGAGCGCGGCGAACGGGAGGATCGGTGTGCGCATGGCAAAACTCCAAAGTGTGGCGGCGCGCACGGCGGCCAGCTCGGAGGAGGCGCGGCCTGCATGCGGCCTGGGATGAAAGGCGTGCGGGATCGAAGACGAATCGAATCCCAGTGCGGATCGCGGAGCCGGGCGTGGGGGCGCGCGAGCGCCAGCTGCGCAAGGACGTCGCGATTCTGCGCGGAAGATAGTCCAAGACGAAAGCGAAGGAAGTCCGCTGCGCGTGCGCATCGCGAGGCGCGCGCGTCGATGCCCCATGGACGAAGCGCGAAGCGCGATTCGCGCGCGCGCCTGCGCAGAAGTTCTCCCAAGGCCTACGTACAGCGGCCCTGGATCCGATCGCTCGTGGGCTCTCGCCAATCACGATGTTCCGCGAACTGCGGGGATGCCGCGCGCGATCGACGCGCGGCGCGCCGCATGCGCCAGGCGCGCGCGAGGCGTGTGCGCGCGGCGGCCCGCGGGCGCGACGGGACGACGGGACGACGGGACGACGGCGCGGCGGCGCGGCGGCGCGAGGCCTCGGCGCTTCGCGGCCGGCGAAGCCGAGCTGCGGCCGGATCACGGCTTGCCACCGGCGCTCGTGCAGCGCATGCTCCGCCGATCCAGCAGGATCCAACTTTGAACCCTGATCCCGAGCAAGCGCGGACCGTCGACGTCGCCCTGGTGGAGCGCATCGGCTCGATCGCCGACCCCCTGTTGCGCAACCTGCGGATCACGCAGTGCTACCACGAGCTGGCGCTGGCGCTGGCCGTGCGCACGCCGGGCCTGGCGAACTGGTGCAGCTTCGCCACCTGGGCCTCCAAGCAGGCGGGCCAGACGATCCGCGGCGAGGACCTCGAGCGCATGATCGAGAACCGGTTCGAGCACTCGCCGATGCTCGACGAGCTGGTCCGCGCCGTGGTCGAGCGAGCACGCGCGCTGGGCGCGACTCCGCAGGCCCTGGAGATTCGCCGCGCGCTGCGCGAGCTGGCCGACCCGGCCGCCATCGCCGCGCGAGCCTCCGAGGCGGTGGCACTCGGCAACCTGAAGGTCTTCGCCGAGATCGCGCGCGAGTTCGCGCGTTTCCTGGACGAGCGCTCCGCGGACGCGCGCCACGACGAGGCCTCGATCGCGCGTTTTTGCGCGGGCCTGCGCGCGGGCGATCCGCCGCAGGGCCAGGCCTGTCTGCAGCGCGCCTTCGCCCGCAGCTACCGCGCCTGGTTCGAGCCGGACGCGCGCGTGCGCTCCGAGCAGATGCTGCTCGCCAACCTCGAGGTGGGCCTGCACGAGCAGACCCGGCTGCAACCCGAGATCCTCGCCGCGCTCAACGCCCCGGTGCTCGACGCCGAAGCGCTGCGCTCGCGCCTCGCGGCGCTGCTTTTTCCGCGGCAGGCGCGGCGGCTGCAGCGGGCGCGCGGGCTGCTGCGCCGGACGCTGGGCGGCCCGACGCCGCTGGATCGAGCGCTGGGCGAACTGGTCGAGCGCGTGCGCACCGAGCTGCGCCAAGCGATCACCGAGCACCTGATGTCGCTCGCGCTGCCGCGCGGCGTCGTCGTCAGCCTCGGCTCGGACCTGCGCGCGGCCTTCCCCGCCTCGCTCTCGCAGCTCGCCGATCCCGAATTGCGCAGCTTCCTGGCGCGCGTCGACCCGACGCCCGACAGCCTGCTCGCCAGCGGCGCGAGCGACTGGGGCGATCTGTCCGAACGCATGCACCTCATCGCCGAGCTGTTCCGCTGCTGGCACGAATCGGACGCGCTCCTCGACGCTCCGTTCAGCGCCGAGCAGCGGATCGCGATCCGCGCCGGACAGCGGCCGAGCGGAACGCTCTGAGCGGCGCGCCGCGCGCCCGCTTGCGCCGCCGGGAGGTCCTGCCTAGGGTGGCGGTCCTGGCTGCTCGCCCACCGATCCCCCTCGACCGCACACTCCCCATGCGCAAACTCCTCGTTTCGTTGACCTTGGTCGCCGCCGCCGCGTGCTCGACGACGGAACAGCGTCCCTCCGAGGCCCGTGACTCCGCGCAGGCCGCCGCGCACCATGCGCACAAGGAGTACGTCGCCGCGATCAATTCCAACGATCTCGAGGCGGTGATGGACATGCTCACCGAGGACGTGGTTTTCCTCGCGCCCCACGAGCCGGCGCTGATCGGCAAGCAGGCGGTGCGCCATTGGGCCGAGGGCTACCTCAAGGCCTTCAAGATCCACTGGGAGAAGGAGACGATGGACTTCATCGTCGCGGGCGACTGGGCCATCGAGTACTACGCCTACCGCTCCTACGACGTGCCGGTGGCCGGCGGCCCGCCGCTGCGCGACGCGGGCAAGGGCATCAACATCTACCGCTACGGCGCGGACGGACGCTGGCGCGTCGCGCGCGATGCGTGGAACAGCGACCTGCCGTGAGGAGTACCGGAACTAGCGCACGCGCCGCACGCGCGCCGACGAGGCGCGGTCGTTGAATCCCAGCAATTCGATTTCGTGCAGGCCCGGGCCGAGCACCAGGGCGACGCCGCTGGCTTCGAGGCCGTCGAAGAGCACGAGCTCGAAGCCCAGCGGCACCCAGGCCGTGCTGGCCTGATCGTCGGCGAAGCTGTCGCGCGAGGCGCGGAAGTTCCACTCGTCGCGGCCGCGCGGCAGCTCCAGGCGCCAGGCGAGTCCGCGCCCGAGCTGGTCGGCGCCGCGGTGCTCGTAGAGCACGACCGCATCCTGCGGCCCGCTTGCGTCCTCCATCTGCCCGTAGCGCGACACCAGGATCGAGGAGGCGCGGTCGCTGAAGGCCAGCGAGGCGAGGTCGTGCGTTCCAGGCCCCAAGGTGAGCTTGTACCCCACGCCGCCGAAGTCGTCGTAGAGCGTCGCCTGCAGGCCGCCGGGGATCTCCAGCGCCGAGATCCGATCGTTGGGGAAGGCGCTGCCCTCGTTGGTGAGCCCCAGACCGACCTGCCAGCGCTCGCCCAGCGCGAAGTCCTTCGCGTGCAATCCCAGATCGTGCAGCGTCACGCTCTCCGCGACCTGCTCCGTGCGCAGGTCGGGGCCGGGATCGGCGGGCCGCGCCATGTCAGCGTCCGCGGGCGCAGGCTTCGCGGGCAGCTCCAGCACCGGCGCATCGAGCGGCGCAGGCACGGCCGCGGCGAAGGACGGAGCCTGCGCGCCGCGAACCGGCGTCAACAGCGGCGCGGGAGCGGCCTCGCCGACGACGAACTCGCGCACGCCAAGGCCCACGGCCACGGCGACGAACAGCGTTCCAGCGAGCAGCGGCCAGCGCACGACCGATCCAGGATAGCGCTGTGAGCAGCGCCGCGAATCAGATCGCGCGGATCCACTGGCGCACGATGTGCTCGAGCGCCGCGCGCCGGGCCCGGAGCTCGCGCCGGTCGGCGAAGCTCAGCAGGCAGCGGTCTTTCGCGAGCCACTCGAGGATGCCGCTGGGATCATCGATCCGCGGAGCCGACTTCGCGCCCGGCCTGCCCTTCGCACCCGTGTGCAGGATCAGCCAAACGTGCGGCTGGCCGTCCCTGGCGCGCAGGTGGAGCGTGGCGAAGAACTCGCTGGTGCGGAAGCTCGGCGAGTTCCACTTGATCCCCTCGCGGATCGTCGGACTGACGCCCAGGACGATGCGCCTCAAGGCCGCCACCTCGGCCTTCATCGGGTGCACGAGCTCGCGCAGGAAGCTCTCGACCTCGGGATCGGTCCGCGCGCCCGCGGCCCTGGCTCGCGCCGCGGTTCGGGCTCCGGAGGTCGCCGGCTGTCGCTTGGGGGCCGCGGCTCGGGCGGTCTTGGCGCGCGGTGCCGCGGACTTGCGGGTCGCGGGTTTCATGCGGTGCACCCAGGATAGCGCGCCAGCGCCGGGGCCGCCGCCGCCCAGCGGCCGCTGCGGAAAATCCTGGAGGCGATGTCGAAGCGCCGGGCTCGACGGCGACTCCTGCTGCATGGCCGCCCGCTGTCGGGCGCCGCGACGCACTCCCCTACCCGGAATCCAAGCATGAAGCTCCTGCTCTCGACCGTCTTGCTCCTGTCCTGCGGCATCGGACTCGCGCGCTCGACCCCGCCAGCCCATCCCGCCGAAGCCGAGCGTTCCTCGGAGGGGCCGGCCCAGGACCCGTTGCGGCCCGGACCGCAGCACGCGCTGCTCCAGCAGCTGGCCGGGACCTGGGACGCCGTGATCATCGGCCGCGACGCCCAGGGCGGCGAGCTGCGCTCGCGCGGCACGCTGGTGACCACCAGGCACACCGAGTTCCACACCGTCGACAGCTTCCAGGGCGAGTTCCTGGGAATGCCGCTGATCGGACACGGTCTCAACGGATACTGCGCGGCGAAAAAAAAGCGCTTCACGTTCTGGACCGATTCGATGACACCTTCGCCGATGACGCTGTGGGGCGACTACGACGCCGCGAAGCGCGAGCTGGCGATGAGCGGCGAGTGCTTCGGCAGGAGCGGCAGGCTCGAGCCCTGCCGCACGTTGACGCGCTTCGAGGACTTGGACCACTACGCGTGCACGCTCTACGGCGCGGGCCCCGAGGGCAAGGAAATGCAGCTCTTGCGCGTCGAGTACACGCGCAGAAAATAGTCGCCCATCCCCGCTTCACCCACCCCAACCCAAGAGCAGACCTGATGAAGTTCATGATGATGATGCACTACGCGGGCGAGGGGCCCGCGATCCACACCTGGCCGCCTCAGGACCTCAAGGCGCACATCGATTTCATGCATGCCTTCAACCGGCAGCTGAGCGAGTCGGGCGAGTTCGTCGAAGCGCACGGACTGGCCGGGCCCGAGCAGGCCAAGCTGGTGCGCGCCCGCAAGGGCAGCGGACCCGCGATCACCGACGGCCCCTTTCCCGAGTCGAAGGAATTCCTCGCCGGGTTCTGGATCATCGATTGCGAGAGCGAGCAGCGCGCGATCGAGCTCGCCGCCAAGGCTTCGGCGGCGCCGGGCATCGGCGGCGCTGCGATGAGCATCCCGATCGAGCTGCGCCAGGTCATGTGCGCTCCCGACCCGGAGGCATGAGCCTCGAGCCGGCCGAGGACGGCGGCCTGCACCTGCTGCGCGAGTTGGCGCCGCGGGTGCTGGGCGCGCTGCTGCGCCGCTGCGGAGACTTCACCGCCGCCGAGGATGCGTCCCAAGAGGCGCTGCTGGCGGCGGTGGAGCAATGGCCGCGCGAAGGCCTGCCCGCGAATCCGGGCGGCTGGCTGTTCCAGGTCGGCTGCCGGCGACTGGCCGACCGGTTGCGCGCCGAGCACAGCCGACGCCGGCGCGAGGCGCTCGCGCTCGAACCGCGCACGCCAGCGGAGCTGCCCGCGGCCGAGTGCGAGCCGGAGACGGACCGGGACGACACGCTGAGCCTGCTGTTCACCTGTTGCCATCCCGCGCTTTCGCCGCCGTCCGCGATCGCGCTCACCTTGCGCGCCGTCGGCGGCTTGACGACCGCGGAAATCGCCAGCGCCTTCCTGGTGCCCGAGGCGACCATGGCGCAGCGCATCAGCCGCGCCAAGCAGTCGATCCAGGCCTCCGGCGTGCCGCTGGCGCAGCCCGGCCCTCGCGAGCAGGCGCAGCGGCACGCCGCCGTGCTGCACGTGCTCTACCTGACGTTCAACGAAGGCTATGCCAGCAGCGCGGGCCCCCGGCTGCTGCGCGTGGAGCTCGCGCACGAGGCGATTCGCCTGGCGCGCGCGGTGCATCGGCTCGCGCCCGAGGACTGCGAGACGGCGGGGCTGCTGGCCCTGATGCTCCTGACCGAGGCGCGCAGCCGCGCGCGAACCGGGCCGCAGGGGGAGCTGATCCCGCTCGACGCGCAGGATCGCAGCCTCTGGGATCAGGACAAGCTCGCCGAGGGCACGGCACTGATCACCGCGACGCTGGCGCAGGGAGCGGTCGGACCTTATCAGGTCCAGGCCGCGATCGCGGCCCTGCACGGAGAGGCGAAGCGAGCCGCTGACACCGACTGGCCGCAGATCCAAGCGCTCTACACGCTGCTTCTGCGCATGTCCGACAATCCGATGGTCGCGCTCAACCATGCGGTCGCCACCGCAATGGTGCAGGGGCCACGAGCGGGCCTCGCACTCTTGGAGCAGCTCGAAACCGACGAGCGCCTCGCCGGCCATCACCGGCTCGCCGCCGTGCGCGCCCACCTGCTCGAGTTCGCCGGCGATCGCTCCGGCGCGGTCGCGAGCTTCCTGGTCGCGGCCGGCCGCACGACCAGCCTGCCCGAACGCAACTACCTGCTGACCAAGGCGGCCGGCCTGCAGACGGGCTGAGCGAGAAAGCCGGCGGCGGGGCTGCGGCCCGGAGACGGGGCAGGGTTAGACTGCGTGCCCAAGGAGCCTCCGCTTGAAACCCATGCAATCCACCTGGCTTGCGCTCGCCGTGCTGGCGCTCAGCGCCTGCAGCGAGCAAGAACCCGCCCCGAGCACGACGGCGTCCGCCGAGCCGCCCAAGTCGATCGCGGCCACGCCGGCGATTCCCGCGACGCCTGCGGCGCAGCAGGAAGGCACGCCGGCGGTCGCGATGACGCCGCTGCTGAGCGCCGGCGGCACCGCGCGCGACCAAGCTTCGGATCCCGCGCCCAAGAGCGCGCGCGAACAGCGCGTCGAGGCGATCGTCAGCGAGCACAGCGCGGCGATGGAGGCCTACTACGATCAGTTCCGCGCGGCCAAGACCGACGAGGAGCGCCAGCGGATCGCCGAGACCGCCAAGGGGCCGGATGCCGCGCCCTTCGTGCAGGGAATGCGCGCGCTGCTGGACGAGGACGCAAGCGACCAGGCTGCTTTCGATGCGCTCTTGTGGCTGCTGCGCGAGCGCACGGCGGAAGGCGAGATGGCCGCGAATCTCGAGCTGCTCGAGAAGCACCACTTCGCGCGCGCGGACATGAGCCAGGCGATCCTCAGCCTGCAGTACGCCAATGACCCGACGGGAACGGCGCTGCTCGATCGCCTCGCCAAGCACAGCCCGCACCGCAACGTGCGCGGCCAGGCGACCATGGCGCAGGCGGAAGCCCTGCGGGACCTGCTCCAGCGGATCGCCGAGGTCGCGGGCGCGAGTGAAGCCGAACGCGCGCAGCTGGCCCAGTACTACTCCGAGGATCAACTCGCCCAGCTCGCCAAGCTGGATCCTGCCGCCACGCAGGCCGACGCGGTCAAGTTGTACGAGTCCGTGATTCGCGATTACGCCGACGTGCCCGCGACGCGCAGGGGCGTGCTCGGCGACGCCGCGAAGGCGACGCTGAACGAGATGCAGAACCTGGTCGTCGGCAAGCTCGCTCCCGACATCGAGGGCGAGGACATCGCCGCCGTGCCCTTCAAGCTCTCGGATTACCGCGGCAAAGTGGTGATGCTCGACTTCTGGGGACATTGGTGAGGCCCCTGCCGGGCCATGTACCCGCACGAGCGGTCGCTCGTGAAACGCCTCGCCGACGAACCCTTCGCGATCATCGGAGTCAACAGCGACAAGGATCGTGAAGCGCTCAAGCAAACGCTGCTCGACGAAAACATCACCTGGCGCTCCTTCTGGAACGGCGGCGGCACCAGCGGGCCGATCTCCAGCGCCTGGAACGTGCAGGGCTGGCCGACGATCTACCTGATCGACCACGAGGGCGTGATCCGCTACAAGGGCCACGGCGAAGAGGAAGCGAAGTTCGACGCGCGCATCGACGCGCTGCTCGAGGCCGCGCGCAAGGCTCGCGCGCGCTGAGCGTCGGCACCGCGCGGTATCGGCAGGCCCTCACACGGGCGTGTCGATGCGATGGTCCTTGGTCTCGCGGATGAAGCGGCTCGCGACGAACACGCTCATCAGGCACACCGCGATCGGATACAGCAGCCCGGCGAAGATCGCACCCGCGCCGAAGCTGCTCTGGGCCCAGGCCGAAGTGGTGGTCGCGGTGGCCACCAGCGGCAGGAAGCCGCCGAACCAGCCGTTGCCCAGGTGGTAGGGCAAGGACATCGAGGTGTAGCGGATCGAGGTGGGAAAGAGCTCGACCAAGAAGGCGGCGATCGGTCCGTAGACCATCGCGACGTACGTCATTTGCAGGCTCAAGAGCGCGACGATGCCCGCGCTCGCAGCGAAGCTGAGCTCGGTCACCGCCGCCGCCATCGTCGGGTTGGCGAGCCGCTGGATCGCGATGTAGATCGGCACGTACGTCAGCGCCGCGAGCAGGCAGCCGGCGAGCATGATGCGCTTGCGTCCCAAGCGGTCCGACAGGTGGCCGAAGAGCACGAACAGCGGCGTGCCGATCGCCAGCGCGATCGCGACCAGGACGTAGGCCAGCCTCCAATCGAGGTTGAGCGGCTTCTGAAGGAAAGTCAGCGCATAGAACTGCCCCGTGTACCAAACCACGCCCTGGCCCGCGGTCGCGCCGAACAGCGCGATCAGGACCAGCCTGCGGTTGCGCGGGTTGCCAAAACTCTCGCGGATCGGCCGCTTCGACACGCGTCCCTCGCTCTTGAGCTTTTCGAACAGCGGCGATTCGCTCATCCGCAGCCGCACGTAGAGCGAGATGCCCAGCAGCACGAAGGAGAACAGGAAGGGCAGGCGCCAGCCGAACTCGCGAAAGCCCTCGGGCCCGAAATAGGCGCGCGCCGCGCCGATCACGCCCAGCGACAGGAAGAAGCCCAGCGTCGCCGTGGTCTGGATGAAACTCGTGTAGTAGCCGCGACGGTCGTCCGGAACGTGCTCGGCGACGTAGGTCGCGGCGCCACCGTATTCGCCGCCGAGCGCGAGCCCCTGGATCAGGCGCAGCAGCACCAGCAGGATCGGCGCGAGCATGCCCAGGCTCGCGTAGGTCGGCAGCAGTCCGATCAGGGCCGTCGAAAGCCCCATCGTGACCAGGGTGACCAAGAACGTGTACTTGCGTCCGATCAGGTCGCCGATGCGACCGAAGACCAGCGCACCCAGCGGGCGCACGCCGAAGCCGGCGCCGAAAGTGGCCAGGCTGGCGAGCAGCGCCGCGCGTTCGTTGCCGGGCGGGAAGAAGGTCTCGCCGAAAAAGATCGCCAGCGTGCCGTACAGGTAGAAGTCGTACCACTCGAACAGCGTGCCCAGGCTCGCGGCGGCGATGATGCGCCTGAGCCCGCCCCGAGGCGGAGCCGGCGCGGCGGCAGCGGCCAGCGGCGCCGGCAACGGGGGCTGGTTCATGGGCGCGCGGAGCATAGCGAACCCGTGCATTCCGCAAGCGACCTGCGCGGGTTCCGGCATCCCGCGCGGGAGCAGGGAACACGGCGCCGGGCCAGCCCGTCTGCAAGGAGGTCCGCGTACACTCTGGTCCAGGCCGATCCCCTTCCCGGCCCGCGCGCAGGCGCAGGCAGCACCCGGACATGAACCTCCGCCAGGTCCGCTGGCTCAGTCTCGCAGTTTCCACGGCGGCGTCGCTCGCGCTGGGCTGGTGGATCCTGCGTTCGCAGGACGATGCGGGCGCGAAGCCGGGGATGCGCTTCCACAGGCCCGCGGGCGATGCCGCGGCGGGCGTGGCGCGCGATCTGCCGGTCGGGAAATGGCTGGATCCGGGGCGGCCCGAAGCCTGGAAGTACTACGTCTCGCGCAAGGCGGCGCTGAAGATCTACCCCATCGCGGACAAGAACAACAACCGCTACGACCCCTGGACCTACACCGCCGAGGCGCCCAACCAGCATCGGCGCTGCATCTGGCCGGAACGGGCCGAGAAAGAATTCTGGTGGCACACCAATGGCCTGGGGCTGCGCGAGGACCAAGAACTCGCGGATCCGCCGGCCGATGTGCGCGTGCTGGTCGCCGGCGATTCGCACACCGCCGGCGCCTGCAACAACGGCGAGTCGCATCCCAACCTGCTGGAACGGGCGCTCGCCGACTTGCATCCCGGCAAGACGGTCGAGGTGCTCAACGCGGCGATGCCCGGCTTCTCGTTCTACCAGTACTCCGGAACCCTGCACAAGTTCCTGGCTTGGCGGCCGCAGCTCTTCGTCGTCGCCGTCTATGGCGGCAACGACTTCACCGAGATCTCCTACCTGAGCCACGTGTTCACGGGGGCGCAGCAATCGAGGTGGCGGAACGAGGAGCTCGAGCTGCGCGACCGCGCGCTCGAAGCCGCGGGCTTCGCGATGGGACAGTGCTTCAACTCGATCTTCGACATGTACTGCAGGCCGGAGGAGCGCGACCTGCTGCTGCGCAGGTCGGTGCGTCTGTGTTCGCAGATGCAGGCGGTCTGCCAGCAGCAGGGCATTCCGATGCTGGTGGTCTTCCTGCCCGCGGCCTGCGACTGCGAGTGGCGCGAGCCGCACGCGGACATCGAGCGCGCGAATGCGGTGCTCGGGCTTGGCGAGGAGGAGCGGGATGTCACTGCCTGGTTCGCCGAGACGTTCGTGACGGAACTGGCACGCTTGCGGATCCAGGCCGTCGACATGCGGCCGATCTTCGCGCTCGAGAAGCAGCCGCCGTATTGGAGCACCGACCTGCACATGAATCTGCGCGGCCATCAGCTCGTGGCGGATGCGCTGCTGCCGGAGGTCGAACGGGCGCTCTCGGGGCTTGCGCGTTAGCGCGCGACAGGCGAGGCTGGACGCGAGCCGGTGGCTTTCACCTGCGTCGTCCTACCAACTGGAGCTCCTCCCCATGTCATTCCGTCCCGTCATCCTCGCCACGGCTCTGGCTCTGTTCAGCGCACCGGCGCTCGCCCAGATCACGCCGGTTCCGACGCCGTTCACCGGCGGCCAGTCCGAGAGCTTCGAGGGCCAGCCTCAGCAGCAGTTCAATGCCTGCCTGCCCTACCGCGTGTTCAACAACAACGGCGACCTCTGCACCCCCGCGGGCAACAACGCCCACACGACGCCGAGCTGGGGATTCATGTGCGTGATCTTCCCGCAGACCGGCAACCTGCTCTACGGCAGCACCGGCGGCCCCTCCGTGATCACGCTCGACCAGCCGGCGACGCGTTTCGGCGGCTACTTCGGCTCGCACAACGGCGTCGCCGGCGGCACGATCAAGTTCTTCGATTCCCTGGGCGCGCAGATCGGTGCGACCCAGACGATCACCGCGCCCGCGGATTGCAGCTGGAACTGGAACGGCTGGCAGATCAGCGGCGGCGCCAAGAGCCTCGAGTTCAGCGCCAACTACTCCAGCGGCGGCTTCCTGCTCGCCGACGGCCTCGAGGTCGACTTCAACCCGACCCCGACGATCTACTGCACCGCCAAGGTCAACGCGCTCGGCTGCCTGCCCACCATCGGCTACACCGGGACGCCCACTGTCGGCGCACCCAGCGGCTTCGTGGTCTCCGGCACCAACGTGCGCAACAACAAGAACGGGCTGTTGTTCTACGGCACGAACGGACAGGCGGCGCTGCCCTTCCAGGGCGGCTTCCTGTGCGTGCAGTCGCAGATCCGGCGCACGCCCGCGGTCAATTCGCTCGGCACCCCCGCGCCGGCGAACGATTGCACCGGCGTGTTCTCGATCGACATGAACACCTTCGCCACCGGCGGACTCGGCGGCTCGCCGTCGCCGGCGCTTTCGGTTCCCGGCACCGTGGTCAACTGCCAGTGGTGGGGTCGCGATCCGGGATTCCCGGCACCGAACAACACGACCTTGTCGGACGGCCTGGAGTACACGCTCTGATTCGCGCGCGGCGCCGGGGAGCCAAGAGCGCTCTCCGGCGCCGCGTTTTTTTTCGCGCCGGCCGCGCTCAGGGCGGCGAAGCGAGGCCCTGGAACTGAGGGTGCGCGAGGATCGCGCGCTCGAAGTCCGCGTGCTCGTCCGGCCGCAGCTGCGGCGGGAACTTGGCGGTGGAACGATGCCAGCGCTGCAGCCACTCGCCGCCCAGCAGTTCGTGCCTTGAACTCGCCGGCGGCTCGCAAGCCTGCGGCGAGAGCGCGATCGTGGTTTCCTGCTTGGAGCCGGCGTTGCGCCCCCGGGCCACGAAGAAACCTGCGGCGAGCAGCGCCGCGCGGCTCGCGGTCGAGCAGGTGTAGGTGTAGAGCTCCGTCGCGCGCCCTTCGCAGGCAAGCCGCAGGCGCTCGAAGGTCGCCAGCGACCAGGGCTCGCCGCAGGCCTTGGTCGAGAACATGTCGTAGAAGATCAGGTCCGGCGGCGCGGGCGCGGCGGCGATCGTCCCCGGGAAGTCGCCGGACAACAGCCGCCAGCTCAGGCCGCCGTGCTGGCGCGAGGTCCACGCTCCCTGGGCCAAGAGACCCGCGGGACCGGCGTGGCGCAGGTAAGGGAACTCGTGCTGGCGTCGCAGCGCGAGGCGCAGCGCATCGAGATCGTTCTCGAAGCTGATCAACTGCAGCGGGCGCACCGGCCCGGCCGCGGCCGCGTCCTCGAAGCAGCCGATCGCCGCCATCGCGTTCGCGGCGGCTCCCAGTCCGACGTCCCAGATCACCAGCGGCGCGGCGCCCGAGTCGGGCTCGCCGGGAACGAGGCGCAGCCGCAGGGCCAGCTGCGACTGTTCGACGTAGAGCCCGCGCGCTTCCTCCATCGGCGCCGTGCGCGAGTGCATGATCTCGCCCGAGGAGATCTGGCGGATGCTGGAGAATCCCTCCCAGGCGGTGTGCACCTCGAAGTCGCCCAGGGTGCGCGGCGAGGGCCGCGGCGCCTTGCGCGGCGGCGTGGGATGCTCCAGATCCGGGGCCTGCAGCAGCTCGCGCCGTTCGCGGTAGAACGAGGCGAAGCGGCCCTCGAGGATGCTGGCGCGGATCTCGCGCATCAACTGGTGGTAGAAGTGCAGGTTGTGCAGGCCCAGCAGCTGCCAACCCAAAGGCTCGCAGGTCTTGGCCAGGTGATGCAAATAGGCGCGCGAGTAGCGCGCGCAGGTCGGGCAGGCGCAGGCGGGGTCGAGCGGCGCGTCGGCGAACTTGTAGACGCCGCGGCGCATCTGCAGCTGGCCGCGCGAGCTGAACACCGCGCCGCGCTGCGCGAACTGCGTGGGGATGATGCAGTCGAACAGGTCCACGCCGCGGTGCACGGCCTCGAGCATGTCCAGCGGCGTGCCCACGCCCATCAGGTAACGCGGCTTGTCCTGCGGCAAGAGCTGCGCGGTGTACTCGCAGACGTCCTCGCGCTGGCTCTTCGATTCCCCCACCGCGAGTCCGCCGATGGCAAAACCGTCGAAGGGCAGCTCGCACAGCCCGGCGGCGCTCTCGCGCCGCAGCGCGGGGAACAGCGCGCCCTGCACGATCGCGAACAAGGCCTGCGGCGAATCCCCGCGTGCCGCGAGGCAGCGCTGCGCCCAGCGCTGCGTGATCCCCACCGCCGCGCGCGCCGTCGCTTCGTCGGCGGTCGAGGGGATGCACTGGTCCAGCGCCATCATGATGTCGCTGCCGATCGCCTGCTGCGTCTCGATGCAGGACTCCGGGCTGAGCAGGATCGTGCGGCCGTCGATGTAGCTCTGGAACACCGCGCCGTGCTCGCCGAGCACGCGCGCGTGCGCCAGGGAGTAGATCTGGTAGCCGCCGGAGTCGGTGAGCACCGAGTGCTTCCAGCTCATGAACCCGTGGATGCCGCCGGTGCGCCGGAACACCTCCGCGCCCGGCCGCAGCATCAGGTGGTAGGTGTTCGCGAGCAGGATCTGCGAGCCGAGGTCCTCGAGCGACTGCGTGAGCTGCGCCTTGACGCTGGCCTGCGTGCCCACCGGCATGAACAGCGGCGTGCGCACCTCGTCGTGCAGGGTGCGGAAGCTTGCCGCCCGCGCTTGCGAGCCCGGGGCTCGCGCCTCCACGCGAAAGTCCAGGCGCGAAGCGCTCACTGCGCCGCCCCGGATCCGCGGCGCGGCGTGGCGAAGCTCGCGCTCGCTGCGCGCCAAGGGGGGCCCGGGTCCATGTCCGCCCCCGAATACGCGATCTCCGCGGTGCGTGCAAGGCGCGCGGCATCGGGGCAGGTTCGCCGCGCGCGCGGCGCGCCTTGGGTCCCCTGTCGCGCCCGGGGCGCCGCCCCTGCCCGCCGCGAATGGCGGCGCGGGCTCACCCCGCGAAGCGCGAGGCACGTCCGGCTCCTCGCAGGCGCCGCCCGTCGAAGGCGACGTCGAAGGCGCCTCGAAGGCGCCTCGAAGGCGCCTCGAAGGCGCCGGAAACCCGCGGGCCGCCGGCTGGGGGCTCCCCAAGGGGCCCAAAGTTGCGCTACGCTAGATCGGCTTCCCACCGGCACCGCGCCCTTCCCCCTCGCGGCGCTTTCCCTTCCCTTGGATCGTCCCCTTGCAGGACGCCCCTCCCATGCTCCGCTCCATTCTTCTCGCACTCGCGGCGTTGTTGTGCATTTCGCTCCCGCTCGCGGCCAATTCGGGTGGTGCGATCTACACCACGAACAAGTTTGGCGACCAGGTCAACGGCAACCAGTACTCCAAGAAGACCGACGTCTATTTGACCGGCGGTCCGGCGGCGAACACGGGCTGCTCCTCGGGCGGGCTCGCTGACGGGATGTACTACTTCCAGGTCACGAACCCCTCGGGCTCGGTGCTGCTCTCCTCCGACAACATCGAGGAGCGCAAGGTCCTGGTGGCCGGAGGCGTGGTCAGCGCCTACCTCGGCACGACGCACGGCGTCAGGTCGGGCGGCCCGTGCGGGTCCAAGCTGGTGCAGCTGACGCCCTACGCGAACACGCCCAACGCCGGCTACGAGTACAAGCTCTGGGTGACCCCGGCCGAGCGCTACGACCTCGCCGGCTCGGGTTTCTTCGGCTTCAGCGCCAAGTTCAGCAAGACCGACAACTTCAAGGTCAAGCAGGGCCAGCAACTGGCTCAGACGATTTTCCGCGGCCACAAGTTCTTCGACCACAGCGAGGACGGAATCTGGAATCCGGCGCTCGATCCGCTGGAGGTTCCGATCGGCGGCTGGCGCGTGGAGATCCACAAGAACGGCGTCTACGAGGACGCGACTTTCACCGACGAGAACGGCGCTTACGAGTTCATCCGCAACCTCGACGGCAGCCTGTACACGTTCAAGGAAATCGCGCCCGGCGGATTCATCGGCGACGGCATCCCCGGAGCGATCTGGCTGGCGATGACGCCGCGCGAATTCACGCTGGCCGCCTCCGCGCCCGAGGTGCTGGTGCCCGACTTCGGCAACCTCAGCTTCGGACTCGAGGTCGGCGTCGGCCGCACCAAGGGCTTCTGGCACAACGTGAACGGCGCGCGGCTGATGCAGGCCACGGATCCCGTGTGGCGCGAGGTGCTGACCACCTGGGACGGAAGTCCGCTGTGCCTGCGCCGCAACATTTCGTCCTATGACCCGAACGTGTCGATCTTCGCGCCGCTGCCGCTGCCCGCGAGCTTCGAGGACGCCCACTTGGATTTCGCCCAGTGGATCGTCGGCGACCCGGCGCTGGGCCATGCCGGCTTCATGCTCTCGACGCAGGTCGCGGCCTCGATCCTCAACAGCCGCGTCGGCTACATGCAGTTCACGGCCTACATCGACCGCTTCGAGAACGGGATCCTGGTCTCCTTCGACGACATGGTCAGCGGCGCGCGGGACATGCTCCTGTGCCACCCCGGCGCGGGCATGACCGGCCCCAACGACCCCGAGCAGCAGCTGCGCGAGATGATGCTGGGCTGCATCAACGAGTTCGGCACGATCAACAACTCGGGCGACCCGAGCTCGCCGCAGACCGTCTACGGTCCCCAGGAGGATCCCGGGGAGTTCGTCTCGCCCTACTCGAATTGAACCTGGGCGCCGAGGGGGGGAATCGGCCTGGAGCGGGCCGCTTCCCCGCCCAGGGCAGGCCCGGATCGCGAGGCTAGGCTACGATTGGGGCGTTGCCCCCCGGCTCCGCGTGCATTCCGCACGCGGCGGCACCTTGTCCTCGATCGCGAAGCCCCCCCGTGCCTATGTTCCGCTCCCTCCTGCTCCTGTTCGTGAACCTGCTGTTCGTCGCTCTTCCTGCAGCCGCGCTCGGCGGCGGATCGATCTACACGACCAACCAACTCGGCCAACAGGTCCCCGGCAATCAATACGACGCCAAGCCGGACGTGTACCTGACCGGCGGCCCGGAGGTCGGAACCAACTGCCACGGCCTGGGGCTGGAGTACGGGCCGTACTACTTCCAGGTCACGGACCCCTCGGGGACGGTGCTGCTCTCGACCGACCGCATCTCCGAGCGCAAGGTGTTCGTCGCCGGCGGAGTGATCGTCAAGTACCTCGGCACGACGCACGGCCTGCAGTCCGGCGGCCCCTGCGGCTCCAAGCTGGTGCAGCTGGTGCCCTTCCTGGACACGCCCGCGCCCGGCAACGAATACAAGGTCTGGATGACGCCGGTCCGGCGCTACGACCCGCAGGGCTCGGGCTTCTTCGGCTTCGACCCCAAGTTCAGCAAGACCGACAATTTCAACGTCGGGCCGCTGCCGCCCGGTGACCAGACCGTGTTCCGCGGGCACAAGTTCTACGACTTCAGCGAGGACGGAATCTGGAATCCGCTGCTGGAGCCGCTGGAGGTCCCGATCGGCGGCTGGCGCGTCGAGATCTTCAAGAACGGCGTCTTCGAGGACGTGACCTACACCGACGAAAACGGCGCCTACACGTTCATCCGCGATCTCGATCATTCGCTCTACACCTTCCGCGAGATGGCTCCCGGCGGTTTCATCGGCGACAACGTCCCCGGTGCGATCTGGCTGGCGACCACTCCGCGTGAATTCACGCTGGCCGCCTCGGCGGCCCAGGTGGACGTGCCCGACTTCGGCAACATCAGCTTCGAGCTCGCGGTCGGCGTCGGCCGCACCAAGGGCTTCTGGCACAACCAGAATGGCGCCGCCATCCTCGAGGCCGCGGATCCGCTGTGGCGCGATTCGCTGACCACGTGGAAGGGCAGCCCGCTGTGCCTGCGCCGCAACATCTCCTCCTACGACCCGGGCGTGTCGATTTTCGCGCCGCTGCCGTTGCCTGCGAGCTTCGACGCGGCCCACGCCGATTTCGCGGACTGGATCACCGACCTTGCCCAGGGCCATGCGGCCTTCATGCTCTCGAGCCAGCTCGCGGCCTCGGTGCTCAACAGCCGCCACGGCTTCATGCAGTTCACGGCCTACATCGACCGCTTCCAGAACGGGGTCCTGGTCTCGTTCGACGACATGGTCAGCGGGGCGCGCGACATGCTGCTGTGCCAGCCCGGCGCGGGCATGACCGGCCCGAACGACCCCGAGCAGAAGCTGCGCGACATGATCCTCGGCTGCATCAACGAGTTCGGCACGATCAACAACTCGGGCGATCCGGCCTCGCCGCAGACGGTCTTCGCGCCCTCGCGCGAGCCGGGCGCGTTCGTCTCGCCGTACTAGTTTCGGCGCGGCAGCTCAGGGCTTGCGCAGCACCAGCCTGAAGCCCTGGGCCGCCGCGGCGTACTCCTGGCTCGCTTCGGCGCGGCTCGCGCTGCGGAAGACGCTCTCGACGTAGGAATTCCAGCGGCCGCCGCGCTTCCAGTAGCGCGGCGGATTGCTGCCCGCGACGGCCTCGCGCAGCCACTCCTCGCGCGAGCCCGCCATGTCGAGCAGACCGTAGGGCGATTCGTCGTTGGGTTCATGGCCGCCGGCCGCGTCGAGCAAGAATCCCGGCTTGCGCACCATGCAGACGGTCAGCGAGGGATCGAAGCGATCGCCCCAGGGGAAGCTGCGCCCGTCGACGCCGCGCGCGGCCTTCTCCCACTCGACTTCGCTGGGCAGGTCGTAGCGCCAGGCTTCGCCTTCCGCTTCGGCCTTGCGGTTGCGCCAGAGCAGGTAGTCGCGGACGTCGGTCCAGGAAAGGCCGAGCACGGGCGAATCGGCGCTGGTGTGCTTGTACACGTCCCACTGGTAGCTGCCGTCGGCCTGCTTGCGCGCCATGATCCGGTCGTCGCGCGGCAAGTTCACGCCCGCGCGCTCGCCCGCGAGCCGCTCCAGCGTCTGCGGGTCGTTGAGGTACTCGTACCACTCGCGGTTGGTGAGCTCCTTGCGCGCGATGAAGAAGCCCGGGACGTCGATGGTCTGCGCCAGGCGCGGCTGGAAGGCCTGCGCATCGCCGCCGGCGATGAACGGCCCCGGCGGCACGTACACGAAGCCCGGCGGCGCGCTCGACTCGGGCAACAGTTCGACGCGCACGCTCAGCTCCGCGAGGCCTGCGACGAGCACGTGCAGGCGCTGGTCGAGCAGGCCGGGTGAACGCGAGAACAGCAGGTAGGAACCGGGATCGACCGCCAAGGCCGCGCCCGTGGCAATGCGGTTCTCGGCGGAGCAGATCAGCGGATAGGCCGTGGGCTCGCAGACCAGGCCGCTGGACTCGCCCGCGGCCAGCCCCAGCTCCAGCGGAACTCCCGCGCTCAGGCAGGCCAGCGAGAGCGGAACCGAAAGTCCGCCCTGGGCCAGCTGCGCGGCGGACATCGGCGTCAGCGAATCGAGCTCGCATTCGACTTCGTCGCTGCGGCCCGCGAAGCGCAAGCGGCGCGTCGGCCGTGTCTCGGCGCTGCGCAGGACGGCCCAGTCCAGCAGCGTCTCGACCTCGGTGTCGTCGATGCCCAGCACGCGCATCACCGGCGCCAGTCCGCGTTCGTCCGCGGGTGCGGCCTGCGGCCCGCGCGCGACGAAAAGCGACGCGCCGCAGGGCTCGCCCTGCAGGCGCAGCACCAAGTCGCCGGGCCGCAGGCCGACGCGCTCGGCCGCGGATCCGGCGGCCACGCCGCGCACGACCAGACAGCCGTCGCCGGGGTGGAATCCCTCCACCCAGGCCGCGGGCCGCGCCCTGCCGATGCCCGCCGTGGGCACGGGCACGAGCCGCGGGATCGGCTGGTCGCGCTGCACCGCGGCCACGTCCTCGTAGCGGAACAAGAACACCTCGGTGTCCGCCGCGTTGACCTGCACGGTCAGCGTGCCGCGGCCGAGCAGCTCGCGCTCGAACTCGCGCTTGCGATCGTGCTGCACGGCCGCCGCGCGCATCGCGGCGGTCCAGGCCCGATCGCCCTTCGACGAGGCCTCGCGCCAGCGGCCCATGTAGTACTCGGCCAGCGCCTGCTCGGTCGCGCCGCTGACCTCGCCCCAGGGGCTCTCGCGGCGCGCGGCGCGCTGCAGCGCCTCCTGGTAGGCGACCAGCGTCTGCTCCGACTCGACCTGCAGCTCCTGCAGCTCGCGCTCCTTCATCGCGAAGGCGCGGCGATCCGCGCTGGTCGTGGCGCGCGAGAAGACCTCGGGCCGCGCGCGCGTGAGCTCGAGCGACAGCTCCTGCATCTTCGCGCTCAACTGCGCGTGGCGCTCGCGGTGGGCCACGGCCTCGGTGCGCGCCGCCGCGGCCTGCGCCAGGTCCTGGTTGCGCAGCTCGTCGCGCTGGCGCGCCTCGCGCGCGCGCTCGATGCGCACCTTGAGCTGCAGCGCCTCCGACGAGCGCGGGTTGCGGTCGAGCGCGCGCGCGGTGGCCTCGAGCGATCCGTCGAGATCCCCGCTGGCGACCAGCTCCTCGGCGCGCGCGAGGTTCGAGCGCAGCTCGCTGTGACGCGTCCAGGCCTGGTAGGTCAGCGCCGAGGCGGCAGCCAGCAAGAACAGCGCTGCCGCGCCGCAGGCCGTCGCCTTGCCGGGATTGCGCTTGGCCCACTTGAGGCCGCGGGTCAGCGGACCGGCCGCCTTGGCCTGGATCGGCTCGAAAGCGCGCACGCGCCGCAGGTCCTCGGCGAAGGCCAGGGCCGTCTGGTAGCGGCGCGCCTGCTCGCGCTCCATCGCGACCTCGGTGATCGTGCACAGGTCCTGCGGGATGCGCGGGTTGATGCGCCGCGGCGAGAGCGGATCGCCGTTGAGGATCTGCTGGAACAGCTGATCCCAGGTCGTCGCGTCGAAAGGCCGCTTCAACGTCAGGCACTCGAACAGGATCACGCCCAGCGCATACACGTCGGTGCGCCGATCGACCTCGCCGCGCGCGGCGCTGATCTGCTCCGGCGCGAGGTACAACGGCGTGCCGATGATCTGTCCCGAGCGCGTCAGCGCCTTGCCCTCGGCGCCGAGGTCGCGCGCCAGGCCGAAGTCGAGCAGCACCGGGTTGCCGTCCGGCGTGACCATGATGTTGCCGGGCTTCACGTCGCGGTGGACCAGACCGGCCTCGTGGGCGACGTGCAAGGCGCGCGCGACGCGCTCGATCAGCTTGATCAGGTCGTGGAGCTGCTGGCCCTTGCTGGCGACGCCCGGCGAGATCGTCACGCTCGCCGTGCCGTGCTCGGCCAGCTCCTGCACCTCGCCCGAGTTGGCCTTCTCCAGGATCGCCGCCAGGGTCGAACCCTGGACGTACTGCATGGCGATGTAGGGCACGCCGTCGACCGAGCCCACGTCGTGCACGCCGCAGATCCCGGGGTGCTCGAACTTCGAGGTCAGCTCGGCCTCGCGCTGGAAGCGCTCGCGCACATCGCGCGAGTCGATGCCGCCGCCGGCGAGCATCTTGAGCGCCACCTTGCGGCGCAGGTTGAGGTCCTCGGCCAGGTAGACGACGCCCTGGGCGCCGCGGCCGAGTTCCTTGATCACCTCGTAGTGCCCCAGGCGCCGCGGGCTCTCGCCATCGGCGGCCCGGCCCTGCGCTGCGCTTCCGTCGAGGTCCTCGGCCGATTTCTTGGCGTCCATGCAGCGGGATTCGACCCCTTCAACCTAGCGGCCTGCTCGACGGGTGTCGATGCCAGGCCGCTCGGCCGGTTTCCGCCCCGGGGGATCGCGGGCTGCGCACTGTACCGCGGCCGGATGCGCACTGTGACGCAAGCCAGCCCGCGCGCGGCCTCCTAGGCTGAAGGCGTGGCTGCGGGCTGCGCCGGGCGAGCCCTTCGGCGCGCACGGCAGGCCCGGCCCCAGCAGCGCATGTTCCAAGCACGCATTCACGGCCGCGGCGGACAGGGCGTGGTCACCGCCGCGGAGCTGATGTCGGTGGCCGCGTTCCGCCAGGGGCGCTTCGCGCAGGCCTTCCCCAGCTTCGGCTCCGAACGCACCGGCGCGCCGGTGGTCGCCTTCTGCCGCATCGACGAGCGCGAGATCCGCCTGCGCGAACCGATCGTGGCGCCCGACGCGCTGATCATCCAGGACGCGACCCTGCTGCACCAGGTCGACGTGTTCCAGGGCCTGGGCCCCGAGGGCTTCGTGCTGATCAATTCCACGCGCAGCTTCGCCGAACTCGGCCTGGGGGAATTCCAGACCCGCTTCCGCGCCGAGCGGCTGTGCAGCGTGCCGGCCAGCGAGATCGCCCTGCGCCACGCGGGTCGCCCGCTGCCCAACGCCGCGCTGCTGGGCGGCTTCGCCGCGCTCAGCGGCTGGATCGAGTTGGACGCGGTGGTCCACGCCATCCGCGAGAAGTTTGGCGGTCGCGTGGCCGAGGGCAACGTGGCCGCGGCGACGGAGGCCTTCGAGGAAGTGCAGCGCAAGCTGCGGGGGTTCGCCCATGTTCGAGCAGATTGAAGGTTCCCGCGCCGTCGCCAGGGCCGTGGCGCTGTGCCGCCCCGAGGTGATCTGCGCCTACCCGATCTCGCCCCAGACGCACATCGTCGAGGGTCTTGGGGAAATGGTGAAGGACGGCTCGCTCGCCCCTTGCGAGTTCGTCAACGTCGAGTCCGAGTTCGCCGCGCTCTCGGTCGCGATCGGCTCCTCGGCCGCCGGCGCGCGCACGTACACGGCCACCGCCAGCCAGGGCCTGCTCTTCATGGCCGAAGCGGTCTACAACGCCTCGGGCCTGGGCCTGCCGATCGTGATGACCATCGCCAACCGCGCGATCGGCGCGCCGATCAACATCTGGAACGACCACTCCGACTCGATGAGCCAGCGCGACTGCGGCTGGATCCAGCTCTTCGCGCAGCACAACCAAGAAGCGCTGGACCTGCACCTCATGGCCTTCAAGCTGGCCGAAGAGCTCAGCCTGCCGGTCATGGTCTGCATGGACGGCTTCATCCTGACCCACGCTTTCGAGCGCGTGGATCTCCCCACCCAGGCGCAGGTGGACGCCTTCCTGCCGGCCTTCGAGCCGCGCCAGGTGCTCGACCCCGCCGAGCCGGTGAGCATCGGCGCGATGGTCGGGCCCGAGGCCTTCACCGAGGTGCGCTACCTGGCCCACGCGCGGCAAATGCGCGCGCTCGAGCGCATCCCCGAGCTCGCGCAAGAATTCCAGGCGGCGTTCGGCCGCGAATCCGGAGGCCTGCTGCACGCGTACCGCACCGAGGACGCGCACACGATCGTCGTGGCCCTAGGCTCGGTGATCGGCACGCTCCAGGACACGATCGACGAGCTGCGCGCGGCCGGCCAGCGGGTCGGCGTGCTGGGCATCTGCTCCTTCCGACCCTTCCCGCTGCAGGCGGTGCGCGCGGCGCTGTCGCGCGTCGAGCGCGTCGTGGTGCTCGAGAAGAGCTTTTGCGTCGGGCTGGGCGGCGTCGTGAGCACCGACGTGCGCATGGCCGTCGCCGGACTGCCGCTGCGCGGCACGACCGTGATCGCAGGCCTGGGCGGCCGCGCGATCACCAAGGCCTCGCTGCACAGGACGCTGCGCCTGGCGCTCGCCGACCAGCTCGAGGACCTGCACTTCATGGACCTCGATTGGAACGTGGTCAACCGTCAGCTGGCGCGCGAGCGCGCCGTGGGGCGCAGCGGTCCGGCCGCCGAGAGCATGCTGCGCGACATCGGCTGCGTGGGCGCGCGCCTGCACTGAAAGGCTCCCATGAGCGTCGAAGCGATCAAGTTCTACCAGACCGGGACCTTCACCGTCGGCAACCGGCTGCTCGCACCCGAGCAGGCTTCGGTGCAGTCCAGCGAGGCGCGCAGCAACTCGCTCAACTGCGGCCACCGCGCCTGCCAGGGATGCGGCGAGGCGCTGGGCGCGCGCTTCGTGGTCGACGCCGCGCTGCGCGCGACGCAGGGCCAGCTGATCGCAGTCAACGCGACCGGTTGCCTGGAGGTCTTCTCCACGCCCTACCCGGAGACCTCGTGGCAGCTGCCATGGATCCACTCGTTGTTCGGCAACGCCGCGTCGGTGGCGACCGGCGTCGCGGCGGCGAACCGGGTCAAGGGGCGCGAGAAGCTGCGCGTGATCGCGCAGGGCGGCGACGGCGGCACCACCGACATCGGCTTCGGCTGCCTGTCGGGGATGTTCGAGCGCAACGACGACGTGCTCTTCGTCTGCTACGACAACGAGGGCTACATGAACACCGGCGTGCAGCGCTCGTCGGCGACGCCGCCGGGGGCGCGCACGGCGACGACGCCCGCGATCGGCGCCGAGCCGGGCAACGTCTTCGGCCAGGGCAAGAACCTGCCGCGCATCGCCATGGCGCACGGGATCCCCTACGTGGCGACCGCGACCGTCGCCGACCTGCGCGATCTCGAGGCCAAGGTCGAGCGTGCGATGAGCCTGCACGGCGCGCGCTACATCCACGTCTTCGTGCCCTGCCCGCTGGGCTGGGGCGCGGCCTCGCACGACACGATCCGGCTGGCGCGGCTGGCCAAGGAATCGGGCTTCTTCCCGGTCTTCGAGGCCCAACACGGCGAGGTGAGCCGCGTGTCGAAGATCCGCCGGCGCGTGCCGGTCGAGGAGTACCTGCGGCCGCAGAAACGCTTCGCGCACCTGTTCTCGCCCCAGCCGCGCACGCAGGACATCGCCCGGCTGCAGGCGCTGGCCGACGCGAACATCGAGAGCTTCGGACTGCTCGAAGCCGGGGAGCCTGGCGCATGAACCAGCCCAAACCCTTCGCGATCACGCTCGACGTCGGCTCCTCGCTGGCCAACAAGACGGGCTCGTGGCGTTCGCAGCGGCCGGTGTACGTCGACCGCCTGCCGCCCTGCAACGAGCGCTGCCCCGCCGGCGAGGACATCCAGGGCTGGCTGTTCCACGCCGAGTCGGGCGAGTACGAGAAGGCCTGGCGGCGGCTGACGCTCGACAACCCCTTCCCCGCGATCATGGGCCGCGTCTGCTACCACAGCTGCGAGAAGGCCTGCAACCGCGGCCAGCTCGACGCCGCGGTGGGCATCCACCTGGTCGAGCGTTTTCTCGGCGACCAGGCGCTCGCGCAGGGCTGGAAGTTCCAGGCGCCGGCTGTGGAAAGCGGCAAGCACGTGCTTGTCGTCGGCGCGGGCCCCTCGGGGCTGAGCGCCGCCTACCACCTGCGCCGGCTGGGCCACCGCGTCACGCTGCACGAGGCCGGCCCGCTGGCCGGGGGCATGATGCGTTTCGGGATCCCGAAGTACCGCCTGCCGCGCGAGGTGCTCGACGCCGAAGTGGCGCGCATCGTCGAGTTGGGCGTGGAGCTGCGCCTGAACACCAAGGTCGCGGACCTGTTGGCGACGATGCAGGCCCTGGGCGCGGACGCGGCCTTCCTGGCCGTCGGCGCGCACGTCGCCCGGCGCGCCTACATCCCTTCGGGCGACTCGGCGCGCGTGCTCGACGCGATCTCCGTGTTGCGCAGCATGGAGGGCGAAGAGCGGCCGCTCCTGGGACGGCGCGTCGTGGTCTACGGCGGCGGCAACACCGCGATCGACATGGCGCGCACCGCACGGCGACTGGGAGCCAGCGAGTCGATCATCGTCTACCGCCGCACGCGCGAGCGCATGCCCGCGCACGAGCTCGAAGTCGAAGAGGCCTTGCAGGAAGGCGTGCTGATCCGCTGGCTGTCGACCGTCAGCCGCGCCGACGAGGGCGAGCTGAAGATCGAGAAGATGCGGCTCGACGCCGAGGGCCGTCCGCAGCCCACGGGCGAGTACGAGAGCCTGGAAGCCGACTCACTGGTGCTCGCGCTCGGTCAGGACTCGGACCTCTCGCTGCTGCAGGGCCTGCCCTCGCTGCAGATCGAGGACGGCGTCGTGGTCGTCGACGAGCGCATGATGACCGGCCACCCAGGAATCTTCGCCGGCGGCGACATGGTGCCCGCCGAGCGCAACGTCACGGTGGCGGTGGGACATGGCAAGAAGGCCGCCAGGAACATCGACGCCTGGCTGAGCGGACGGACCCCGGCGCCGGCGCCCAAGCACGAGCTCGCGAGCTTCGACAAGCTGAACCCCTGGTACTACAGCGACGCACCCGCCTCCGTGCGGCCGATGCTGGACCTGCTGCGGCGCCAGACCAGCTTCGACGAGGTACAGGGCGGCCTCGACGAGTCCACCGCGATCTTCGAAGCGCGCCGCTGCCTCAGCTGCGGGAACTGCTTCGAATGCGACAACTGCTACGGCATGTGCCCGGACAACGCCGTGCAGAAGCTCGGGCCGGGCAAGCGCTTCGCTTTCAATCTGGACTATTGCAAGGGCTGCGGCGTGTGCGTCAGCGAATGCCCTTGCGGCGCGATCCGCATGGAAGCCGAGACGCGCTGAAGCGCGGCGCTCAGGGCGCGGACGTGGAGCAGAGTTCGTCGACCCACAGCTCCTGGCCGCCGATCGCGAATTCCTCGACGATCCCGCTCAGGCTCAGCGTGCCGAGGTTGTTGCCGGTGCCGCCGCTGACCGCGAGCTGCACGCCGCCCACGAGCTGGCCATCGAGCTCGGCGAAATTGCCCACGTTCCTGGAGTCGCCGTTGACCCTCAGATTGACGTTGCCGCCGTACTCGCCGAACGTCAAGCGGATGCCGCCGACGCGGTCGAAGCCGAAGCGAGCGTTGACGTTGTTCAAGTTCAGCGCGTGCCCTGCGCCGCCGGCCTGCGCCGCGGGGTCGATCCGGGCGTGGCCGTTGGTGGTCCACGAGCCG
>Ga0315910_10000810_pt1 | contig 30059 bp, 28 predicted proteins | sample EdamamesoilMG_FD_204470 | JGI IMG/M metagenome (GOLD analysis project Ga0315910, IMG submission 204470) | Garden soil microbial communities collected in Santa Monica, California, United States - Edamame soil | ecosystem: Environmental > Terrestrial > Soil > Garden | place: USA: California... | reverse complement strand
CGACCAGAAGAAGATCCTCGCCATCCAGTTCCACGTGCCCGCCGTCACGGTCGGCACCACGCGCCGCGCGTACACGTTTTGCATCAGAAATCTGACGTTTCTCACCGACGGTTCATGACGATGAATCTCACGAAAACGACCCTCCTAGCCCTCGTCGCCTCGCTCTCGTTCGCGTGCTCCGGTGAAAGCGACCCGGCCGCGCCTGAACCCGCAGAAACCGTCGATCCCAACTGCGCGGCCTCCGGCATCATCGATCCCACGCTCTTGATCGACGATTTCGAAGACGGCGACCCGTTGATTGCCGGCGTCGGGACGCGAAACGGTAGCTGGTGGATCTCGACCGACGGCACGGCCGGCACCATCACTCCCGAAGCCGAGCAGGGCCCTCCAGCCGAGCGTATCCTCGGCGGCCGCTGCGGGAGCGACTACGCGATGCGCGTCCAAGGCAGCGGGTTCACCGGTTGGGGCGCGGTGCTCGCCGCCGGCTTCCGCTACAACGCCGGTCCCGAGCCGATCGACGCAACGAACTATCGCAGCTTCAGCTTCTATGCGCGGACGAGCGACGACACCAACAGCTCGATCCGGGTGCAGCTTCAGGATTCGAGCACCTTTCCCGAGGGCGGCATCTGCAACGTCGATCCGGAAGCGCCAGACGCCTGCTACAACGGCTTCGGCACCGAGCTCCTCGGCCTCACCACCGAGTGGCAAGAGTTCACCTTCGAGCTCACCGAGCTCACCCAGCGCCCCGACTGGGGTTACCACGCCGACGCCATCGACGTGACCGCCCTCTTCGGCCTCGAATTCAACTTCGACCCGAACCGCACCTTCGACCTCTGGGTCGACGACGTCTGGTTCCACGAATAGCGACTCCTCGCGATGCTGCCGTGACCGCCCCGAGCTGACGGCGTGAATTCGGGACCGTCTGCGGCAACCCGTCGCGGTGCCTGGCCGACCCCGAGGGTCGAGAGCTATGCTCCGCCATGGTGCAACCGAGCGCCCCGCCCGCCGCCCGATCGCCCTCCGAGGAACGTGCGGTCCTGCGTTACGCGGTCTCGGGATTCTCGGACAGCTGGCTCATCCCGGAGGAGGAGGTGCCTGAGTCGGTGTGGCATGACGCGTGCCTCGAGCTCTTCAAGGCACTGCTCGATGCCTGGGTGACCACCACCGCGCGGGATGCCGCCGTTTTCCGCGATATCGCCATCCAGGTGCAACGCGAACGGCCTCGGGTGGGGTGGAACCCGGACGTCTGCCTGGTCGAACCCGCCCCAGCGGGGGCCGCCGAGCTCGAGAGCATGCGGCTCTGGGAGCACTCGCCACCTCGCCTCGCGTTCGAGGCGGTGAGCCCCAACCACCCGTTCAAGGACTACGCGGTCGTCCCCGAAAAATGTGCGCTGGCCGGAGTCACCGAGCTCTGCGTTTTCGACCCGCTGCTCGCCGGTCCACGGTCGCAAGGCGGCCCCTGGTTGCTTCAGCTCTGGAGGCGTGCTCCGGACGGTGGTTTCGAGCGCGTCCATGCTGGCGACGATGCGGCGCCGTCCCAAGTGCTCGGAGGTTTTCTCGTTCCCGATCGCGCAGCGCGTCGCCTACGGATCGCCGGCCGCGCGAACAGCGACGATCCGTGGCTCACCCGCGAGGAAGCCGCGCTACGGCGTGTAGCCGAGCTCGAAGCAGAGCTCCGGCACCGGTAGCCAATAGCCGAAGCTGCCAGGGAACCAAGCCGACCGCTGACCGAAACCGTGGAACAGGCTGGCAGGCGCTGTTTGCGCCTCCGTCGCCCCCAGGGTCATAGTTGGAGCGGTGTTCGGGCTCTTCGAGGGAGAGCGCGTGGAGCTCCTGTACGGAGCCATCGTCACCATGAGCCCGACGGGCGCGCCTCACGACGGCGTGATCCAGCGCCTCACTCGCCTGCTCATTCTCAAGCTGGATCCGCTCGCGGCCATCCGGGTGCAAAGCTCGTTCATCGCGTCGGAGCGCTCGCAACCGCAGCCGGACATCGCTGTCTGCCCTCCGGAGGATTATCTCGAAACCGAAGGCAGGCGACTTGGTGATTTGAGCCGTCGGCCCATCGCACGAGCGAGCGTGGGGAGCCGACTGTGAGATTTGCCCCGTCGGCCAAGTGCCGCACCCCGCTGCACGCCGAGCTGCGGACAGCGCCCCGTCGCCGCCCGTAGGCCCAAATCTCACAGTCGGCGCCCGCAGCGAGCGCCAGCGAGCGAAGGGAGCCGACTGTGAGATTTGAACTCACGACCTGTGCTTTACGAAAGCACTGCTCTACCACTGAGCTAAGTCGGCAAACCGTCACCCAGGCGGGCGACGACGCGGCGGAGGATACGCGCGGCGGGCGCCGCGTCAAGAAGCGCGGAAAACCGCGGCTATCCGTCCCCCTCTCGCCTCACAGGCACTGCGAGTTGTCGGTCGGGTCGATGTCGGTGCAGTAGAGCGAGCAGGCGCCGGGGTTGTCGCAGAACGTGCACGCCCCGGTCGGCCCATCGCAATCGGGATCGACGATGCCGCAGCCGCAGTCGCAACCGTCGAGGGCATTGTAGAAGGAGACTGGGCAGGTCCAGCCGGTGCTCGAGCAGAGGTGGTTTTGCGTGAGGTCGATGCCGATGCAGTCGTAAGCGCCGCAGCTTCCGGCCCCGCATCCGTTGTCGAAGTAATCGCAGGCCCAGCCCTCGGTGGAGAGACAATCCGGATCGGGGACTCCGCAGCCGCAGTTGCAGACCGCATCGCCGTAGGCAAGGACGTCGCACGTCCACCCGGCTGGAGCGCTGGCGCCGCAGATTGCGTTGTTGTCGGGCGCGATGTCGAGACACGAGTTCGCACAGCTGCCCGCGACGGCGCAGTCGACACACGCGTCCGATGCCGGGGAATCGCACTCGAGGTCCCGCGTGCCGCAGCCGCACGTGCAGAAGTTGTCGCCCCAGACGCTCGGGTCACAGGTCCACCCGGCCGTGGGGAGGGTGAAGCTGAAGTTAGCGATGTGGTAGCACTCGCCGTTCGGAACGGGGGTCGATTCATACGTCGGCGCACCCGCGATGGTCACTTCGATCAGCGTCACGTCGTCCATCGTCATGATCGGCCGGCCGTCCATCTGCTGGGAGGCGGCGTCGACGACGAGCGTGCCGCTGTTGGCATAAAAACGCTTAGCACCGGCGTTGCCGATGGCCGTAATGTCGCGCTCGATCAAGATGCAGCGCCCGCAGGTCGAATAGTTGTCGTCGACGCCGGTTCCGAGCGTGAACGTCCCGGTGAGCTGCCCGTCGTAGCCCGTGCCCGAATAGACCTGAATGCCGAGAATGTCGTCGAGCGCGCTGCCGACCTGCTCGTCGATCGCGTAGTCGTAGACCACGCTGCGAAAATCCGGATCGGGCGGGTCAACCGACATGGCGAGCGCGACGCCGGGCGTGAGCTCGACGCAACCGGCCGTGCCGGCCGTGCCTCCGCCACCGCTGGCTCCACCGCTGGCGCCGCCGCTGCCGGCGGTTCCGCCGTTGCCGCTGTCGCCACCGACGGCACTCGACCCGCCGTTACCACTGGCGCCACCTTTGCCGCTGTTGCCGCCGTTGGAGCCACCCACGCCACCGTCGGGGGATCCGCCGTCGCCGGCGTCACCGCTCGAGCCTCCGGTCGTGCCGCCCTTCCCTCCGTTCCCACCCTTGCCACCCGACGTGCCGCCCTTGCCGCCGGACGCGCCACCCTTGCCGCCGGTGGTGGAGCCAGCCTTGCCGCCTGAGGCGCCGCCCTTGCCGCCGGACGCGCCCTGACCGCCCTCGGCTTCTTCCTCCCCTTTCTCGTAGTCGCTCAGTCCGATGAGCTGTCCGCAGGAGGCGACGATGGAGACGGAAGCGAGGAGCGCGGTAAGCGTTGAAAAGCGGTTCATAAGCAGTCCCTCGAGTCAGGGTATCACGGGTCGCCGCGGCGGGGAAATCGCCTCAGAGCGTGTCCCAGGAGTAGCGCTCGCTCTCGAAGGCGTGGTCGGCGAGCGCCTTCACCCATTCGTCCTGGTTGTCGTCGATTTCACTCACGGTGTTCCGCACGCGGCGGCGAACCTGACCGGCGAAGGCGTTCGCGATGTCGAGCTCGCGCGCGGCGGCGTTCGCTCCGCCCTTCCGCACCGCGCTGTCCACGCGGCTCAGCACGCAAGCGAGGACGAAGAGATCGATCATGATGTCCGCCAGGCGCTTGGTGGCGAACTGCTTGTCGATGATGGCGCGGCCGTGCTTCCTCAGGATCCGATCGGTCGCCGCGGCGAGATCGCGGGTCGAATCTTCGAACACGCCCTGCGCCGATTTGAGCGAAGGATCGAGGCGAGTGAACGTGGTCCCCTCGCGGCCGATGCCCGTCGCCATCGCCGCGCGCCGCATCGCATATTCGGAAATCACACCGAAACCCTTGATCGGATCGTTGAACACGCCCTCGAGCGACTTCGCGATCTCGCGCAGCGACTGACCGGCGTCGTTCATGGCGGTGAGGGCGATGAACAGGCGCAGGATCTCGTTCGTGCCCTCGAAGATGCGGTTGATGCGCGAGTCACGCACCAGGCGCTCGTACGGGAACTCGCACATGAAGCCGTTGCCGGCCGCGATCTGGAGAGCCTCGTCGGCGGTTCGGTTCAAGGCTTCACTGGCGAACACTTTGCTGATCGCCGCCTCCACCTGGTAGTCGGCGTAGCCGGCGTCGACCAGCTCGGCCACCATCGTCACCGTCGCCTCCGCGGCGTAGCAGTCGATGATCATCTGGCCGACCTTCTGCTTGACGAGGCCGAAGTCGCGAATCGGCTTGCCGAACTGAACGCGCTGGTTCGCCTGCGCCGTCGCGAGCGAGATGAGCTTCTTCATCCCACCGACGCTGCCGCCGCCGAGGCCCGTGCGCCCCGAGTTCAAGATGGCCATGGCGATCTTGAAGCCCTTGCCCTCGTCACCGAGCAGGTTCTCGGCCGGGACGCGCACGTTGTCGAAGCTCACCGTCGTGGTGGAGCTCGCGCGGATGCCCATCTTGTCCTCGTGCGGGCCGCAGGTGATGCCCCCCATGTCGCGCGTGACGATGAAAGCGGAGACGCCCTTCCGCTCCTTCGGGTCACCGGTCTTGGCGAAGACGGTGAAGAAGTCGGCCATGCCGCCGTTCGTGATCCAGATCTTGGTGCCGTTCAGCACCCAGGTGTCGCCCTCGCGGACCGCCGTGGTCTTGATCGACGCCGCGTCCGAGCCGGAGCCGGGCTCCGTCAGGCAAAACGCCGCGATCATCTCGCCGGTCGCCAGCTTCGGGTAGTAGCGGTTCCGCTGCGCTTCGGTGCCGAACAAGAGGAGGCCGCGCATGCCGATCGAGCTGTGGGCGCCGACCGTGACGGCGACGGAAGCGTCGAAGCGCGCCACTTCCTGCAGGGCGCGCGAGTACGCCTTGCTGCCGAACGCGAGCCCGCCGTGCTCCTCCGGGATCACGAAGCTGAAGAGGCCCGCTTCCTTGAGCTCGTTGACGAACTCGGGGGGGAACTCGCCCTTCCGGTCCCAGCTACGAAAATCCGACTCGTGCGGCCCGAGCATCTGCGAAAGCGTGGTGATGACGCCCTCGAGCGTTTCCTTTTCGCTCGTGCTGAGCGCCGGAAACGGCAAGATGATGTCCTCCTCGATTCGCCCCATGCACAGCGAGCGCATGAAGCTCGCCGTTTGCTTGTCGACCATGCGCTACAGTAGCACTTCTTGGACCATTCCCGCATGCGCGACGACGACGAACGCCTCGTCCCTCCGCCGACCAAGGGTCACCTTTCGGTCGCGCGGCTCGTGCGCGCCTGGTACGTGGCCTGCACCTCGGAAGACCTCGCGGACCGGCCGATCCACCGAACGGTTTCCGGCATCCCGCTCGTCCTCTTCCGATCGAACGGCCGGGCGAGCGCGCTGCTCGATCGCTGCCCACACCGGAACGCACCGCTCTCGCTCGGGCGCGTGTGCGAAGGCGGCACCCTCGAGTGCGCGTACCACGGCTGGCAGTTCGAAGGGTCGGGGCGCTGCACGCTGGTTCCGGGGCTCGCCGCGACCGAAGGGCGCGAACGGCGCGTCCCTGCGGCGGCGGTTCGCGAGGAGAGCGGTTTCGTGTGGGTATGGCCGGAGCTCGACGCCGAGCCGACGCACGCCCCGTTTCCGCTACCGGCGCTCGGCAAGGGCTACGCGCGCGTCGCCAGGATGGTGGAAGCGCCCGGCACGTTGCACGCGACCCTCGAGAACGCGCTCGACGTGCCCCACACCGCGTTCCTCCATCGCGGCCTCTTTCGCGGCAGCGGGAAGAAGAACGAGATCCGCGCGACGGTGCGCCGGGGATCGGATCGCGTCGAGGTCGAGTACGCCGGAGAGCCGCGACCGAGCGGCGTCGCGGGTTTTCTCTTGTCGCCGAGCGGCGGCACCGTCGAGCACTGGGACCGTTTCATCCTGCCGTCGGTGGCCGAGGTCGAGTATCGGCTGGGCAAGGAGAGTCACTTTCTCGTGACGGCACTCGGCACGCCGGTGACCGACTTTCTGACCAGGCTCTACGCCGTCGTCCAGTTTCGCTCGCCGATCCCGAACTTTCTCCTCCGGCCTTTCCTCGAGCCGGTGGCGCTCTCGATCTTCGGTCAGGACAAGCGCATGCTCGCCGCTCAGGCCGAGACCGTGCGCGCGTTCGGCGGCGAGCAGTTCATGTCCACCGAGCTCGATCTGATCGGCCCGCACATCTGGCGCCTGCTGAAACACGCGGTCTCGGGCGAGCCCGAGCCGGAAGGCACGCTGGGCGAGGCGCGCGAGGTACGGTTCTTCGCGTGAACCTCGACTTCCTCTCGACGCTGAACGCCGTCCTGAACGCGATGGCCGGCGCCTGCCTGCTCGCCGGCTACTACTTCATCAAGACGAAGCAGATCGACCGCCACCGGCGCGCGATGCTGACGGCGTTCGGCCTGTCGGCAATCTTCCTCGTCTCGTACCTGGTGCACCACGCGCGCGTGGGATCGGTGCCGTATCGGGGCGAGGGCGTGCTCCGTACCGTGTACTTCGCCATCCTGATCCCGCACGTGATCCTGGCGGCGCTCGTGCCGCCGCTCGCCATCGTCACCATCCGGCGCGGCCTGAAAAATCAGGTCGAACGCCATCGACCCCTTGCCCGCGTGACGCTGCCGATCTGGCTGTTCGTGTCCGTCACCGGCGTCATCGTGTATTTCATGCTGTACGGCACGTGAGTCTCCACCCGACCCCCCTCTCCCCTCCGCCACCGGTCGAGCCCGCGCGCTCGTTCCGCGTCGGCCTCAGCGCCTGGTTGTTCTTCGGCGCGGCGGTCGGGCTCGGCCTCAGCTTGCTGGTCGCGCCGCCAGGCAGCGGCCTCTTCGCGGCGCTTCCGGCCGGGCTCCTCGGCATGGTCGCCTGCGAGCTCCACGCGCGCAGCAAGCACGACGGCAACGAGCCGTGGCGCTACGATGGGTTTTGCGTGCTGCTCGCCACGCTCGCGATCCTCACGCTCGGCATCACCATCGGGCCGGAAGCGGCGCTGCTCGGCTGGATGCTGGCGCTCTTGCTCGCCTCGCTCGGCTTGGCGACGGTGTTTCCGGGGGCGTGACGTGCGCGCGGTCGTTCAACGCGTTTCGAAGGCGTCCGTCCGCGTCGAGGGGAGCGACGTGGGCCGCATCGGACCGGGGCTCGTCGCGCTCGTCGGGGTGGCCGACGACGACGGCGACGGCGACGCCCGGGCGCTCGCCGAGAAAATCGTGGGGCTTCGCGTGTTCGAGGACGACGAGGGCAAGATGAACCTCGATCTTGCCGCCGTGAACGGGGCGCTGCTCGCCGTCTCCCAGTTCACGCTGCTCGGCGACGTGCGCAAGGGGCGGCGGCCGAGCTTCGGCCACGCGATGGCGCCCGAGCCCGCGCGCCGGCTGTTCGAAGAGTTCGTGACCGCGTGCCGCGCGAAGGGTGTCGTCGTCGAGACCGGTCGCTTTCAGGCCTCGATGCAGGTGGAGCTCGTGAACGAGGGCCCGGTCACGATCCTGATCGATACGCGCGGCGGATTCTGACGTGCCGACCATCGAATTTCTCGGCAACGGCTTCAGATCGGCCAAGCGGGTCGAAGCAGCGGACGGCGGCGCGCTGGTCGACATCTGCGACGAGCACCTGGCGCCGGTGCCCTTCTCGTGCCGCTCGGCGAGCTGCGGGACGTGCCACGTGGAGGTGCTCGAGGGTGCGGAGCTGTTCGAGCTTCCGGAGTCGGCCGAACAAGAGCTGCTCGACCTGATCGGCGGCCAGGGCACGTCGCGCCTTGCCTGCCAGGCCCGGCTGCGTGCCGGAAGCGGCCTCGTTCGCCTGCGCGCGCACCTCAGCCGCTAGCGAGCGTCCCTACGGAGGGGTGCCCACCCCTCGTCCGTGCTCGCTCCGCGGTCGAGACGTAGCGAAAAGCAAGTCGAGCCGCGGAGCTCAAGTGTCGCGGCGTCGAGCTCCGGGTCCGGCGAAGGCGTCGTCGACTCCCGAGCCGAGCCATTGGGAGGAAAGGGTTCTGAAACGGAACATAGCTCATGAGCTATATTGGTTTTTTGGCAGCGTTTTCACCCAAGAAATCCCCGAAGAGAGCATTCCCTAATCGCTATATTCCAAAATAGGAATCCCCGCGTCGCTACCCCTCGCAGAGCGACAAACGGTTTGCCGCGTCGGAAAAATCAGCACCGCGCCGCCCTGCCACTACCGGTCATCACGACGCTGCTGCGGCGCAGAGCTGCATGGACGTAGCTGAGCTCCGCCGGTGCTCTGGGCCGGGATCACGACACGGCGAGCACGAGCTTGCCGAAGGTGGCGTTCGTTTCCAGGCGTTCGTGGGCGCGCGCTGCTTCGGCGAGCGGCACGACCGCATCGACCAGCGGGTCGAGCACCCCTGCGTCCAGCCAACCGAAAAACTCGCGGCGGAAGCGCTCGACCACGCGGATCTTGTCGGCGAGCGGCCGCGTGCGCATGACGAGGCCGAGGATCGACTGGCGCCGCGAGAGCACCCGCGCGAGATCGAGCTCCCCTTTCGCGCCGCCGACCAACCCGATGATCACGTGACGCCCGAGCACCGCCAGGCACTCCTGGTGACGCCCGAGATAGCTTCCCCCGACCAGATCCAAAATCACGTCGACACCGCGCGCGTCCGTCACCTCGAGCGCGACCTTCGCGAAATCGCCGCTTTCCCGCGCCACCACGCGCTCCGGACCGAGCGCCGTCACGCGGTCGAGCTTGGCCGCGCTCGCCGTCGCGAGCACGCGACCACCGGCCGCGCGCGCGAGTTGAACGGCTGCCGAGCCGACACCGCTGCCCGCCGCGTGGATCAGCACCCATTCACCCGGAACCAGCTTGCCCAGGCCGAACAGCGCCTCCGTCGCGGTGAGGAACGCCTCCGGAACGGCCGCGGCCTGCTCGAACGAAAGCCGCTCCGGGATCGGTAAGCAGAGGCGCTCGTGAACGGTGACACGCTCGGCGTACCCGCCGCCCGGAAGCAGCGCCATCACGCGATCCCCGACGCAGGCCGAGCTCACTCCCGGCCCGAGCTCGGCGACGACCCCAGCGCACTCGAGCCCGAGCACGCTCGAGGCGCCCGGCGGCGGCGGGTACACGCCGCGTCGCTGGAGCAAATCCGCCCGGTTCAGCGCCGTCGCTCGCACCTCGATCACGACCTCGCCGTCGGCGGGCACCGGGTCCGGCACCTCGCGAAGCTCGAGCACCTCCGGTCCGCCCGCGGAACGAACGACGATCGCCTTCATGGGCCCGACTCTGTCAGAGCTCGGTGAGGTGCGCCGCGCCAATCACGCCCGCGCGTTCGCCGAGCTCGCTGACGAGGAGCGGCACCTGCGCGAGCGGCGGAGCAAACGCGAACTCACGGAGCGCGCGCCGCACGTAGGGCTCGATCAGATCGAACGAAGCGGAAATGCCGCCCGTGAACACGATGGCATTGAGATCGAGCAGGTTCTGGATGTTCGCGAGGCCGCGGCCGAGCGCCTCACCCATCTCCTCGAACACGCGCAGCCCGGCCTGGTCACCCTTGCGCGCGGCCTGCGCGATCGGCAGGACCTCATCCGCCGACCCGCCGAGCTCACGAAAGCGCCGCAGGAGCGCTTTGGTTCCCGCGTACGCCTCGAGGCAACCGCGCTGCCCGCACGCGCACACCGGCGCCTCGTGCGACCGGACGACGTTCATGTGCCCGACCTCACCCGCGAAGCCGTAGGTGCCGGGATAGAGCGCGTGGCCGAGGACCAGGCCGCCGCCGATTCCGGTCCCGAGCGTCACCATCAGAAAGCTCGGGTACTCGCGGCCGTGGCCGTAGAGCCGCTCGCCGAGGGCCGCCGCCGTCGCGTCGTTCTCGACGGCGATCGGGCAGTTCAAGCGCTCGCCGAGCTCGCGGGCGATGTGCACGCCCTCGAACCCGGGCACGTTGGTGAGCCGCCAGCAGCGACCGTCCGAGTCCACCTCCCCGGGAATGGCCACACCGACCGCGGCCGGGCGCGGCGTCAGGGCCAGAGCGACGTTGGTGAGGGTCGACAGCACCTCGTCCACGCTCGCGCCCGGACGAGTTTCACTCGTCATGGAACGCACGACCGCGCCACCATCGACGATGCCGGCTTTGACTTGCGTCCCTCCGAAATCGACCCCGACGAGCATCCGACCTTTCCTTAGGTTGGGCAGGCGCGCTCAACGCGAACGCGTGACCCTCTGGACCCTTGAGTTTAGCCCGTCATTCCCCGATGCTCCACTCCGGTGGATCGCGACCACTATTCCACACATCGTCCCACCGAACCTTTTTGCAACATGGAAGTCCTGCGGGTCCTCACGCTCAACATCTGGAACCGATCAGGCCCGTGGCCCGAACGCCTTTCGTTGATCAAGGACGAGATCACGCGTCTCCAGCCGGACGTGATCGGCCTTCAAGAGGTGATGCGCCTCGTTAGACCCGGCACCGAGGTGCCGATCTCGCCCGAGCACGATCAGGCCGCCGAGGTGGGCGCCTCGTTCGGGTACGAGATCGCGTGGGCGCCTGCCGCGGACTACGGCAACGGCCTCCTGATGGGAAACGCGGTCTTGAGCCGCTTTCCCATTTTCGAATCCCGCCCGTTTCGCCTGCCCGACGCCGGCACGGGGGAACGACGGGCGCTCCTGTTCGCGCTGGTCGGGGCGCCGTGGGGGCGCCTCCCCTTGTTCGTGACCCACCTCAATTGGCGGTTCGACCACGGGTTCGCGCGGCTCGCTCAGGTGAAGTTCATCGCCGAACGCGTGGAGGAGCTCGCACCGCCGCTCGGCGGCTTTCTCCCGCCGGTGCTGATGGGAGACTTCAACGCCGAGCCCGACGCGGACGAGATCCGGTACCTCCGCGGCCTCCACGTACTCGACGGCAAGAGCGTGCACTTCGCCGACGCGTGGCTCTACGGCGGCGACGGAACGCTCGGGGCGACCTACGATCAGCGGAACGACCACGCGCGGCGCAACCGCGAGCCGCCTCGTCGCATCGACTACATCTTCGCGCGCGGGCCCGACGCCGAGCTCCGTGGCGAGCCCCTGGTGACGCGGGTCTGCTGCACGAACTCGCAATCGGGGGTGGATTGCCTGATCTGGCCCTCCGATCATTTCGGCGTCTACACCGAGCTCGCGATGGAACCGCGGAGTCTCTAGAGCCGCGCTCTAGCCCCCTGGAACACCGTTTCCGTTTGGCAGCGGCTCCAGGCCGGGCTACGGGGCGCCCATGAAGCACGCGGTCCCGCATGACCTCGGTCCCGAACGCGCGAAGCTCGTCGCCGAGTCGGCCATCGCTGCTTATGAAAAGCGTTTCCAGAAGTACAACGCCAAGGCGCGCTGGGTCGGGCCGACCCGCGCCGACATCTCGTTCAACGTGAAGGGGATGTCGATCGGCGGCACGCTCGAGGTGAAGGCGAACGCGATCGAGATGGATCTCGAGGTCCCCTTCCTGCTCCGGCCCTTCAAGAGCACGGCGGTCTCGGTGATCGAGGACGAGATCAAGGTCTGGATCGCCAAGGCGAAAGCCGGCGAGATCTAGGCGAGCAGATCGACGCCGAGCTTCGGGCGGACGACCTCGGCGACGCCCTCGCGCTCGAGCTCCGCGAGCACCTGAAGCACGCACGCTTCGTCCCAGGCGTCACCGACGACCTGGAGGCCGATCGGTAGGCCGCTCGCGTCGCGACCGACCGGCGCCGTCCCGGCGGGCAACCCGGTGAGGTTGCCGAGAAACGCGAAGCGGCAGGCGCCGTTGAGCGCAGCGGTGTCGATGAAGCCGCTCTCGGCCTCGGCGTCGGTGACGGGCGGGGCCACGGCCTTCGCCGTCGGGAGCACCATCACGTCGACGGTGCGGAGCACCGACACCATTTCACTGCGGAGCTTTTCGCGCAAACGCTGAGCGTCCACGTAGTCGTCGGACGGAAAAGCATCCACATTGGCGAGAAATAGCCGCAGATCGAGGCCCAGATCCTCGCGGTGTGCCGCCTCGACGGCACGGAGCGCCGCGCGTCCTTCGATCGCGATCGTCAAGTAACCGATCGCGGGCGCGTGACGCGCGAGCGGGACGTCGACCGGCACGAGCACCGCGCCGCGCGCTTCGAGCTCGGCGAGGGCGGCGCGGCCGGCGCGTGCGACGTCGTCGTCGGCGTCCGCCCATTCGGCTTCCGGAACGCCCAGGCGCAGGCCGCGTACGCCGCGACCGAGCGCGCCGAGCGGTTCGCCCGCGGCGAAGGGCGGCGCGGAGAGCGTCGCGCGGTCGGCCGGATCGGGACCGGCGGCGAGCTCGAGCGCGAGCGCGAGACCGTGCGTGCTCGACGAGAGCGGACCGAAATGCACGACCGACGTGCCGCCCGGCGAACCGTGCCCGGTGCACGAGATGCGCCCGTACGTCGGCTTGATACCGAAGATCCCGTTGTACGCCGCGGGCACGCGGATCGAGCCGCCGCCGTCGGCACCGAGCGCGAGCGGCACGACGCCGAGCGCCACCGCCACCGCCGAACCGGTCGAGCTCCCGCCCGCGAGGCGCTTGGGATCGTGGGCGTTCCGCGGCATCGGGCGGTGCGCGTTCACGCCGAGCGGCGAGAGGCCGTACTCGGTCATCGAGGTCTGTCCGACGACGATCGCGCCGGCACGTCTGAGCCGCGCGACGAACACGGCGTCGCGCGCCGCCGGCACGTGCGGCATGAACGACGTGCCGAGCCGGGTCGGAAAGCCCTCCGCGTCCATCTCCTCCTTGACCCCGATCGGAACGCCGTCGAGCGCGCCGAGCGGCGTGCCGGCCGCCCAGCGTGCCGCGCTCGCCCGGGCCTCCACCAGCGCTCGATCGTCCGCGCGAGCGGTGAACATGTCGTAGTAGACGGACTGGCTGGCGAGGCGCCGTGCACCGTCGAGCGCCCGGCGCACGACCGCCTCGGGCGTCACGTTGCCGCCACGGTAGGCCTCGGTGAGAGCGTCGGTCGTGCGCGGCCAGCCCGTTGAACGGTGGATCGGTAACGCCGCGGACGGCCTCTCGTGACTTTCCCGCGCGCGGCGCGGCATGAGGTCGTAGGGAACGAAACCGCGCGCTTCCGGCCCGAGCCTGCGGACGGCGTCGATCCCGAGCTCCGCTCGCACCACCACCGCAAGCGCCGTGCGGAGCGGCACCGAGCGGGCACCGAACACGAGCGCGCGCAGGACCGACCCTGAAATCCGACCGACCGGGAGCTTCATGTAGCCGAAAGCTACCAACTTTCGCCGGTGCAAGCGCCTGAAACATTGCCGCTAGGCGGCCGACAAAAAAGGTTGGTAAGAGGGGAGCGTGTCGAACTCCGCCAGGTACGTCATCCCGGTCGACGAGCTTCCGCTGGACCCCGAAGCGCTGAAAGAAAGCTTCGTCAACCACGTCCAGCACACGCAGGGCAAGCACCCGAACGCCGCGACGAGGCTCGACCATTTCGTGAGCCTCGCCAGGGTCGCTCGCGATCGAATGTTCGACCGCTGGACCCGCACGTGGCAGCGCCGTGAGCGCGCGCAGCCCAAGATCGTCTACTACCTCTCGCTCGAGTACCTGCTCGGCCGGCTGCTCGACGACGGCCTGACGAACCTCGGCATCCGCGAGAACACGCAGGAAGCGCTCGCCTCGCTCGGCATCGATCTCGACCAGGTGCTCGAGCACGAGCCGGACGCCGGCCTCGGCAACGGCGGCCTCGGCCGGCTCGCCGCCTGCTTCCTCGATTCGATGGCGACGCTCGGCATCGCCGGCATGGGCTATGGCCTTCGCTACGACTACGGCATCTTCCGTCAGGAGATCATCGGCGGCACGCAGCACGAAGCGCCGGACCGCTGGCTCGAATACGGTAACCCGTGGGAGATCGTGCGGCCCGAGCGCATGGTCAAGGTGCGCTTCGGCGGGCGCGTGATCCAGTACACCGGCGCTTCCGGCCGCACCGTGCACGAATGGGTCGACACCCACGACGTGCACGCGCTGCCGCACGACGTGCCGGTTCCCGGCTACAAGAACCAGGTCGTCAACACGCTCCGGCTCTGGTCCGCGCGCGCGACGCACGATTTCGACATCTCGTACTTCAATCGCGGCGACTACATCCGCGCCGTCGAGCAGAAGAGCTCGACCGAGAACATCTCGCGCGTGCTCTACCCGAACGACTCACAGCCCGCGGGGAAAGAGCTCCGGCTCAAGCAGGAGTACTTCCTCGTTTCGGCGACGCTGCAGGACGCGCTCTCCCGCCACGTGCGCTACCACGGCGACCTCTTCAGCCTGCACGAGCAGGCGGTCTTCCAGCTGAACGACACCCACCCCGCCCTCGCGGTGGTGGAGCTGCTCCGGCTCCTGATCGACGTTCACGGCATGCCGTGGGACGACGCGCTCTCGCTCACCCGCCGCTCGATGGCCTACACCAACCACACCATCTTGCCCGAGGCGCTCGAGCGCTGGCCGGTGTGGCTGATGGAGCGCGTCCTGCCGCGCCATCTCCAGCTCATCTACGATCTCAACCACCACCACCTGGTGGAGGTGAAGCAGCGCTTTCCCGGCGACGAGGCACGCCTCCGGCGCATGTCGATCGTGGAGGAAGGCCCCGAAAAGCGCATCAGCATGGCGAACCTCGCCGTCGTCGGGTCGCTGCGCGTGAACGGCGTCTCCGCGCTTCACTCGCGTCTCGTCCGCGAGCAGCTGTTCCCCGATTTCGCCGAGATGACGCCCGACAAGTTCATCAACGAGACGAACGGCGTGACGCCGCGGCGCTGGATCCTGAAGTGCAACCCGAAGCTTGCCACGCTGATCAGCTCGCGCATCGGTGCAGGCTGGGAGGTCGACCTCGACAAGCTGGAGGGCCTCGTCCCCTACGCCACCGATCCCGCATTCCAGGCCGAGTGGCAGGGCGTGAAGCTCGCGAACAAGGAGCGGCTGGCGAAGAGCCTGCTGCAGCAGTTCAACATCGAGCTCGATCCCACCCACCTGCTCGATACGCAGGTGAAGCGCATCCACGAGTACAAGCGCCAGCTGCTCAACATCCTGCACGTGGTCGCGCTCTACCAGACGTACAAGCAGAGCCCGCCGTTCGACGTCGTGCCGCGCACCTTCCTCTTCGGCGGCAAGGCGGCGCCCGGCTACGACATGGCGAAGCGCATCATCCACCTGATCAACGCAGTCGGGCAGGTGGTGAATTCGGACGCCAAGGTGCGCAACCACCTGCGTGTGATCTTCGTGCCGAACTACGGCGTTTCGCTGGCCGAGCTGATCATCCCGGCGACCGACGTCTCCGAGCAGATCTCGACCGCCGGCATGGAGGCGTCCGGCACCGGCAACATGAAGTTCGCGCTGAACGGCGCGCTCACCGTCGGCACGCTCGACGGCGCGAACGTCGAGATCCGCGAAGCGGTCGGCGCGCAGAACTTCTTCCTCTTCGGCCTGACGGAAGAGCAGGTGCTGGCGGCGCGCGCGTCCGGCTACGACCCGATGCAAACGTACTACGCCGACCAGATGCTCAGAAAAGCGCTCGACGCGGTCGGCAGCGGTCTCTTCTCACCCGATGATCCGCTCCGCTTCCGGCCGATCGTCGACAGCCTGCTCTACGGCGGCGACCATTACCTCGTGCTCGCGGATTTTCTGAGCTACGTGCACACGCAGCGCAGCGTCGAGGCCGCGTACCACGACCAGGCCGAGTGGACGCGCCGCTCGATCCTGAACGTCGCCTTGTGCGGCCGCTTCTCGAGCGATCGCACGGTCCTCGGCTACGCGAAGGACGTGTGGGGCGTCTACGTGCCACCCCCGCAATCCGGCCGCGGCCGCATGCTCGTCTCGGTGCCGCCGCCGCCGCCCTCGACGCCCTCGTCTTCCGACGGCTCTCAGAGCTGACGAAAAGCGCGGCCGATCCCGGGTGGGCGCCCTCCATGCTAAGATGGTGCGCTCATGGCGCGAGGTGCATCGAGGGTCGCGGCAGTCTTGGGCTTCGCCTCCCTCGGTCTCGCCGGGTGCTCGGACGTGTCCCCCGCGGAACCCACGCGGGCCGATCCGACCTTCATCATCGGCGGCGACCCGGACACCACGAGCCGCGCCATCGTCGCCATCCTCACCGTGGACGGCGGTTTGTGCACGGGCATTCTCTTGCTACCGAACCTGGTGCTCACCGCGCAGCACTGCGTGGCGGAGCTCGCGGATCCGGAGGCGCCGGTCGAGTGCGGCGTGACGATGTTCACGCGCGTGAAACCCGCTCAGGATTTCGTGGTCACCTGGGACAACGAATTGCAGGGCGACATCACGAGCAACACCATCTACGACGTGAACCTGGTCGTGACGCCGCCGTCGCGCTCGCTCTGCGGCAACGACGTCGCCATGCTCCGGCTCGCGACCAACGTCCCGGCCTCGCAGACCGCTCCGCTCGTGCCGCGGGTCGATTCCCGGCCCACGGCCGACGAAATCTTCGACGCCGTCGGCTACGGCATCCAATCACCGAACGACCTGATGGGGCTGACCGCGGGCGAGCGCATGCGCGTGAACGGCCTTGCGGTCGGCTGCGTCGGCGCCGCGCAGTGCAACGGCACCGGCGCGACCGGCACGGAATGGGCCGCGGAGGTGCCGATCTGCAGCGGTGACTCGGGAGGCCCGGCGCTCGATGCTCAGGGTCGCGTGATCGGTGTCGCCTCACGCGGCGATCCGGATTGCACGGTCGGGCTCTACTCCGCGGTCGATTCGTGGCGAGATCTGATCGTCGACACGGCGGTCGACGCCGCGGACGACGGCGGCTACGAGCCTCCCACCTGGGCCGGCGGCGACCCGACCGACGGCGGCGTGCCGGATGCCGGCATGGATGCGGGGATGGACGCAGGCATGGATGCCGGAATGGACGCAGGCATGGATGCCGGGATGGACGCGGGCATGGATGCCGGGACGGACGCAGGCACGGATGCGGGCGCCGACGCGGGACCGGACGCCGGCAACCCGCGACCGGACGCGGGCACGGCCGGCACGTCCGGTACGTCCGGCATGGATGCCAGCACCCCCGACGCGTCGCCGATGGACGGAGGCTCGCCGCTCGGCGAGGCCTGCACCAACGCCTGTCGCGACGGCTTCCTCTGCTACGCCGACGACAACGAGCCCCCCGGGATCTGCGTGCCCCCCTGCGACACGACGAGCGACTGCCCGGACGGCTACCACTGCTCCTCGCTGAAGGCCTGCACGCCGGACAGCCACGGCGGCAGCGACGACGCCACCGAGACGAGCACGAGCTGCAACTGCCGCACCCCCGGCCGCGCGAGCGGCACCGGCGCGCCGTGGCTGGTCCTCGCGTTTCTTGCGAGCTCGTTCGCCGGCCTTCGCCGCCGCCGGCGCGCGGCATAGACCGAACCGGACGCCCGGTCGGCGATTCACCGAATCGCCGGGCTAGGGAGCGCGTACGCACCCTGCCGCGGGGCCTGTATTAGACTCGGCGGCGCCGTGCGCCTCGCCCGCCTCCTCGTCGCCTTCGCCCTCGCGAGCCTCGCCGCGCTCCCGGCCTGCGACGACGACGACTTCTGCCGCCCGGGAGCGCCCTGCGAGTGCTCGGGCGGCAACGAGTGTTACCTGAACTGCGAGGGCACCGGCTGCAGCGAGACGTGCCACGACTTGGACCGCTGTGGCGGCATCTGCGGCGACGTCTGCAACTTCAACTGCCACAACATGGACGAGTGCAGCGCGTATTGCGGCGACGCGTGCAGTGCGTCGTGCCACGACACCGTCGCCTGCGGCATCATCTGCGGCGCCGACTGCGACTACCGCTGCAACAACGCCTCGCGCTGCAGCGCGCAGGTCGGCCCCGGCAGCACCGTGACCTGCCGCGGGCTCACGTCTTGCGAGGTGACCTGCGCCGGCACCTGCGCGGTGGACTGCGAAGGCGTCGGCCGCTGCCAGGTCTGGTGCGGCGCGGACGACGACACGCCGACGGACTGCACGAACGGAGCGAGCTGCGGCTGCTAGCGAAGCCCTCGAACCCCATGCCCGCCACCCTGCTCCGCATCGCACTTGCTCTCACGACGCTCGTCGCGCTTTCGCTCGTCTCGACGAGCGCCGCCGCGCAGGTGATCCGCCAGGAGGGCCAGCGCGAGCACTACTCGGTCGAGCTCGAGCCGCATTTCGTGTTCGGTTGGTCCGATCCGCCGGGCAACGCGTCGGGCGACGGTCTCGGCCTCGGCGTCCGCGGCACGTTCGAGATTTCGAAGTACGGGTTCATCAAGAAGCTGAACGACTCGGTCGGCATCGGCGTCGGTCTCGATCTGGTGTTTTACGACGGCAGCGGCCAGGGCCCGCGCGGCACCTGCGTGCGGATGGTGACGATCCGCGGCGGCGTTCCGGTCTGCGTCGAGGCCGAGGGCAGCGGCGACGACAACACGACGCTCGCCTGGTTCCCGGTCGTGATGCAGTGGAATTTCTGGCTCCACAAGCGCTGGTCGGTGTTCGGCGAGCCCGGCCTCGCGCTCCGCTACGACGATCTCGGCGACTTCGGCATCGCCCCCTTCATCTTCTTCGCCGGCGGCCGCTTCCACCTCTCCTACAACGCCACCCTGACCCTCCGCCTGAGCGTCCCCTACGCGCCGTTCGGCCCGTACGCGGCGTTCGGCGCGTCGTTTCTGTTCTGACGCGCTCGACGCGGTGAGCCCGGCAACCGCCGCGCTTCGCTTGAGCGGATGGCGGAGACGTGACAGCCTTCGCGGCCGCTACCGCCCCCGTAGCTCAGTTGGATAGAGCAGGGCTTTCCTAAAGCCAAGGTCGTACGTTCGAATCGTATCGGGGGCGCCTCTTACAAGACCGCGAAGACTCACCAAAACACCGGCCGTTTCCGGCGCTTTGCTTGGTGCGGCACAGAGGGGAGCGACCTTCGGAACGCGACGGACGGCGACGCCGAGGGACGGAGCGCGACGCGGGGCGTGGCAATGGCGTGGTAACGCCTCCGCATTGAGCAGCCACGATCGACAGAATTGACCGAAACATTGGGCTGCGGCATGTTGCCGGCCATGGGCGCCTTTACGATCGCCGATGAGCGAGCGTCCCTCGTTTTGCTGGGGAGCTTCAACCCCGGCATTTTTCACCCTGAATGGCTGCGACGGGTCAGTTTGGCAACGGCCTCCGAGACGACGAAGAACCCCGAGTTGATGACGGCAGAGCTGACGATCGTGCCGGTCGCCGACCTACGCGTGGAGGTTCAGCTGACTCGTCTTCAGATTACGGGCCCCGCTGCGTCTGCTGCGCGAATCCATGAGCTGGCGCAGGGCATCCTCGAGCGCCTTGAGCATGTGCCTGTGAGCGCGCTAGGCATGAACCGTCACACTCACTACCAGGCCCCTGATGAGGCGACCTGGCACGCCGTTGGTCACACACTGGTACCCAAGGCACTGTGGCAGGAGCTCGTTGAGGATCCACGCACCAAGTCCGTCATAGTCCAAGGCAAACGAGCAGGTGGCAGCGCCACGAACGTATTTATCACCGTCGAGCCTTCTTCCCAGGTCGTGCCGGGCGTACACATCAACGTCAACGAGCACCATGACATCGACCCGCATCTGGCCTCGGTGGCGCTGGAACACATGGGGCAGTGGACCGACGCTCAGAGCTGGAGTAGGCGAATGGGTGAGGAGCTCCTGTCGAAATGCAGCGGAGCGTAAGCACGGCGTACAGGGCGGACACGCTTTCTTCCACTACGGGGGACAGCGAAGGACGAAGCACGCCTCCTGTGATCAGTGTTCCCTGGGAGCAGCATGCTCCTCCACAACAGACGCAGCCGGCGGGCGCGAGTCGCGCGCTCCCGACGGGAACGGGAGGGCCCGCAACACTCGCGCCTAGCGTCTCTGCCGTCGGGTCGAGCCGTGGACACGTGTTCCTTCCAAATCGCGTACCGACTAGCTGGGAAAGCTCACGTGTACTCTCTCAGTGGGAAGGCACCGTCGTCGAAGCCCAGAAGCATGAGTTCGTCGCGGATCTTCGTGACGTCCTTGATCACGACCGCGAGTATTCGGCCTCCATACCGCTCGAAGAGATCCCGACATGCGACCGCTCACTCATTCAGCCTGGCGCTGTCTTTGACTGGGTAATCGGAATCCGCATTGAACACGGCACGCAGGAAACGTTCAGCCGGATCATGTTCAGGAGGCTGCCCGCCTGGAGCTCATCAGAGCTTCGCCGACTGGAGCACGTACGCGGTTCCTATGACGCTCTTTTCAAAGACGGACAGTAGCCACTCTCGCCCACCAGCGAACAACGAACTTGAAGTCTCGCTCTTTGGCCCGGGCGTGGGGGAGAGCGTCGTCGTCCACCTCGGTGATGGCCGGTGGATGGTTGTCGATTCCTGCCTGAACCCGACGACGAAGGCTCCGATTGCACTCGAGTACCTGCAGTTTCTGAACGTCACAGCGCGGACCGCCATATGCGCCGTAGTCCTTACCCACTGGCACGACGATCACACCGCAGGAGCAGCTCGAATCTTGGAAGACGCGCCTCAAGCGAAGTTCATTTGTTCTGTTGCCTTCGGAGCAGATGAACTCAGGGGCGCCCTGGAAGTCAGCAGCGCGCTGCGAAATGCGCGCACGGGCGTCGACGAACTGCGTAAGGTCTTTGACCATCTGCGCATCAGCAAGAGGAAACCGGTTCTCGCCATGGCGAACCGACCTCTGCTCAACACTCCGCATGCGCTCGTCACTGCCATGAGCCCTGCGGATGCAAGTGTGTGGCGCGCCTTTGGTACGCTGGCTCCATTGCTCGTTGCGAGGAAGGGTGAGCGCCTGCGACGCGTGCCTCGGCACCTCGAGAACGACGCATCCGTCGCACTGAGGGTCGAATTCGGGCCGTTGTGCGTGATCCTTGGTGGTGATCTCGAGGCCGGGACTGGTCCGGACCGCGGGTGGCGCGCCGTTGTTCATGATCCCCTCCGCAATCGAGTGCGGGGCGGTGTCTACAAGGTCGCCCACCACGGCTCCGACGACGCTGACGTCGATGAGATCTGGACTGACCTTCTGGAGCCAAGCTCGATCGCCATAGTCACACCGTACGCGCGTGGACGAGTTTTCCGTCCGTCTGACGAAGACAGGCGCCGCCTGCTCGACCGAACACCAAATGTTCACCTCACGTCCCCAACAAAGCCGCATCGCGCGAAATCTCTGACCCGTCCTGGTGAACGTCTGCTTCGGCGGAGAGGTATTCGCGTCCAAGAGGTCGATCAGCGCATGGGACACGTACGGGTCCGTGCAACACTGGACAGCACACCGGTTGTCGAGCATTTCGGTGCCGCCGCAATGATTCGCTGAGCGACCGGAATGCGCTCCCGGGCCACCCCACCTCTCACCTTGAGGGCAGCCACCCGCTACAGCCCCGCCGGAGGGAACTTCCATGACAACGCGGACGGCGTAGCGGCGCCGGGCTGTCCGGTGAGCCGCGCGCCATCCGCCTTGCGCTGAAGAAACGCACCTACGTCGTCGATCTCCAAAAACGAAATGGAAGCCTGCGGCTGACCGTGCACGTGGAAGACTTGGCGCGTGTGCGCGTCGCGAAACGGGGCGTGCGCGTTGCTCCCGCCGAATGCGCCGTTGTTGGCAACGATGACCAGCTGGTACATGTGGTAGTGGAGCGCGAACGCCATTTGGTCGAAGGTCGTTACATCCTTGTTCAGTGCCGAGATTGCGAACACATCGGACCTGGAGCGCAGGTCAGCAGCTAAAGCGAGATCGGTCGCGTCGTAGCAAACCGATCCCGTGAGCCACAGGGGTTCCTGCTCGGCGCTTCTCGTCCATTCGTATCCGACGAGCCATTGACACGGCCGAAACCCGCCAATCACTGGCTGTGCACCAAGATTCAAGCGCTGTTCCTCCGGCGCCAAATGCTGCTTTCCCTGGCGCCGAATCAGCATCTGCAGGCCATGAGTTGCGGTCCATTGAGGGATGATCCACATCGCCGAGTTCATGAGTGGTAGCCCGGTCAGAAGCCGCTCGTACGTAATGCCCGCAAAAATAATCGTCTTGTGAGCGCGAGCAAAAGGCACAAGGTGGCTGCGGACGTCGCGAGGATGAACTGAGAGTTCGGGCAATATCAGCCAATCGAGGCGACCGTCACGACCCCGATGCGTTTCGCGCAGGTCAAGCATCCGATCGACGGCTGCAAGCGCTGCAGCCAGATGATTGCGGTGACGCTTTCTCGTTTGCGGGTCGGAAAGGGTCAAATCATTGACCGCAAAGTCAGTAGGCGTCGGAATAACATTCTGAACTACGCAGGCACGGAGCGGCCTCGTTTCCTCGCCAGACACGAGCCGGCGCGCCGGAACGCGCAGCAAGAGCGCGCCGCTCGCTGCCCCAACGTCGAGCTCGGCCATTCGCTTTTCAATCGCCGCACGCGCCGAGCGGACTCCCTCCGCAACAAACGCAGCTCGCCCCGGCCTGCAGCCTGGCCAGGCCAGAAGCGCCGACAGCAATTCCTCAACCCAATCCGAAATTGGTAGCCAGTCATCACCAAACGCGGTCTGACCGTTGAACAGGCCGTAAACGCGCTGATACCAATGGCTCTCTGGAACCCGGTAGATCTGCGCAGTCTCCTTCCACGACGCGGCCCTGACGGCTTTCGTGAAGTCCTCCCTCCCAGCCAGAATGAAGCGCAGCAGAAACCCGAGCTGAAAGCGCCAACGATCTTCGACCGGGCACCACGACGGCGAACGATACATCGATCCGCTGGTGGCGACACGGCTAGGCGCAAGTCGAATTGCCTCAATCTTGCCTCGATGCACGGAGTTTGTGCCGAGCCGAAGAAAAACCTCCGACGGCGTGACAGCACCGTCGTATCCGGACGGCAATATCTGCAGAAAGTGCGACGCAAACGAGAGCAAGCTGAGTTCGTCCCTGAGCCGATTCTGAGATCTATTCGTCAAGACAATCGTGGCCAGCGAAGCTTCGTCGCCGTCGTTGCCGCTTGGTGCCGCGAGGCAGAGGTCGTCGCGAAGCCTGGGTGAGACCTCAGCAGTAAACTCGGTCCGCGCCGCGATGATTTCCAACGCGAATGACGGGTCACGTTCCGCAATCTGCTCAAGGCGACGCGGCGTCAGAGCAGGCAGCGCAAGAGCGACGGCGGCGGCGCGGCCCACGAAGGCGCGGCGCGCGAGAATCGCGAGCGTCGCGAAGTCGACACCGGTCATGCGGTCCCCGTCACCCCGTAGATAGCGAATCAGCTCTGTATAGCGCTTAGTCTCAGGACTGCGCCCCGAGCGGACTAGGGGAGCGCTGTGCGGGTCGCTGGCCGCGAGGAACAGGAGGGCCTGCTGTCGCAGATACCAAGGCAGAGTCGCCGCCGGCAGAGTGCACAAGCGTACGGCCTCCTTCCTAAGTTCCTGTCGGTAGGCATCGATATCAACCCCCGCTGGCAGCGACTCGTGACCCTCGACAAAGCCAGTTTCAGTAGCACCCGCCCGAAAGATTTCTGATAGGCAGTACCACGCCACTCTTCGTGGCACTTTTCGTTTTCCGCCCTTCTCGGTAAACGGGCGGAGTACGGCCAAAATGCTGCGAAGCATTTCGACGGCGGGCCACAAGTCGAGACCAACACGCAAAAGTCGGACATTCGACGGGTCCTGGATCCAGTTCTCAACTAGACCCAATGCGAACGCTCTGGCTTCGTCGTCAAGGTCCTCCTGGGTCCGAGCCACGCGAGAACGATCTGGCGGATCCTCGTCGCTCTCGCGGGCTTCGCGCTCCAAACCAGGATCACGTTCCGCGAGCAGTGGGCGCAACGAGCGATACGTCGTTCGAAACCGTTGAGCGGCGAAGCGTGCGACGGTCGCGTCGCGAACATCGGCGACGGGTGCCATTGCCCAGCCCGCCTCTTCGCGATGCTCCGAATATCTCTGCTGAGATCGGATCAAGCCTTGAACCGCATCGAGGATTTCTTCACCCCCGATCGCATCGAACCCACCGGACACGGCCGTCTGAATCCTCTGCAGCTTTCGGCTCTGTCGAACCAACGGCCGCTCGTCGCCTCGCAATGCCGCAGCCGTCGTCTTTTCTTCTGAGACGAGGAGTCCCGACGCGTGCGCGTCGAGCTGCGACTGCAACCACCCCACACATTTCATTTCGACTTCCGCGAGGATGGCTGACCTAGGCACCTGCAGCACAAGGCGGAGGTCATCGACATACCGGCAGCAGTCGTGCAGGTGAATGCCGACAGAGATTTCGGTGTTGATCGCCGTTTGAAGGGCCCGATCAAAGTCCAGCAAAGAGATATTGGCGAAGAATCCCGCCGCCACCAAGCCTTGCGGCAACGCGACTCTACTGAATTGCTCTAGCTTCGCCCCGGAGGCGTACGCCGCTGCCTCTTTGACATCGCGCTCGTGCCATTCCCAGCTGAGGACCTGAGCCGCAAGATTGAAGAACCCGAGGTCGTCACCTGGACGTGAGAGGGTAGCAAGCTTGAGTGCGATTAGCTCCGGGGCTACTCGATCATAGAACTGACGAAGATCAGAATGCACGACAACGACTTTCGTTGCCTCGCCGCCCTCTACCGCTTCGGCCACGATCTCCGGGCGTGCCAGGAACGCCCGGTAGTCCTGATAGTACGCTCGGTACAGCTTGGTGGAGCCCCACCGGTGCCGCAGCACGTGATGCTGGGCATCACAAAACAGTCTATTGCCGTACGAAGTCACGCGCTTGCGAGATTCAAGCTGACGCGCATCCGCCTTGGGATCGCCCTGCGCACTTTCAACACGGTCTGCAAGACAAAGAAGAACGGCGGTCGCAGCCACTTGGTCGCGGAGTGACACGTGTGCAAGTGGCCGCAGGACGGACTTGGGAACTTTGGATGGTCGCGGCTGCCACTTTCCCGTCGCCGACTCGATGTGCCATTGCTGCGCCTTCGGTGCCGGCACGATCCTCAGTTCGTCGTTGCGCCATTGCGCGTGACTTCTGAATCGTGTCGCAAGCTCTCCGATGAACTGAGGCAAGTTGACGGCTGCGTGGTCGAGTTCCAGCGTGTCCGCGTACCAGTTGTGGGCGCGGATGTAGGCCGCTGCCTTCTTCCACGCCTGGACGAGAACATACTCTTCGCAGAGAAACTCTAGTCGTGGCTCGAGCGCATCCGTCGTCATGCTGTCCCTCCCACCGTTGCTTCGGGTCGAACTATTGAATGGCACTTGATGTTTGCCCCCGCCATCAGCTCCCGCTCCTTGTAGATTGCTTTCGCTTGGATGTTGATGTTTGGAAGCGAGCTCTGGACCAGCTCCGTCATCTGCGCCCTGTCAGCCAAAGCATCCCGCCCTCGAAACGCGCTGGACGCGCGCCAATCGCCGGAGTGATGTCCTTCGTGAGGCTGGTGCACTCGAGCAGGAAACTAACGGCCAACCTGTACGAACCGTCAGTCGGTGACCCCGATCAACTCCTCGCGAGTGAAAGCGGCCTTGCTCACCAGGTGAGCAAGTAGGAACTCAAATACCTTCGGTTGGTTCTCGTCGTCTTTCATTGGTCTACTCACAAATGACCGATGACCACACCACGCATCGCAGGGACGATTCCAGTAGTCAATATGTGTGAGGTCATCACAACGCCCGAAGGTCCTACCCTCATGCGCCCGCGGCCTCCGCCCTAGTCGCTTTTCGCAGGGCTCTTGCGCCAGATTTCCGCCACCTTGCCCTCCTCTGGCCATTTGAGGGCTTCCCCGCTGACATACAGCAATGCCGTGAGCGCGCTCGTACACTCGGCGAATGGGCAACGACGAGGATGAAAAAGGGGACGCCCAACGGTAACGCGTCTGTCGATCGTACCGGTCAAGAACGGGCCGAGTCCGAGCGCCGTCGGGTGAACCGACGCGCTGTAGCCTCGGTACCCGATCGAATACAGAGCGCTGAGAGAGCTCCGTCCCTCGAAAATGCCTTTGAAAACCCCGAGCCAGTGTTCATCGGCCACGCGTGCTCGATCAGCAACCGACGGGAGTCTGGAAGCTAGTCTAGCAAAGTCGGCTTTGGTGTCGTCATCCAGTCCCTCAAACTTGAACTTCCTTTCGTTTTCCTCAAGGAAAACCTTGCGACTCCGAATGTCGTCACCGACCCAAATTGCAAGGTGCTCGGAGGGATCGACCGCCACCCACGCGAATGTAATGACGTGCTCGAATAGCGAGCGGGCAACGACTTCGCCGTCCAGCGGACGGTCACCGAGCAGGAGCACAGATTCGCCGAGGTAAGCGCAGCGCGCGACCGTTGCGCGGGCATAGGTCCCCCAGTCGTCGAACTCGCCCGTTCCGTCAGCGACGCGCGGAAGCGACCGCCAGGCACGATCGATCAGCCCTTGAAGTCGGCGTCGTGCCCCTTCTGACTGCATGTGTCTCCAGCGTCCACGATAGCAAATCCCGGGGTTGCCTACGTATGCCTGCCCGAAAGGGTTTCATCGCTTCGCACGGTGGAGGCCTTTTCGAGTCGGCGCCGGCCCAATTCAGGCCCCCGTGCGGGTCCGCGCGCCGGCCGCAGCCCATCGTGCGACTGGGTGCGGTCTTGACCTGCGTCCCGCACGCGCGTTCCATTGACCCGGGCGGAGCGTACACCGTGAAGCTGAGGCACTTCGTAGTCGTCGGATGTCTTGCTCTGAGCTCGATCCCGAGTCACCCAGCGCGCGCGACCGTCGTCCCTGGGCCCGAGCACGCCGAGATAATTTCCTTTCGTGCTTGGTTTGTGAAGATAGCCGCGGACGGGCTGACGCCGCGTGAAGTGAGCGAGGTCGGACCGCGGGCGGAAGGGTCGCTGCAGCGGATCAGACTCGCGCAGTCGAAAAAGGGGTTCGAATCCGGCAGCGGGCAGGCAAAGTTCGTCGTCGAGATCGAGCCCCTTGTTCGCGAAAGCGAAACCGCGCGCGCGGCCGTGTACGAGGCGTTCCAGCGCCGGCTCGATCGCACCAAGCTACCGATGTACGAGGTGGACGGCGCCCTCGTGTTGAGCACCTACATTGGCAGCGAGTATCGCGACCGCGAAGGGAACGTGCGCGTCATCACGAAGGATGAGCTCGGGGCGATCGAAAAACTCGGGCAAGGCCTGGTCGCAGCGCTGCCCCACGATGCTTATCGTCACAACATGCTGGCCCGTGTGAGCGACGAGCTTCCCTCCATCCTCGACGATGCGACCCAGCGAGCTCCGGTGGCCGCGGTTCTGCAGCGACTAGCCCCGGGAAAGTGAGGAACCTCGCGTCATGGCAGTCAGGCTCAACCACACCATCGTGCACGCGCGGGACAAGAGTAGGTCCGCCGTGTTCTACGCGGAGGTCTTCGGCTTTGCGAGCCCCGTGCCCTTCGGCCCGTTCCTCGATGTGGAGACCGCCAACGGGGTGACGCTCGCGATCCTCGAGACGGACGAATCGATTGACCCACAGCACTACGCGTTCCTCGTCAGCGACGAGGAGTTCGACCAAATTTTCGACCGCGTGAAGGCGCGAGGTCTCGACTATTGGGCGGATCCTGCGAAACGGCTCAAGGGCGAGACCAACACGCACTTCGGAGGGCGCGGCGTGTACTTCGAGGACCCGGGAGGGCACTTCCTCGAGATCATCACGCGACCTTACGGACGCTGGGACGAGCTTTAGGGACGAAGGATGGCCGACCCAAAGGGGCTCGAGTCTCTTTAACCCTAATGCAAAGCTTCCTTGCCGTTCGATGGCTCCCCGCGCTCGGTTTGGGCTCGGTTTTGTGGTTGCTTGCGCCCCAAGTGCACGGACAAACAGACGTTTCCATCTCGATGGGTACGCCGGGGCCCCTGCCGGCGATCAATGGCCCCGGGACCATCGGCGCCTACCCGGGGACGCCGGTGGTGCACACGATTGCCGCGACGGGTGACGCCCCGCTCGCGTTCGCCGTTACGGGATTGCCCGCGGGGGTCATGGTCGATGCGGCGACGGGGCGCTTCTCGGGCTCGGCGGCGGAGGGCGACTACCCACTCGTCATCACGGTGACGAACGCCGCGGGCAGCGCCACCAAAGCGGTCACGTTGAAGGTCGGTGACACGCTCGCGCTCACGCCACCGATGGGTTGGAACAGCTACGACTCTTTCGACGACGACGTGCGGGAAGCGGAGTTTCTCGCGCAAGCAGGGAACGTGCGCGACACCTTGCTCCCGTTCGGCTGGGACACCGTCGTCGTCGACTTCCGCTGGTACGATCCGAACACGCCGGGCTCCGATCAGGGCGGCTCGAACCCGAACCTCACCATCGATGCGAACGGGCGGTACCTGCCCGCGACGAGCAAGTTTCCCTCGGCGGCGAACGGCGTCGGGTTCAAGGCGATCGCCGACCAGGTGCACGCGATGGGGCTGAAATTCGGCATCCACATCATGCGCGGCATCCCGCGCCTCGCCGTCAGCGGCGACCGGCCGATCCTCGGCTCGTCGTATACGGCCGCCGACGCCGTGCGCGCATCGACCGACAACGGGTACACCTGCGTGTGGAACAGCGACAACTACGGGGTGCGCGGTGAAACGGCGGCCGGGCAGGCCTGGTATGATTCGATCTTCGCGCTCTATGCGTCGTGGGGAGTCGACTTCGTCAAGGTCGACGACATGACGAAGAACCGACCCGCGAATCAGATCGAGTACCACCAGAGCGAGGTCGAGGCGATCGTCAACGCCATCAAGAAGAGTGGACGCTCGATGGTGTTCAGCCTCTCGCCCGGGGAAACTCCGCTCGACGCGGCCGACCACGTGAAGGTGTGGGGCAACATGTGGCGGATGTCCGACGATTTCTGGGACCGCCCTGGCGATCTCGACCACATCTTCGCTCTTTCGAACTCGTGGCAGGTGGTGATGGACACGCCCGGCCATTGGCCGGATGCCGACATGCTGCCGCTCGGGCATTTGGGCCCGCGCTGCCCGGTCGAGGGTGCGAATCGCGACACGCGCTTCACGGAAAACGAGCAGGTCACGATGATGACGCTCTGGTCGCTGCTCCCGTCGCCGCTCATGCTCGGGGCGAACCTCGTCGAATCGGACGACGCGTGGACGCGCGCCCTGCTCACGAACGACGAGGTGCTCGCGGTGAGCCAGGACGCGCTCGGCGCTCGCGCCCGGCGCATCATGCTCACGAACAATCGTGAAGCCTGGATCAAGGATCTCAGCGGCGGGCGCTACGCGGTCGGCCTCTTCAATCGCGGAGGGAACGATCAGACGGTGACCGTCACCTTCGAGGAGCTCGGGATCACGGGCCTGCTCCTCGGACGCAAGGTGTGGCAGCGGCAGGACCTCGGCCTTGTGAACGGAATGCTCGAAGAGCTCGTGCCGAACCGCGCGGCGATCCTCGTCGTTCTCGCGCCGGAAGCACCGGTCGATCCGGCGGGCGGCGCCGCAGGCATGGCGGGCATGGCCGGCGCGGGGACGAGCGGGTCGGGCGGTCTCGGTGGAGCCGGAGCCGGGGGTGCGTCGGGAGGCGTCGCGACCTCTGGTAGTGCGGGCATGTCCGGTGTTGCGGGTGGCACGGCGGCCGGCGGAGCAGGCGCTTCCTCGGGTGGAGGAGGAAGCCCGAGCGGCGGTGCGGGAGGCGCGGTCTCGGCGGGCGCTCCAGGAAGCGGCAGCGGCGGCGTCGCCGTCGGAGGAAGCGGAGCCTCGACGGCGGGCACCGGGATGGGCG